>ERZ773258.820-NODE-820-length-31811-cov-3.679053_pt1 | contig 31811 bp, 21 predicted proteins | sample MGYA00511962_ERZ773258 | MGnify/ENA primary metagenome ERZ773258 (study PRJEB29015, sample SAMEA2737755) | human gut metagenome | biome: human gut; feature: human-associated habitat; material: faeces | place: China | collected 2012 ... | reverse complement strand
CATAAACGTATACCCGTCCTCGTCGGCCAGAATGTCCAGTGAGTCCGCAATGAGATTGACCACTTCAGGCGGAACTCTTTGGTCAGGCTGAATGGGAACTGCAGCCTCAGGCGCCGGCGGCGGCACGGCCTCCGCCCCCTTTTTCTTACCTGTCCGCTTGGCCTTTGCCGGGACGGCAGGCGGCTGTGTCTCCTCCCGGGCAGCCTCAGCCTCCCGGGCCCGCTCCTGTTCCCCGGCGGCCCGGATGACTTCAATATATACGAATTTGTCACAGGCCACAATAAAGGGGGCCGGTGTTTTTCTCTCACCCATGCCATAGACCTTCATCCCGGCCTCCCGCAGGCGAATCGCAAGGCGGGTGAAATCGCTGTCGCTGGATACCAGTACAAAGCCGTCCACCCGGCCCGAGTACAGGATATCCATTGCATCAATGATCATGGCGCTGTCAGTGGAGTTCTTCCCGGTGGTGTAGCCATACTGCTGAATGGGCGTGATGGCATTTTCCAGCAACAGCGGCTTCCAGGTGCTCATGTTCGGGCTGGTCCAATCGCCGTAAATCCTCTTGAGGGTAGGCGTACCATACACCGCCACCTCCGCCATCACATCCTTGATGGCGGTCCGCGGCGCATTGTCGGCATCAATCAGCACTGCCAGGCACAGGTCACTTTTCCTATCCGGCATGTCCACCCTCCTTACAGTACAAAGTGAAAGAATCTGAGTATTTCAAACCAGTCTTCCGAGGCGAAACAGACATTTTTTTCATCTCCCAGGGAGGCGCCTGGGTAGAAATGTCCGGCATAGGCGTCCTCGTGCCGGCGAAAGCGGACAACCGCCTCAAAATGATCCGGCATAGGGACCATACAGTCCGCGGCCCTTTGCAGCGCCGTTTCGGCCCCCGCCCGGATGGCCTCAACCGCCTCCTCCGGATGCACGGCGGTAACGGCTCCGCCCCGTCCCTCGTTGACGGCCACAGCGGTTATGCCCGGAATCAGGCTCTTGGCATAGCCGCACAGAGCGCTGTCCCCGGACAGGAACGCTACAGGGACACCATAATACCCGGCGGTGTAGGAGTTAATCAGAAACTCGCTGGCCCGTTCGCCATTGATAGTGATATACTCATTCCTGCCGTTCATGGTATGGGACAGCGGATTACCGCCGCAGGCCGCCCAAGCGTGGTAACCTGTAAAGAATACCGCTCCAAAGTTCTCCCTGTCCAATCCGCTCATCATGGACAGGGGATCTCCGGTCCAGCCGCGCATCAGCCTGGTCCGGCGGGGCAGCTGCCCATGATCCAGATTGCGGGCCGTACCGTGGGCGTCCTTGATTAGGATCTCGCTCGCCCCGGCGGCCAGTGCTCCTTCGCAGGCCGCCTTTACCTCCAGAGTCATCTGTCTGGCAAGGGGGGTGTAGTCGGCAACGCTGCCTCTGTCTGTTTCGGCGCGATCCACAATGCCGCAGGTCCCTTCGATATCTGCGCTGAGAAATACCTTCATACGCTTTCGCCCCGCTTTCTCACAATCTCCTCTACCTGCCTGAGCTGCTCCACTGTATTGACGCCCAGCATCTCCTCCGCCGTACAGGTGGGGCAAACCCCCACCTTACCGCCCCTGGCCAGGATGTGGGCGGGGGCGTCGGTGAGATAGAGCTCCCCTTGGGCATTGTTGGGCCTGAGCTGCTCCAGAGCCTCCCACAGGGGCGCCGACTCAAAGACATATACCCCCACGTTGAGCTCCCGGATGGCCTTTTCCTCACTGGTACAGTCCTTGTCCTCCACAATACGTGCAAAAGAGCCGTCAGCGCTGCGGACGACTCGCCCATAGGGCAGCGTCTCCTCCGAAATGACCGAGAGCAGCGTACAGTCGTTACCCTCCCGGCGGTGCGTATTGATCAGCGACTCATAGGTCTCCCGGCGCATGAGCGGCATGTCGCCATAGCATACCAGAATGCTGCCCCGGAACCCGTTCAGGAGCTCCCTGGTACATTGAACTGCATGGCCGGTCCCCAACTGCGGCTCCTGAACGGCGGTTGGATAGCCGGGAAATGCGGAGAGCACCTTGTCCCGCTGATAACCGGCTACAAGCACGACGTCGGACTGCTTCAGAAAAGACAGGGCCTCCAGCACATAGTCCAGCAGCGATCTTCCGGCCGCCTGGCGCAACACCTTGGGCAGATCGACGCCCTCTGTACGCAGCCGGGTTCCCTTGCCCGCCGCCAGTACCACGGCCTTGACATTCTGTTCCATCGGATGACACTTCCCCTTTTTCAAATTCTCTGTCTCAGTATAGCATAGAATACACCAAAAATATAGAAATTTCCGCGTTATAAAATAGGAAGAAAACCATGTAGTTTTTTCTTGACATTTCCTAGTATAGTGATATAGTTAAGGTGCCAAAGGGGGCGTGGAGATCTTCTGTATGAAAGGTCTTACGCCTCCTTACTCTTTTGAGGAGGGAATTCTATGATTACATTTTTTATTTGCCTGGCCATCCTCATCGTCGGTTTCCTGACCTACAGCAAGGTAATCGAGCGTGTTTTCCGTGTGGATGACCGCCCCACTCCAGCTGTAGCCCACCCTGACGGCGTTGATTATGTACCAATGAAAACTTGGCGTATTTTTTTGGTTCAGCTCCTAAATATCGCCGGGCTGGGCCCTATCTACGGCGCACTTTCAGGCGCCTGCTGGGGGCCCGTGGTCTACCTGTGGATTATCTTCGGCACCATTCTGGGCGGCGGCGTCCATGACTTTCTCTCCGGAATGATGTCGGAACGAAACGACGGCAAGTCTATCTCCGAGGTTGTAGGCCTCTATATGGGCAAAGTCATCACATTTATTATGCGAGTCTTCTCTGTGGTCTTGCTTGTTATGGTAGGCGTTAACTTTTCTGTAGGCCCCGCCGACTTGCTGGCTACGCTGACCCCTGAGATCTTCGGCACGATGTTCTGGCTGATTGTTATTATGGTCTATTATCTTGTCGCCACCTTTCTCCCCATCGATAAGGTAATTGGAAAACTCTACCCTATCTTCGGTATCTGCCTCATTATTATGGCAGCAGGAATCGGCGGTGCTACTATCATCCTGCGGGGCTCCGATATGCCTGAACTGACAGCGGCAGCTTTCTCTGTCGTACATCCGAGCGGACTGCCCAAATGGGCCATGATGTTTGTCACCGTTGCATGCGGCGCAATCTCCGGCTTCCACGCCACCCAGTCACCTATGATGGCCCGTTGTATCAAGAGCGAAAAGGAAGGCCGCACCGTCTTTTATGGCGCCATGGTGGCTGAAGGTGTCATCGCTTTAATCTGGGCCGCCGCTGGAGTCACCTTCTACACCAATCATGGCTCACTGTTGGACGGCATGTCCGGTCTGACCAGCGCTATTGCTGCCGGAGGCGCCGGTGATGTAGTCTACCAGATCTCAACAACTCTGCTGGGCCCTGTGGGCGGCGTGCTGGCCATGATTGGCGTCATCGCCTGCCCTATTACCTCTGGCGATACGGCTTACCGCTCTGCCCGGCTTACCATTGCTGACTGGTTCCACATCAATCAATCCAAGACTAGCCTCCGGGCCGCCCTGTCGATTCCCCTGCTGGGGGTCGGCGCGGTTATTGCGTTGACGCTCCCCTGGGAGGTACTATGGCGTTACTTTTCCTGGTCCAATCAGACGCTTGCCATGATCGTCCTTTGGACTGGCGCTGTATTTTTGCATAAATATGGATTCCCTCCCATGTCCTGTCTGATGGCTGTTCTCCCCGCCACCTTCATGTCTGCAGTCTCCATCACCTACTTTTTCCAAGCTCCTGAATGTCTGGGGCTCTCCACCGCCATTGCCTACCCTATAGGGCTCATCGTGGCGGCCGCATTCTTGATTCTCTTTGTCTGGCGTACGCTCATCGTCGGGAAGAACGACGTAACCCCCCTGAATACCAAAAACTAATCCTTCTGCTCTTCTGGTCCCCCTCCCCCTAAGGGGGAGGGGGACCAGCTTGTCGAAAAAGCACAGCTCATGCTTGTTTTTATGAAGATTACAATAAAAGTTGACGTGTTAGAAAAAAGGAATCAGAAGCTTACGGCGATAAAAAGCATGATCGCCTCGGTCCGCGGCTTATTGTAAAGGTACAGTCGCTACCCTCCCGGCGGTGCGTATTGATCAGCGGCTCATAGGTCTCCGGGCGCATGAGCGGCATGCCGCCATAGCATACCAGAATGCTGCCCCGGAACCCGTTCAGGAGCTCCCTGGCACATTGAACTGCATGGCCGGTCCCCAACTGCGGCTCCTGAACGGCGGTTGGATAGCCGGGAAATGCGGAGAGCACCTTGTCCCGCTGATAACCGGCTACAAGCACGACGTCGGACTGCTTCAGAAAAGACAGAGCCTCCAGCACATAGTCCAGCAGCGATCTTCCAGCCGCCCGGCGCAGCACCTTGGGCAGATCGACGCCCTTTGTACACAGCCGGGTTCCCTTGCCCGCCGCCAGTACCACGGTCTTGACATTCTGTTCCATACACCGGAAATGCAGAAATTTCCGCGCCAAAAAGAAAAGCAAAGCGTTTTTATCAGGCCTCCCCTATGGGATTGAGGATTTCTACGGCAAAGGCTCCCTTTTTTCTGTCCAATATGTATGATAATCCTGCAGTCCCCCCGGTATTCATTCCAAGATTCATGTGGACTTTCCCTCTGAGGTCTGCTATAATAAGCCGCAGCAAGTTACTGCGTGGATCTTGAGATGGGGCGGGTCAATTCAGAATCTTACCGCTCCCTCCAGTCGCGAAAATCCAAACGCATCAATTTACAAAAGCATAATGGAAATTTGCCGCCGTTGCTGTAACGGCCCACTTGGAGGTCAGGCGCGGCGTAGATGGAACGGGGTGAAAGTCCCCATGTAGCCGGCGCCGTAAGCGTGAGGCCGTTCCGAAGCTGCAAAGCTTGGCCGAAAGGCCGCCACTGCAGAGGATTTTGTTTCTCTGTGGGAAGGTAGGAAACGGACGCAGGATGTTTTAACATCCCTAACGCAAATCGGAAGACTTGCATTTTTCCTTGTCTCTCCGGGTGTGTAAAACCCGGAGATATCGCATACGCGAATACGGGCGTGTCGATTTTGCTTTTTGCAAAATCGGCACTTTTTTATTTTTCAGCAAATCCTGCCGAAAAAGGCAGTTTAGATATAGGAACGTTCAATGATGAAACAGGAGGAGTTTTATGAAAAAGAGGCTGTGCGCATTTCTGCTGTCTGTCGTCATACTGGCGGGCATACTGCCTGTCCAGACACGGGCGGCAGACGAGCCCCAGTTTGACGACTTCTTTACCGCCGTCAGCAGTGTCGTCAGCGCGGAAAACACAAGCAATTATCCGTTTACCGTGGATACGGAAACCGAGGGAGGACCATGGCTGAAATCGGGTACAATTGATACAACGTATACCCGATCAACTCTGACACTCACGATAAATCAGGCAGCAATACTGACGTTTGATTATAAAATCAGCAGCCCGTCATCATCTGGTCTGGAAGTAAAAAACGGGAATACCACACTTTATAGCTATTCCAATTATGGGAACGGGGTTACTGGCTGCAATGGCGAGAAAACTGGTACAGCTGTTGTACAGGCCGATGCTGGCGATACCATTACCATCTCTTATTACCGCGGTTATGTATACAGCAGCGATACCAGCAGTGATTGTATCTGGCTGAAGAATTTCCAGGCCACGCTGCCCGCGCAGGTCATTTTCCACGCCAATAATAATACCAATGAAACCCAAAATCAGGGCATTTTTGACTCAGGGAAGCTCATGTCCAACCCCTTTGCTTATGAAGGGCACATTTTCAAAGGCTGGGCCGCAAGCGAAGGCAGCAGCGATGTCGTCTATGCGGATGGGGCTTCCATCACCATATCGCAGGACACCCACCTGTACGCCGTCTGGGCGCCCGTCTATGAGCTGAGTTTTACCCTGACGCAGGCTGACGCCGAATTTACGCTCTTCAGCGACGCCGGGCGGGAAACCGAGCTCACGCCCGACAGCGCGGGCGGATATACCTATACCCTGGAAAACGGAACGTATTACTGGACCGCGTCGGCCTTCGGATATGAGAGCGCTGACGGAGCGGTCACTCTGGCCGGCAGCGGGCAGACTGTAGCTGTCACCTTGGAGAAACAGCCGGCCTGTACCGTCACTTTTACTTACGGGGATCTGATCGACGGCGCGGACATCGAAAACGGCATGCTGGAGGTCAAGACCGGAGACAGGGTACTGGCCCCTGCCGAAGACGGCGGACTGGTGTTCGAGCTGCCTGTGGGGCATGACTATGCCTGGACCTTCAAGAGCGGTAATTACGCCAGGCAGGCAGGCGATATCGACCTCTCCCAAGCGGCGGAATCAGGCACGCAGAACGTCACGATTCCCCTGGAGAAAAAGACCGCCTGGGAGGGCGCAGACGACATTCTGGAACCGGCCCAGCAGGACGGCGTCTACCAGATCTCCAGCGGGGCGGAGCTGGCCTGGCTGGCTCAGGAGGTCAACGCCGGACGCGGCGCTTCCTACGATGCCGCCCTGACCCGGGATATCGACCTGGGCGGCGAAAACTGGACGCCGATCGGGAACACTTCGTCTCATGCCTATAAAGGCGTATTTGACGGGCAGGGATATATCATCAACGAACTGAATATTAACAGCAGCTCTGCTTATCAGGCGCTGTTCGGTTATACAAACGGTGCGACGATTCGCAACCTGACCGTCGAAGGCAGCGTCAAGGCCGGGCAATACGCCGCCGGTCTGCTGGCCCAGGCCGGTTACAGCACTACTTTGGAAAACTGCATCAGCAGGGTCAATGTGGTCAGCAGCGGCGGCTATACAGGCGGCCTCGTTGGAGACATTTACGGCAGTAATACCTCCGTCCAATCCTGTGCAAATCTGGGCGACATATCGGGCCGTGGTTATAATGTCGGCGGCCTCGTCGGGCGGGTATACAACAAAAGTACCATTGAAAATTGCTATAACTGCGGCAGCGTGACCAATACCGCCGGATACACGGGCGGCCTGATCGGGGCTCTGAACGACAGCAACGCCCTCGTCAGGAATTGTTATACAGCAGGTACCGTAAGCGGAGCTTCTGATGCCAATCCGACTGTCGGCAAAAAGAACAGCGGCACCGTGGAAAATGTCTACTATCTCTCCACCACCGGCACCGACGCCAACGCCACAGCCAAGACCGAGGCGGAGATGAAGTCCGCCGGTTTTGTCACAGAGCTGGGCGCGGCGTTCCAGAAGGACATGGCGGATCAGCCCATCAACGGCGGCTATCCCATCCTGACCTTCCAGGACACCACGCCCAAATATGAGGTGACCATCGCCACCACGCCGGCAGAGGCCGAGGTGACCCTGATAAATGCCGCGGAAGAGGTCATACCCTCCATCTCCTCCGCAGGCGGCACGACCACCTACCGTCTGCCCGACGGTACATATACCTACAGCGTATCCGCCTTTGGATATATCACGGAGCGGGGATCCGTAACGGTAGACGGCGGGACAGCGGCGCAGGCTGTCACCCTCACTCTGGCCGGCAAGCGTACGGTCTCCTTCCGCGTGACGCCCGCTGAGGCAGCGGAGCTGGCCCGGATCACCGTGACCTATGACGGCGACGGCCGGACCGTAGCGGCTGAGACCGACGGCACCTACCTCCTGCCAACCGGCGGGTACCACTACACGGTCAGGGCCAAGGGCTATGCCAAAGCGGAGGGAGCGCTCTCCGTCAACGGCAACGAGAGCGGCACGCAGCACGTAGACATCGCCCTTCAGGCCAGCTCCCAGTGGGATGGCGAGAGTCAGGAAGCAGTGGCTCCCAACGGGGAGGGCGTATACGAGATCTCCAGCGGGGCGGAGCTGGCCTGGTTTGCCGCGCAGGTCAACAGCGGCGCAGGCGCAAACTATAACGCCCTCCTCACCGACCACATCGATCTGGGGGATCACCCATGGACGCCCGTCGGAAATACATCGACTGCGTATTACTCCGGCGCCTTTGACGGCGGCGGGTATACTGTCTCCGGCCTGAATGTTTCCGGTGCGGAATTTGCCGGGCTGTTCGGCTATGTCAAGGGCACCTCTTCCCAAAATGCGGAGTTGAAAAACATGGTTGTGCAGGGCAGCGTTGAAGGGGAATATGCCGGCGGTATCGCAGGAAGGGCCGACTACGTTGTCATTCAGAACTGCGGCAACGAAGCGGCGGTCACCGGAAGCGCGTATGCCGGCGGCATCGTGGGACAGAAGTTCAGCTACAGCAGTACGCTCACCATTGGCGGCTGCTATAATACGGCCTCTGTTTCCGGTGACGATCGGGCAGGCGGCATTCTAGGCTATGTAAGCGGAGCAGCCGATGTCCGCCACTGCTATAACACAGGGAATATCGCCGCCGGAACCTCCGGCTATGCGGGCGGTATCCGGGCCTCGTCCGGCTCCCTCAGTGGAGCCACGGAATCCTGCTACCATACGGGGACTACTTCCGGAAAGTCCACCGGTCCCATTCTGTCTGGCAGCGGCGACGTTACCGATTGTTTCTATCTGGGCAGCGAAATCGCCGGCGCCGCCGGTACCGCCAAAACCTCCGACGAGCTGAAAAATTTGGTGGATACCCTCAACGCAGGTGCCGATCCCGCCCTGTGGAAGAGCGTCTCCTCTTTAAACGCCGGCTACCCCGTTCTGGCTTGGCAGAAGGCCGGGGACGGCTCCGGCGAGACCGGAGGCAAGCTGAACAAAGCGACAGGCTTCGCATGGCAGAAGGATGCGTACGGACTGGATACCGGCGTCGCCTCCTGGAGCGCCGTGCCCAACGCCGCTTCCTACACCGTCATCCTCTGGGACTACTGGTCGCACGAGACCGAATACGGTGCGGAAAACGGCCTGTCCCCCATCAAAACAGTGACCGGCGTTCAGGGGACCTCCTATGACTTCACCCAGGACATTGTGGACAACGGACCCAGCTGGTATTACTTCACCGTGACCCCCATCGCCGCCGAGGGCAGCGGGTACGAGAGCGGCGACCTCCCTGTCTGGGACGACGAAACACAGACCGGCGATGTATACGACTACATCGATATGATAAACGACGTCTGTTACCGCTACACCGCCCAGCTGGATATGCCCGCAGGGCTGATGTGGACGGGGCCGATGGCGCGCTGGGAATTCGTCGATGATGCGATGGGCTACCTGGTCTCTCTGTACCGGGTGGACGATAACAACGCCGCGCAGTATACGGCGGGAGGCCTTGTCGACGGCCAGGTCAATACTCTGGACTGTACCAACTACTTCGCCGTGGGCGGACGGTATGTCTTTACCGTCACCGCCCTGTCGGAAGAATATCTGCTGACCGGCATCGCCGACAAGAACAGCCCGGAGTCCAGGCTGAGCAGTGACGACACAAATGGCGGGACCGAGCGCGGCATCTACACCGCCGAGGCCATCCCCGAGCCCGACCCCGGTGAGACGGATCGCACCGACTGGGTCGCCATCTCCACGGCCGAGCAGTGGATGGAGCTGGCCAATGTGGAGGACCTTCCCTCTGCCGATGACCCTCAGACCAGTCAGCAGGCTGTCGAATGGGCCAAGAAGTATTATCTGACGGCCGATCTGGACTTTTCAAATCTGTCCGCCGCCGATCAGGTCAGAACCAAATCCATTGGCAACACCACCAATCGCTTTACCGGCATCATGGATGGAAACGGCTATAAAATCACCGGCCTTACGCTGAGCAATTATGATTCCGGCCTGTTTGCCTACATTGGATCGTCCGGACAGGTCTACGATATGACCATTGATGGGGCCAACGTCCAGTTTTCCGACAACGCGGCGGTGCTGGCTCTCAACAACTACGGAACCATCCGCGACTGCCTCATCGTCAACTGCAACATTACGGCCGACACCGGCGCCGTACTGGGCGGCATGGTCAGCCGCAACTACGGCGTCGTACGGGACAGCGCCGTCCAGGGCGGCACGCTGAAATCCAACAGCGCAACGGCCACCGGCCACGCCGGCTTTGTCGGCGCCAATGAGGGTGGCCTGATCGAGCGCTGCTGGACATCCATGAGCGTCGACACCCAGAGCGACTATGCCGGCGGCTTTGTGGGGCTGGGCTACGGCGGCACAATCCGCAACTGCTTCGCGCTGGGCAACGTGTCGGCCCGCGGCTATTCGGGCGGCTTTGCCGGCCGCTCGGTATACGAGGGCAACACCTATCAAAACTGCTATGCCGCAGGTGTGGTCACCGTAACAGACAGCGGCACGGGCCACGGCTTCATCGGCGGCAATAAGCCCGATTCCGCCTTCCAGTATGACCAGTCGGAGGGAATTGAAAACTGTTACTACAACGCCTCCTCCCCCGCCGATGAAAACGGCGCGCACTCCAAGACGCTGGCAGAGATGCAGAGCAGCGATTTCCTTATCAAGCTGGCGGGCTCCAGCGGCGCATGGCTGCAGGCGGCGGATAAAAACGGCGGACTGCCCTACCTCGCCGACGTATTTGTGCCCGAGGATCTGCCTACCAGCGCCATGACGGTGCAAATCGCCCTGGCGGCCTATGACAAGGACAGCTACGCCTTCAGCCAAATGGGTGAAATTATCTCCGTCACGCTGCAGAGCAGCGGCAACACCCGCGTTGTCGATGTCATGGACGCCGCCGCCGGTCAGGGCCTGCTGACCTACTCCTACGATACCACCCCCACCTTTGGACGGTACATCCACACCATCAACGGCTACGCCGTGGAGGACCCTGACGGATGGATGTTCACCATCAACGACAACCTGTCCAGCGTCAGCGCCTCGCTGGCGACGGTACAGGACGGCGACAAGCTCCTGTGGTACGAGGGCACCACAGAGAACCGGTTCCTCCCCCCTGCCTGGGACGATTTAAGCGGGGCGGACATCCAGTGGATCGACATCGGCTCCCCAGAAGCGCTTCTGGCTCTGGCGAACAGCTCCGACGCCGAAACCCTGTCGGAAAACTACCGGCTGACCGCTGACTTGGATTTGGCTGGCGTCTCTTTCCCCGGCATCGGCACGGCAGTTCTCCCCTTTACCGGCGTCTTCGACGGACAGGGGTACACCATTTCCAACGCAGTCATCAGCGGTACGGCGAATACTGGCTTCTTCGGCGTTATCAAGGGCGCCACCATCAAAAACCTCACGTTGGAACATGCTGCTGTCACAGGTACAGACAATGTCGGCGTACTTGCCGGGTGGGCTCAGGCCGAGCTGGATAAGGACAACATGGGAGACGGCAAGGCCAACCTCATCGGTAACTGCCATGTGTCGGGCGTGGTTGCCGGCACCGAGGCCGTCGGTGGTCTGGTGGGCCTCAATGGCGGGGAATCGGACCCTGACACCCTCTTTTCCATTTCGTCGGCCATTGATAAGTGCACGGCCGAGGTCGACGTCACCGTCACAGGCAGCGGCAGCAAGGTGGGCGGTCTGGTGGGTAACAACAGCGGCGTTATCACCAAAAGCGCCTCTCTGGGCGACGTCCACGCTGAAAATGCCGCCATGGTCGGCGGCCTGGCCGGCGATTCCTACGATGGCTCTATTTATGACAGCCATGCCGAAGGCAGCGTCATCGGCAGCAGCTACGTGGGCGGCTTCGCCGGTTCCAGCTCCGGCGTCGTGCGCGACTGCTATAGCCTGGGTGACGTGTCGGGCAAGGACTATACGGGCGGTTTTGCCGGGAGCCTGACGTATGCCGGCAACGTCATCGGCGCCGGGAAGGTCACGGTAATCGCGGGCGGCAGCCACGGTTACAATGGCGGTCTGGCCGGACAGCTTAACGGCACTCTTACCGGAGTGGACAGCCAGATCACCATCAAAGAAGCCTACGGCAACTGTATGACCGCCGACGGGGGATCCATCAGCATCATTGGCAACAGCCACAACTACCAGAGTGAAAGCCAGAAAGCTGTTCTCGAATCACTCACCCTGAGCAGCCAGGTAGAAGTCAGCCAGAAACTGTATGAGATGTTCGGCGTCAACCCGCTTGTGTCCGACGCGCTCAGGGCTGAGGCGGCTAAATACGCCGAGATCATCCTGGCCGACGCTGCAGCGGGTGAAACCGTCTCTCTGCTGAAGGCTGGGGAGGCGGCAGACCATACGGCATTCACAGTTGAATGCAAAGTTGACAGCGATTATCTGACGGGTGGGCCAGAGGTAACACTGGTCAAAGTGAACGACACGTCGGCCACCTTAACCACTCACGTCACCGTCTCACTGACTGAAACCGCCACTGGTGACGTCTATCTCTTGACGGTCAGCGTCATTCTGCCAGTCGGGCAGGATGCCATGCAGGAACTGATGGATGCCATTGCCGCCGGCTACACCGACAGCAGCGACGGCTGGACGGTCATGGATATGGCGGTTTACAGCTCACTGCCCGGCAAAACGGCGGCGACCTCCGAGCAGGCGCTGCAAAACGCCCTCAATCTGCTCATCACTGAGGCGGCGGGGGACAGTGCCACGGCCAGCGATCGTGCCCGCATTGAGATCGTCCTGCGCGCCATGGGCATTGACAGTTCAAAGCTGTATCCTGCAAACAGCAACACACCCTTCAGCAACGCGCAGAAACTGGCCGGTATGGATTTGACATCGGGGGGGTACTACGCCGCACCCTACCTGCTGCTGGCCAGCCTGCAGGGCAACCTGCAGCTGACCGACGGCCAAATCACCCATTTGATCTCCCTGCTGAAGGCCGGAATGGGCGATGGTCTGTTCGGCTACGAATGGGACGGAGTCACCTATTCTGATCCCGATACCGCAGGTGTTGCCCTGTCCGCCCTAGCCCGGTTCTACAGCAGCAATGAAGAAGCGAAAACTGTTGTAGACACTATCTTAAGCGCTCTGCCGGGTGCGATGAACGCCGCCGGCTCACTGGGCAGCGCTAACTCCGACGCCATGGTCATCCTTGGCCTCCTGGCCGTTGGGCAAGATCCCTATGAACTGAAAGCCGCCTCCGGCGCCTCGGTCGTGGACGGCCTGTTATCCTATGTCAACAAGGCGACTAACAGCTTCCAATTCGGCGGGATGGACAATGCTCTGGCGACAGAGCAGGGCTTCCGCGCCCTGGTCGCCCTGACGGCTTGGCAGCAGGGCGCGTCTTATAACCTGTACGATTTCAGCAGCAATTCCATCGTTCCCGGTCGTGCCACCGGCAGCGGCGAGGTGACCCCCCCTGAAGATCCGGATACCGACAAGACCATCAACGTTACCTTTAGCCTAAAAACGGATACCGAGATTTGGATCCCCACCACGTCGGTCACTGTCAAGGAGGGAGCCACGGTCTACCATGTGTTCACTGCCGCCCTCCATGACAGAGGGGATATGAGCGCCGTCGGCGCCGCGACCGGATATGTCAAGTCGGTCACCAAGGGGGATGTTACCCTTGCCGAATTTGACAAGGGCCCAAATTCGGGCTGGCTGTTTAAGGTCAACGGCGAGTTGCCCGCCGTAGGCTTGACCTCCTGTCCCGTAAAAGAAGGAGATAACGTCCTCTTTTACTACACCACTGACTGGACCCAAGACCCCCAGGCCGGCAGCGTCATTGGAGGAACCCCTAAAACCGCCGACCAAAAAGCGGCCGACGCCGTCTCGGCCCTAATTGCCGCCATCGGTACCGTGACGGCGGACAGCGGCGATGCCATCCAGGCTGCCCGGGACGCCTATGACGCTCTGACGGCTGCACAGAAGGCGCTGGTGGATAATTATGACGTCCTCACTGCCGCCGAACGGCAGTACGCCGCACTGACCGGCCAGCTTCCATTTAAAGACGTCCAGGGGCATTGGGCCGCCGACGCAATACAATACGTCTATGCAAAGGGCCTGATGAACGGTGTTGGAGATGACACTTTCGCCCCTGGGCAGAGCCTCGACCGCGCCATGCTGGTCACGATTCTTTACCGGCTGGACGGGTCGGATCCGGTGACGGAAAGCAGCGGTTTTTCTGACGTGGAGGCGGATACCTGGTATACCGACGCCGTGCTCTGGGCGAAAGAAAATGAAATCGTCAACGGTTATGACAACGGGACTTTCGGTCCGGAGGATCCTATTACGCGGGAACAAATAGCGGCCATCTTGTATCGCTACGCCGCATTCAAAGCGTATCCCACCGCCTCTGAGTCCGACCTGGGCGGCTATGCCGATGCCTATGAGATCAGCGGATATGCCATACCGGCCATGAAGTGGGCCAACGCTCAGGGGTTAATCACCGGCACCAGCGCCACTACCCTTCTCCCCACTGGAACTGCGAGCAGAGCTGAGGCCGCCGTTATTCTCATGCGGTTTTGTGAAATATTTGTAAAATAGAGGCCGATCGCCGTCCGGGCCGGTTAACCGGCCCGGACGGCGTCACTTAGCGTCCTTCAAAATTTCAGGCGGCAGCACCAGAGGAGATCAATCCTGCCCCCTGCTGCTGTTCAGTCCCTGCAGTTACCAACTCTCCCGTTTAGGCAACTGTGGAAGACCGGACAATCGAGCTGGTTCAATTACAGATTCCAAAAATGGGAGCGAAGGCAACGCCTTCGCTCCCATCAGTCTGTCACCAAAGTCCGGTACTTAAATTTATGATACAAGTGCAACAAAAGACGATGGACAAAGGCGAAAGAAGTGTGGCCGGAAGCACGTTGTGTGCGATGCGAAGAAACGGGAATATATCCTCCACTTCGTTCAGGAAGCCCATTGGCCTCCAGAGCAGATATCAAACCGGCTCAAGCTGGAATTCGCAGAGGTACAGATCAGCTATGCAGCCATCTATCGTGCAATGACAGCGGAGGCAGCACGTAACACCATGACCGTTCTGCTTGGCAGTTTGCCTCCAAACAAGGTGAAACGTGTCACGCCTGACCGCGGGACTGAGTTCACACTATAAATTTTTGCGCAAAAGCATAAAACGAATGCCATTGAAGTTTTTGAGGTGACCCCTTTCATCGTCTACTCCGCAGGATTTCAGCGTGCCAGCCGCTTTTCTGCTTATTTTATCCGATATCCCTCACTATTTCATGGCCCCATATCCGTCCCCCACCCCCTTCTTTTCCCCCTCGTATAAAATTTTAAGCCTGTTGCAGCATTTTGACAGCTAAAATCGTATACTTGTCAAAGAGGAGGGAGAGGGCGGATATGAGAGAATCTGACACACTGGAAGCGCTGGTATACTCCTATGAAAATGTTCTCTATCGTGCCGCACTGGCTCTGCTTGGGGATGTACACGAAGCCGAAGACGCTGTACAAGATACCTTTCTAAAGTATCTGGAGAAATCACCCATCTTTGAAAACAGCGATCACGAGCGGGCTTGGCTGCTGCGGGTGACCATTAACAACTGTAAAAGCCGCCTGCGTTCTCCCTGGCGGAGACGGCGAATGCCCCTGTCTGACTCTCTCGCTGCTGCCGCCTTAGAGGAACGTGAGGTTCTGGAAGCTGTCTTCTCCCTCTCTCCAAAAGAGCGGGCGGCAGTTCATCTGTTCTACTATGAGGGCTATAAAACCGCCGAGATCGCCGCCATGACCGGAGAGGCAGATGGCTCTGTCCGTTCCCGCCTCTCCCGTGCACGGCGAAAGCTTCGGAATCTGCTGAAAGGAGAAGAACTATGAAGCGCTATTGTGCCTTTATGGACCGGACACAGGTCTCTCCCAGATTTCACAGACGCCTAATGGAGACGCTGGACATGGCCAGGCACTCCAAACCGCGCGGCCGGATTCGCCCCCTGGTCTGGACAGCCGCAGCTGTCTGCTGCTTCCTTGTTCTGCTGCTGTCCGGCATCACACCCCTGTGGCCGCAGCTTCAGCCCTCCCCCACCGCTGGCGTGGCCCAGCCCCCCAGTCCCCTTCCATCGCCTGTAAACTCTCCTCCCTCCAACAAGGAATTTATTTTGCCCTCCGAGACAGGTGGTTGGCTTGAGCAATCAACTCCCCCTGCAGAAAGCAGCGGCGAAATGGATGATCCGGCAGAGGCGTTCCTTCCCAATGAGAGCCCTGCCGCCGCGTTTATACCGCCCAAAATGGGCGAACCTGACGGTGCCGCCCAGAGCGCCACCATAGTAGTGACAGATCCCTTCGAGGAGCAGCCCCATGGCAACTTTGCCCTGCCTGCCCTGGATATCCCCGACTATACCGGCAGGCGCGCGGGAATGCCCGGCAGCCGTGCTCTGCCGAACGGCTATTTTACTAAATCCATGGCTGCTGAAGAGATCGTCTCCGTTCTGGGCGGTGGAGATGCGATCCCGTGGGAGCTCTGCTGGAATGGCTATGGCCTGTGGGGAACGGTCTCCTACGATGGCCAGGGCCAGCTTTGGAATGTAAAGATTACAGGTCAGTTTAACCCCCAGAACCACTTTACGCTGCTCCTGTCTTCCGGTACTCTGCCCATTGAAGCTTCTCCCGATGATTATACCTTCGACTACAATGGCACGGCGGTATCCTCCTACTATATCCGTGAGAGCCGGAATGGCGGGTTATACAGCTACTGCACCTATTTTATGACCGGAGACATAGGCCTTTTATTTTTCTGCTCCAACTCCGACCAGGACACCGCTGCCCTGCTTACCGCGGCCCTGATTCGGCAATACGCTTCCGGCGGCCCGAACCTGGATAATCTTGTACCTGAAACACTCCCGGCGCGGCGTGAGGAAACACTCACGCTGGAGCAGGCCCGTGAAGCGGCTCTGGGCATATATTTGCCTGAATCCGTCCCGCAACGTTATTCCTTCCAGACGGCCCAAAGCAACTCGTTGGAGGGGCAGGGAGAAACCTTGCTCGCCCGTTGGCAAGCCGGGGAGCACGTCATCCTGATTCAGATAGAACACCTCCCCACATACACCTCCCGTCCCGCCGCGGCTGATTTTACCCCGGAGGAGGTTACCCCTCAGGCACTGGAATCCTTCTCCAGCAGCGCAGCAGCCAGCGGCAGATCCGGCGCGGGGTACAGTTTTACTGTGACCTTCGAAAACGTTCGCGTCTATTACCTCGTCTCAGGTCTTAGCGATATAGAAGCGGCGGCTCTGGTTGTCCAGCCCTCCCTATAAATGTCGGGGGCGCGCATGAGAGAAAAAGGGGGAGCGGCAGATGCCGCTCCCCCTTTTTCCGTTTCTGACCTATATATCGTCCTCAATCAGGCCGTAGCCGCCGTCATTCCGTTTGTAAACCACGGCAAAAGCCCCGTCGGCCTCCGCGTTCTTGAAGGCGAAGAAGGTGTGATCCACCAAATTCATCTGAAGCACCGCTTCTTCCACTGACATCAGCTTAATCGGGAAGCGCTTAGTACGGACAATCTTGAATTCATCCTCCTCCGCCTCAGGGGCAAAGGTGGAGATCTCCTCTACGTCTACCGAACGCTCAAAGGCATTCTCGCGCAGGCGCTTTTCCAGCCGGGCCTTATTTTTGCGGAGCTGGCGCTCCACCGAGGCCACCGCCGCATCGATAGTGGCGAACATATCGGAGGTGCTCTCCGCCACGCGGATAATGGTACCGCCCGAGCGGACGGTGAGCTCCACATTGTTGCGGTCTTTTTCCACACTGAAGACGATGGCGGCCTCCGCGTCCGCCTTAAAATAACGGTCTAATTTGCCCACCTTTTTTTCCGCGTAGGCGTGGACCTTGCCGGGCAGGTTGACCTTTTTGTCTGTGAACACGAACTTCATAGCTTTCAGCTCCTTCCGCCCCCTATCGGGGGCTGTCGTCGTTGGGAAGGGCCCTGCGGCTCTTCTTGAGTAAATTATACCACACAAGCTATAAAAAGTCACAGCTTTTTAGGAAAATTTTATAGGATCGCCTCCGCGTGACGAGTAACATGGCATCCAAGGTTCACTGCACAGGGCAGGCCTGCGATATGTGTGGCGTAGGGTATGATACTGACCGACAACGCAGTCGCACGCCCTCCAAGTCCCTGCGGTCCAATGCCCAAAGCATTGATCCGCTCCAGGACCTCTGCCTCCATCGCCGCATAAAAGGGATCGGCATTTTTTTCGTCTACCGGACGGAGCAGCGCACGCTTGGCCAGCAGGGCGGCCATCTCCGATGTGCCGCCCAGCCCTACCCCTACCAGTACCGGGGGGCACGGATTGGAGCCCGCTGCGGAGACGCACTCCACAATAAAATCCATGATATCCTCCCGGGCTGCCGAAGGGTTAAACATCCTGAGCCTTGTCATATTTTCACTTCCAAAGCCCTTCGGGGCCACGGTCAGGCGGAGCGCATCCCCATCCGTCATAGTCAGATGAAGAATTGCCGGCGTATTGTTGTTGGTGTTTACCCGGCGCAGAGGATCTTCCACCACGGAGAGGCGGAGGTTCCCCTCCACATAGCCCCTGGCGACCCCCTCGTTCACTGCGTCTGCAAGAAGTCCGCCGGTAATATGGGCCTCCTGCCCCAGTTCGGCGAAGACCACCGCCATTCCGGTATCCTGGCAGATGGGCAGCCCCTTCTCAGCCGCAAAGATAAAATTCTCCTCCAGATCCCCCAAAATAGCTTTTCCAACAGGAGATTCCTCGCTTCTTCCCGCCTGCTGTATGGCCTGCCGGATATCCTCAGGCAAAAGCGTGTTAGCTTTGATACATAAATCCGCCACTGCAGTTACGATGTCCTGATAGGCAATCTCTCTCATCGCGGCACGTCCTCTCTTTTTCTCTGGCAGCCCGATCTGCGGGGCTTGGGTATGCATTTCGTAATTATCTCGCGCTTCAGCGCTCCTCATTTTGCTGCCTATTTATATTTCCTCTACATATTATACCTGATCGAACAGAAAAACGGAAGCCTAGCGGCTTCCGTTTTTCTTTCTTACAGTCTTTTCTTATTTGTGGTCCACGCTGTACATATGGGCGATGAGATCCAGCACTTTGTTGGAGTAGCCAATCTCATTGTCATACCAGGATACGACCTTCACAAACGTATCGGTCAGGGCGATACCGGCCTTGGCGTCGAAGATGGAGGTCCGGGTGTCGCCCAGGAAGTCGGAGGAGACCACGGCGTCCTCGGTGTAGCCCAGGATGCCCTTGAGCTCGCCCTCGGCGGCCTCCTTCATGGCGGCGCAGATCTCATCATACTTGGCGGGCTTGGCCAGGTTGACGGTCAGGTCCACCACGGACACGTCCAGGGTGGGTACCCGCATGGACATACCGGTCAGCTTGCCGTTGAGGGAGGGGATGACCTTGCCCACGGCCTTGGCGGCGCCGGTGCTGCTGGGGATGATGTTGCCGCTGGCCGCGCGGCCGCCGCGCCAGTCCTTCTTGGAGGGGCCGTCCACCGTCTTCTGGGTGGCGGTGGTGGAGTGGACGGTGGTCATCAGTCCGTCGGTGATGCCCCACTTGTCGTGCAGCACCTTGGCGATGGGGGCCAGGCAGTTGGTGGTGCAGGAGGCGTTAGACACAAAATCCATGCTGGAATCATAGATTGTATGGTTGACGCCCATAACAAACATGGGAGTATCGTCTTTGGAAGGCGCGGACATGACAACCTTCTTGGCGCCGGCATCGATGTGGGCCTGGGCCTTCTCCTTTGTCAGGAACACCCCGGTGGACTCAACCACATACTCGGCCCCCACCTTACCCCAGGGGATATCCTTGGGATCCATGCAGGCAAAGAATTTAACCTCCTTGCCATTGACGATGATGGAATCGTCGGTATACTCAATGGTCCCCTTGAACTGCCCATGCATGGTATCGTAACGGAGCATGTATGCCATATAGTCAGGAGTCATAAAAGGATCGTTAATCCCCACAAACTCGATGTCGCTGCGGTCGATCCCGGCGCGGAATACCAGGCGGCCGATTCTGCCGAAGCCGTTAATGCCAACTTTAATGCTCATTGTACATTCGCTCCTTCGTTATCAATTTAACAATGTTGTCTGCGCGCCTCCATTATATCTTAAAGTCTTCCCATTGAAAATAGTAATTTTGCAAAAACCTATGGAAATTTCCCAGAGAAATTATGGGCACTCCCTAAGAGTAACCGCAAATTTCGACCTGTTTCGACAATTTTGGTTGTCCAGTCCGCCACATTTTGGTATACTCCCATTTGAGAGGCATTTAACGCGGTTCTGCACATGCTAGTGTCAGCACGCGCAGGGAGGCTGTTTGGGATGGAAACTTCATTTGATACCTTTGGGCCGCTGATGGTGGAACAGCTGCGGGAGCAGGTGAGCAACCTGTTGGCTGCTGTACACCTGCTGACCCCTGTGATACGCGAACAGCGCGATGAGCGCTATGATCAATATCTTGCCATTATGAATCAGAGTCTATACCGGCTGCTCCGGCTGACCGGCAACATTGAATTTGCCGCTCTCCCGCGTGGGGCTGAGGATCTCCGGTCTGCCCCTCTTGATTTGGCTGGATTATGCCGGGATTTGTCCTCCGAAGTGATCCCTCTGGCCGAACAGGCCGGTGTGGTCTTCCGATATGAGGAGTCCTGCTCTTCCCTGCTGACAAGCGGTGACGCAGTACTGCTGCGGCGAATGCTGCTGAATCTGATCTCCAATGCCCTGCGGGCGGCGGGAGCAGGCGGGGAAGCGGGGCTGCGCTTTACCGCCTACCGGGAGCGCTGCACCCTGACCATATGGGACAGCGGTTCCGGCTTTGATTCGTCTGTGCCCGACCCGGAAGATCTGACCCGCCGCCCCGACGGCGCCGGACTCGGCCTGGAGGTCGCCCGGCGGGTTGCATCACTCCACGGCGGGGCACTGGTGTTCGATCAGCGGGAGGGCCGCGGCGGCCGGGCCACTGTCGCCCTCCCCATTCTGGTCCCTGACCAGAGGCTCTCACTTTATTCTCCCTCTGTCAAATACGATGCCACTGGGGGGTTTTCTCCCGTACTGGTGGAACTCTCCGGGGTTTTGCCCTATGGCGTCTATCTTCCCCAGGACCTGGAGTGAGCCATTCAAAAGGAGGGGGTCCGGGCGGCGGTGCCGCCCGGACTTTTTTCTTTTCGCCCTACCGTCGGGCCTTGACGCTTCGGGCCAGCCGTGGGATAATATCCAAAAGCGGTTTCTTTTCCCATGGGACCGATATGGTTCTCTCCGCATCCCATTCGGGGTGCGGTCAGTTTTCCTGTGCTGCAGAACGCTGCCCGCCTATCGGCGGCAAGCGGTCGAATCTTTCCTCTGGAGGAATTCTTTATGACCGACCTGCTGGTAAAGCTCTTCCTCAAAAACGCGGATGACGTGAAGAATCCGGCAGTACGTGAGAAATATGGCCTGCTCTCCGGAGTGGTGGGAATCGTGCTGAATCTGCTGCTGTCGGCGGGCAAGCTGCTGGCCGGGGTGGCTACCTCCTCCATCTCCATTACGGCTGACGCGCTCAACAACCTGACCGACGCGGGTTCCTCCGTGGTAACCCTGGTAGGCTTCCGCCTGGCCGGACAGAAAGCCGACGACGACCATCCCTTCGGTCACGGCAGAATGGAATACCTGGCGGGCCTGCTGGTCTCGCTGATTATCCTGCTGGTGGGACTGGAGCTGGGAAAGACCTCCATTGAAAAGATCATCCACCCGGAGGAAGTATCCTTCTCCGGAGCGTCGATGGTCATACTGGCCGTCTCCATATGTGTAAAATTCTGGATGTCCCTATTTAATCGGAAGCTATCACGGCGCATTGATTCCGCGGCCATGGCAGCCACCGCTACCGACTCTCTCTCTGATGTGATAGCCACCTCTGCCGTACTGCTGGGTGCTCTCATCGGCCGTTTCACCGGTCTGCATATCGACGGTTGGGTCGGGGTTATCGTGGCTGTCTTTATCCTGCGGGCCGGCTGGGGTGCCGCCAAGGATACGCTCAATCCGCTGTTGGGGCAGAGCCCCGATCCGGATCTGGTTCAGGAAATCCGCCAAACCATCCTGGTCCATCCCCAGGTGATCGGCATTCATGATCTCATCATTCATGACTACGGCCCCGGCCGCTCTATGATGTCCCTGCACGCCGAAGTTCCGGTAAACGCAGATATTATGGAAACCCATGACGTAATCGACGCTATTGAGCGGGAGCTGAAGGCGAAATTCGGTATAGAAACCTCCATCCATATGGATCCCATCGTCACCGACGACGAACGGGTCAACCGTCTTCATCACCAGGTAGCTGAGCTGGTACGCGGAATTGACCCAAAGATGACCATTCACGACTTTCGTATCACCGCAGGCCCCCACCATACCAACCTGATTTTTGACGTGGTGGTTCCCCACTGCTGTTCCCTCACCGACGACGAGGTGCGGGGTGCGATTGCCCGGGCCGTAAAGAAATTGGATAAGAGCTACTATACCGTCATACAGGTCGATCGCTCCTATGTTTAGGCCTTGTTTGAAAAATGACGGGATGGCAAACGGCGAGAGATTTTTCCGCCAGACAAGGCAAAAATTCGCAGGAATACGTTGTGTATTTCAAGAATTTTTAACGCAGTATGGCGGAAATAGATCCGCCGTTTGGGCGTTTTGACTTTTTTCAAACAAGGCCTAGCTTAAATTTACAGAAAATTCACCTCAACCCGACCCCATGCGGATATAATGAGACCAAAATACTCACTTTCTGAGGAAAGGACGATGTTCCCATGGCCAAAAAAGTGCTGATAGTGGAGGACGACAGCAACATTGCCGAGCTATTGAATCTGTATCTGGAAAAAGAGGGCTTTGACCCCCAGGTAGCCTCTGACGGAGGCAAAGGCGTAGAACTCTTCCGCTCCTTTCATCCCGATTTGGTACTGCTGGATATCATGCTGCCGGTCATGGACGGCTGGTCGGTGCTCAAAAAAATCCGGGAGACCGATAAAACACCTGTTATTATGCTCACGGCCAAGGGGGAGTTAAGCGACAAGGTGCAGGGGCTGGAGGGGGGCGCCGACGACTACATCGTCAAGCCCTTTGAGATGAAGGAGGTCCTGGCCCGCATTCATGCTGTTCTCCGCCGCTTTGGCGGGGATGAGGAGGGAAACGGCGGTGAAAAAAAGCTCTCCTTTGACAAGCTGGTGATTAATCTGGATTCCTATGAGCTGATTGTGGACGGCAAGCGCATTGACACGCCCCCAAAGGAGTTGGAGCTTCTCTACCACCTGGCGGCCTCCCCCAACCGGGTTTTCACCCGCAACCAGCTTCTGGACGAGGTGTGGGGCTTTGATTACTTCGGAGACTCCCGGACGGTGGATGTCCACATCAAGCGTCTGCGTGAGAAGCTGGAAGGGGTCTCCGATCAGTGGTCCCTCAAGACGGTGTGGGGCGTGGGCTACAAGTTTGAAGTGGTGGCCCAGTGAACAGCCTGTACCGGCGCCAATTTACCATGATGGCGGCTTTGATTGTGCTCTCCTTCGCCCTTCTGGGAGCCGCCTTTATAGGCTTGAGCTACCGCTATACCGTCACAGAGAAGCGGGAGTCCATGGAGCGCAATGCCGACTATATTGCCAACTTCACGGGTCTCATGCAGGCCAGCGGCACAGCTTTGGGAGATAAAAGCTATCAGTCCTATGTGGCCTCCATCGCCATGATCTCTGACGCCTATGTCGTGGTCACCCAGAACGATGGGCAGGTGGTATTCTCCGCCGACGGTGAACGCCAGGAAGTCAACACTCTGGCCGGCTATCTCCCTCAGGATGTGATAAACGCTGTCAATTCCTCCGGAGATTACGCGGGGATGACCACCCTGGGAGGCCTGTTTTCTGAAAAGCGCTTTGTAGCGGGTACTCCGATTCTCCTCACCAGCGCCTTTACCAGAGAGCCTGTTCAGCTTGGTCTGGTATTTGTGGCAGCCGAAACTTCCAGCATTACCGGCCTGTGGCGGGCTTTCACCTCTATCTTTTTCTTTACCGCTGTGGTGGTGCTGTGTATTGCTTTTATTGCCAGCTCGGTGACCTCTCTGCGCCAGACCAAGCCGCTCAATGAGATTGCGGAGGCCGCCCGTAAATTCGGTCACGGGGAGTTGGACGTGCGGGTCCGCGGCTATGAGAACCGCCGGGATGAGGTTGGAGAGCTGGCCGAGGCCTTTAACGCCATGGCCGACTCGCTGGCCAAAAGTGAAGCCCGTCGGAGTGAATTTGTTGCCAACATCTCTCACGAGCTCAAGACCCCGATGACTACCATCGCCGGCTTTGCCGACGGCATTCTGGACGGCACTATTCCCCCGGACAAGGAGGCCGGCGCTCTGAAAACCATCTCAGCAGAGACCAGACGCCTCTCCCGGCTGGTGCGTCGGATGCTGGATCTCTCCCGCCTCCAGTCGGCAGAGAATGTCACCGCGCAGGAGCAATTCGACGTATCTGAGGTTCTGCTGCGGGTATTGGTAAGCCTGGAGGGTAAAATAAACGCCCGCCGCCTGGATGTGGATACCCAGCTTCCAGACGGTCCTGTCATGGTCTGGGGAGATCCGGACGCCATCACCCAGGTCTGCTATAACCTGCTGGACAACGCCATCAAATTCTCTACTGAGGGCACTGCTCTCGGCATCGGTATCGCCGCCAAGAGTGGAAAAGCTCAAGTGTCCATCCGCAACCACGGCGAGACCATCGCTCCCCAGGAGCTCCCGCTTCTCTTCGACCGTTTTCATAAAACTGACCGCTCCCGCAGTGTGGACCGGGAGGGCGTGGGACTGGGTCTCTATATCGTAAAGACTATCCTGGACAACCACAAGGAGAATATTTCCGTCACCAGCGAAAACGGCGTAACGGAGTTTACGTTTACCCTGACCCTGGCATAGCCGTTCTGCGCAGCAAAAGGGCCGCCGGACAGTTTTATAATCCTCCCTGAAAGAGGTGAGCTTCATCCAACGCAGCTATTATTACGATCATTGGACGACACAGAAGCCATACGAGCCGTCCCTGCCCCCTGTCCGCAGGCGCAGGCGCCCCCGGGCCGGCCTCTTTTTCGTATGTGCTCTGATCTTGATCGGCATTTTTACTGCCCTGATCTTAATCACCGGGCAGTTTGTTGCCGCTGAATTACCCGACCTTCCGGGCCTGCCCGGTCTTACCGATCTGCCCCAGTTTGGCGACGAGATCTTTCCCGGTCCGGACGCAGAGCCGGAACAGGAACAGAGCCCCACTACGGTGGAGCGGGCCGAGACGGGAGACGGCACTACCCTGACCATCACTCCCGCTCATGGTGATCCCCTGTCCTTCCAGGAGATCTACCGCCGCAACATTCCCTCCATTGTCAGCATACGCGGTACCGGTTCGGCCGCCGTATCCCTGGGCACCGGCGTCATTCTTTCCGATGATGGCTATATCATTACCAACGCCCATGTCATCGAGGGCTGTTTCCGGGTGGACATCCTCCTTCAGGACGACAGTTCTTACCAGGCCCTGCTGGTAGGCATGGATAGTGAGAATGACTTGGCCGTCCTGAAGATCGAGGCTCAGGATCTGACTCCAGCCCAGTTTGGGGACCCCGATCTGCTGGAGGTGGGAGATACCGCGCTGGCCATCGGCAATCCCCTGGGCGAGGAGCTGCGGGGGACCATGACGGACGGTATCATCTCGGCCATCAACCGGGATGTGAATGTGGATGGGCGCAATATGGTTCTGATACAGACGACCGCCGCCCTCAATTCCGGCAACTCCGGCGGCGCTCTTATCAACGAGTACGGCCAAGTGGTGGGCATCACCACGCTGAAAATGAGCTCCTATGCCGACACCATCGAGGGGCTCGGCTTTGCCATTCCAACCACGACCGTCAAGTCGGTCGTGGATCAGCTCATCGAGACCGGCTATATTCCTGGCCGCCCCACCATCGGCATCACCGTAAATATAATCCCCACCACCGTTGAAGACGGTACCCCTGGCCTTCAGGTAATAGAAGTAGATCGCTCCAGTGATGCTTGGCACTCCGGGCTCAGAAGCGGCGACATTATTGTGGAGGCAAACGGCACCCCGATTGCGTCTATGGCCGATCTGGAGGCCGTCAAAGCCGGCCTTGGGGTCGGAGACACAATTTCCCTTCGAATCTTCCGTATGGACAGATATCAGGTCATAGAGGTCGCACTGGTGGAACAGTATACCCTTGACAGCTGACAGCTCTCTACCGCCCAGCTTCCGCTGCACCGAAAAAAAGACGCCTCCGGATCCGGAGGCGTCCAAAAGGGGGATGTGCGGGAGAATGGAATGAACGCAGAATGGAACGTAACCCGCATATTGGTTCAGCTGCAAGCATAGAATACTATATTATCCAAAATTTGTCAACCAAAACTTTTGTCGAAAGGCGCGATTGCCTATGATCATTCAAAATGGCGTGGTACATCCGATGGACGGTCCGGTCATTGCCCGGGGATTTGTCCGGCTGGAGGGAGAGCGAATTACCTCAATCGGTCCTATGGAATCCCTGCCGCTCTCCGACGAGCCCTTCCTGGATGCCGCCGGAGGACATATTCTCCCCGGCTATGTGGATGCCCACTGCCATCTGGGCCTCTTTGGAAACGCTCTGGGATTTGAGGCCGACGACGGCAATGAGTCAACCGATCCCTGTACACCTCAGCTGCGGGCGCTGGACGGTGTAAATCCTCTGGATCGCTGCTTTGAGGAGGCCCGTGCCGGGGGCGTGACCACTGTCTTTACCGGCCCTGGCAGCGCCAATCCAATCGCCGGACAGTTCTTGGCAATGAAGACCGCGGGATCTGTCGTAGACAAGATGCTGCTTAAAGCTCCGGCCGCGATGAAATTTGCTCTGGGCGAAAATCCCAAGTCTGTCTATAATGAGCGCAAGGAGACTCCCATCACTCGCATGGCCACTGCCGCCATCATTCGGGAAAATCTCTCCAAGGCGTTGGAATACCGGGATAAGCAATCCAAAGCGGCGGAAGATGCCGATGCAGATATGCCGGACCTGGATGCCAAGCTAGACGCCCTCCAGGCTGTGGTGGGAGGGACACTGTCCGCCCATTTTCATGCCCACCGCGCCGATGATATCGTCACCGCTGTACGGATTGCCCGGGAGTTTGGACTGAAGCTGGTGGTCGTCCACGGCACCGAGGGACACCTCATCGCTGATTATCTGGCCCAGGAGCGCGTGCCCGTCATTACCGGCCCCTGCCTTGGAGACCGCTCCAAGTCCGAACTGGTCAACATGACGCTGGAAAATCCCGTGCTGCTCCAAAAGGCCGGCGTCAAAATTGCCATCTGCACCGATCACCCGGAAATCCCTGTCCAGTACCTCCCTCTCTGTGCCGCGATGGCAGTGCGGGCCGGGATGGACGAGGAGGATGCTCTGTTGGCCATCACGCTCAATGCCGCCCAGATCTGCGGCGTGGATCGCCGGGTGGGCTCCCTGACCCCCGGTAAGGATGCCGACATCATTGTCTCCACTGGCCACCCCCTGGACTGGAAAAACCACATCTCCGCCGTCTTTATCGACGGGAAGCGGGTTCGGTAACGTCACCTGCCGCCTTAAAATATCTTCCTGCCCCCCTTGACAGGGGGGCCTTTTTTGTATATACTGTGTATGCTGAATATATACAGAAAAACAACAGGGCGGTGCTCATGGACATTATCATCAGCAATTCCGGTGATACGCCTATCTATGACCAGATTACCCGGCAGATGAAGGGTCTGATTCTCCGGGGCGAACTGCAGGAGGGAGAACCCCTGCCCTCCATGCGGCTGCTGGCCAGGGAACTGCGTATCTCCGTTATCACCACCAAGCGGGCCTATGAAGAACTGGAGCGGGAGGGGTTTATCACCACGGTACCCGGCAAAGGCTGTTTTGTCGCGCCGCGCAATCTGGAACTGGCCCGGGAAGAGTCCCTGCGCCGGATGGAGGAACACCTGGGCCGGGCAGTAGAAGCCGCCAGATTGGGCGGTATTACGCTTTCTGAGATGACAGAATCCCTCAACATTCTATATGGAGACGAAACATTATGAAAAACGCCATTGAGGTCAGTCACCTGACTAAGGACTACGGTTCCTTTCGACTGGACGATATTTCTTTTACCCTGCCCGGCGGCTCCATTCTCGGGCTCATCGGAGAGAACGGAGCGGGAAAGACCACTGTCATCAAGTGCATGCTGGGTCTGACCCACCGGGACAGCGGGGAGATTCGCCTTCTGGAACGCGATGCCCTGGAGGAGGAGCGATCTGTCAAGGAGGAGATCGGCGTGGTGCTGGATGAGAGCTCCTTTCATGACGCGCTGAAGGTAAAGGATGTGGATAAGATTCTCTCCAGAGTTTACAGCCAGTGGGACAGCGCACTTTTTCGGGACTACTGCCGCAAGTATTCCCTGCCGGATGACAAGACTGTGAAGGCCTTCTCCCGCGGCATGAAAATGAAACTGTCTATCGCCGCTGCGCTCTCCCACCATCCCAAGCTTCTACTGCTCGACGAGGCCACTGGGGGGTTGGATCCGGTGGTGCGGGACGAGCTGCTGGATGAATTTCTGAATTTCATTCAGGACGAAGAGCACGCCATTCTGCTCTCCAGCCATATCACCAGCGACTTAGAGAAATGCGCCGACTACATCGTCTACCTCCACCAGGGAAAGATTACCCTTCAGGGGTCCAAGGACGATCTGTTGGGCTCCTATGGGCGGCTGGTCTGCACCAGGGCGGATCTGGAATATGTGGATCCAAAGCTTCTGCACGGCACCCGGGTCAGCCGGTTCTCCTGCGAAGCGCTGGTCCGAGACCGGCATGCCTTCTCTGTCCGTTACCCCAGACTCACCGTAGATCCGGTGACGCTGGAGGAAATCATGGTCTTTACCGTCAGGGGGGATTCCAAATGATGGGCTTTGTCTACAAGGATTTCTTTCTGCTGCGCAGGCAAATCAGTTACCTTGCAATCCTGTTTCTGCTGTACACAGTCCTCTCGGCGGCCGGAGTATTTGGATCCTATATCCTGCCGGCCATCGTAGTGATTATGGGTATGGTCTTTCCAATGTCCTCGTTCTCCTATGACGAGCAGGCCCGCTGGGACAAATTTGCCGCCGCTACGCCGGTTGGCCGAAAGGGTGTTGTGGCTGGCCGCTATCTCTTCGCACTCCTGCTCATTCTCATCTCCTCCGCTATCGTGGCCGCGCTCCAGCTGCTGCTCAGCCTGTCGGGCCTGGTAGAGCAGCCAATCTCCGAACTGCTCCTCCCCGTGCTCGCCTGCGCTGTGGCAGCCCTCCTGATGGACGCCATTTTTCTGCCCCTTCTCTTTCGGTTCGGTGCTGAAAAGGCCCGAATTTTGGGCATGATCCTCTTTGTGGTCATTTTTGCCGGTTGCGCCGGGGCGGGCTTTCTCGCAGGCGGCGCTCAGCAGAGCCCCTCCCTGTCCGTTCATGCCTTGCTCTTGGCCATTGCGGTGGCAGCTGCTGCCGCCACCGCAGCCTTTTGGACTTCTTACTGTCTCTCCCAGCGCATCTATGCAAAAAAGGAGCTGTAATATATGTCCCATGCTCACAGCTGTCCCAAATGCGGCGTTCCGATGCTCCGCATCCCCGACCGCCCCGGCCGGTATGCCTCAGGCAACAACATTTATACAACCTCTGTCACACTCCTGGGAAAAATCCCCGTCATCCGCCATGTCTGCCCTGACTGCGGCTTTGTAGAGCACTGGGTGGAGGAACCCGATCAGCGGGCGGCCCTTCGCCGGGTATTTGGCGGAGAATAGCGTCCGGTCTCCAAGCCATCTTTTTCGGTTTATACAGCGGTATCCCGCTTTCTCTGTTCCCCACAAAAAGCCCCGCCTCCTGTTGGAGACGGGGCTTTTCACATGGTTATACAGCTGCTTAATGATTCAGCAGGCGGACCCGGAGCACCCCTTCAATGGCGCGCACTTCGTCTGCCAGGCTGTCCTTGACCCGGCTGCCCAGATCTACAATGGTATAGGCATAGTCCTTCTTGGATTTGTTTGTCATATTCTCTACATTGACATTATCCTTGGAAAGCAGACCGGTGATGCTGGCGATGACGCCGGGCGTATTGCGGTGGATCACGCACAGGCGGGAAATACCGCTCCAGGTCTGTTCCAGCGTGGGCAAATTGACAGAATTGCGGATATTGCCGTTCTCCAGATACTCCCTCAGCTCCTGAGCGGCCATCACGGCGCAGTTCTCCTCGCTCTCCGGCGTGGAAGCGCCCAGATGGGGGATGGCCACAACATTCTTGCCCTGGAGGATCTTATTGTTGGGGAAGTCGGTAACGTAGGCCCCTACCTTTCCGGACTCCAGCGCCTCCAGCATATCGTCGTCATTAACCAGCCCGCCCCGCGCCAGGTTAATGATACGCACACCGCCCTTCATCATATGGATGGAATCGGTATTGATCATGCCCTTGGTCTCGGGAGTTTGAGGTACGTGGACGGAAATATAGTCGCAGTTTTTATAGATGGTCTCCAGGTCCATGGCCCGGTGGATCAGGCGGGACATTGCCAGAGCCGCGTCGACAGACAGATAGGGATCATAGCCGTAAACCGTCATACCCAGCTTGGTGGCGATATTGGCCACCTGGACTCCGATGGCGCCCAAGCCGATTACGCCCAGCGTCTTGCCCATCAGCTCAGGGCCCACAAACTGGCTCTTTCCCTTTTCTACCACCTTCTCCACGTCGGCCCCTGTGCCCGCCTGCTCCCGCAGCCAGGCAGAACCGGCGGTGATCTTCCGGGATGCAAGGAGGAGGGCGCACACAGCCAGCTCCTTTACGGCGTTGGCATTGGCCCCGGGCGTATTGAAGACCACAATCCCCGCCTCAGAACAGCGCTCAATCGGGATATTATTGGTGCCCGCGCCCGCCCGTGCAATTGCCCGCAGGGCATCAGGAAAGGCGTACTCATGCATGTCGGCGGAGCGGACCAGGATGCCGTCCTCATTCTCCACCGCGTCGGACACCTCGTAGCGGCTCTTGTCCAGCACGGACAGGCCGGCAGGAGAAATCTTATTCAGCGTCTTGATACGGAACATCGTTGTTCCCTCCTCATTTAATTGGCTTTGTCGAAGGCCTTGATAAAGTCGCAGAGCTTCTCCACGCCCTCCACAGGCATGGCGTTGTAGATGGAGGCCCGCATGCCGCCCACATTGCGGTGGCCCTTCAGATTGGTAAAGCCGGCGGCGGTGGACTCCTTGACAAACTTTGCGTCCAGCTCCTCACTTACCGAGCGGAAGGTGACGTTCATGTCGGAACGAGAGCCCTTCTGGGCGGCGCAGGTAAAGAGCCTGGAGTCATCCAACACGTCATAGAGCATCTGGGCCTTGCTGTGCTTGATAGCCTCCATGCCCGGGAGACCGCCCTTTTCCTCCAGCCAGTCCAGTACCAGTCCCAGCATATAGATACACCAACAGGGCGGCGTGTTATACATGGAGTCCTTGTCGATCATGGTCTTGTAGTTCATCATCAACGGTGTGTAGGGCAGCTCGTGGCCAGCCAGGTCCTCCCGGACGATGGCGATGGTCAGCCCCGCGGGGGCCAGATTTTTCTGGGCCCCGCCGTAAATAATGCCGTACTTGGACACGTCCACCACCCGGCTGAGAAAGTCGGAGGACATGTCGCACACGATGGGCACATCCCCGGTTTCTGGCACATACTGCCATTCAGTGCCGTAGATGGTGTTGTTGGTGGTGATGTAAAAGTAATCGGCCTCGGGGTCGAAGGTCTTTTCGTCGAGGTCGGGGATGCGCACATAGCCTTCCTCGCGGGAGGAAGCCACGCAGCGGGGAGAGCCGTACTTCTGCGCCTCGACGAAGGCGCCGTGGGCGAAGTTGCCGCTGTCCACATAGTCGGCCTTGCCGGAGCCGGTCATCAGGTTCATGGCCACGCCGGCGAACTGGCCGGTGGCGCCGCCCTGGATCAAGAGCACGGCGTAATTGTCCGGCACGTGCATAAGCTCGCGCACCAGCGCTTCGGTCTCGTTGAATATCTCCTGATACATCTTCGAGCG
>ERZ773258.811-NODE-811-length-32118-cov-3.882606_pt1 | contig 32118 bp, 28 predicted proteins | sample MGYA00511962_ERZ773258 | MGnify/ENA primary metagenome ERZ773258 (study PRJEB29015, sample SAMEA2737755) | human gut metagenome | biome: human gut; feature: human-associated habitat; material: faeces | place: China | collected 2012 ... | reverse complement strand
CCCCCACAAAGGCCTTGAGGGTCTCCGCCAAGCCGATAAAACCAACGGACAGCGTTCCGTGCTTGAGCACCTCCCGCACCTCGTCATCCCAGTCCAGATTGTCGCTGTCCAGCCATACGCCCTGTCCCATGAGGAACGGGAAGTTGCGCACATGCTTGCGGCACTGGATTTCAAACCGCTCCAGCAGCTGGTCCACACACAGATCCAGCATCCGGTCCAGCCCTTCGAAGAAGAGGCCCACATCTCCCTTGGATTTTATAGCCAGCCGGGGGAGATTAATCGTGGTAAAGCTCAGGTTGCCCCGTCCATTGCAGATCTCACGGCTGGGGTCATATACGTTTCCTATGACCCGGGTACGGCAGCCCATATAGGCGATCTCCGTCTCCGGGTGGCCGGGCTTGTAATACTGAAGGTTGAAGGGCGCATCAATAAAGGAGAAGTTGGGAAAGAGCCGCTTGGCGGAACAGCGCATGGCCAGTTGAAACAGATCGTAGTTAGGCTCGCCGGGATTATAATTTACGCCGTCCTTCACGCGGAAAATCTGAATGGGGAAAATCGCCGTCTCGCCGTTACCCAGCCCCGCCTCGGTGGCCAGCATCATATTTTTCATCACCATGCGGCCCTCCGGAGAGGTATCCATGCCATAGTTGATGGAGGAAAACGGCGTTTGGGCCCCCGCGCGGGAGTGCATGGTGTTCAAGTTGTGAATGAGAGCCTCCATGGCCTGATAGGTCGCCCGGTCGGTCTCCTTCACCGCCCGGTAATGAGCGAAGGTCTGTGCTTTTTCAATCTCCGCTTCCTCTCCATAGCGTCCGGTCAGGGCGGTCCGCTCGGCCTCGAAGTAGTCCCCGCAGTTCTCGATTGTGGGCTGCAGGCCCTTGTCCTCCCAGATCCCCTGAATGATCCCCTTCAGCTCGCTCTCCGGATCCTCGGCCCCTGCCAGGAGCATCAGGGCGCGTGCCAGATTCTGCCGGTAGAGCCGTACAAAGGTCTTCTTTACACCGTCGGCCATACCATAGTCAAAGTTGACCACGCTCTGCCCGCCATGCTGATCGTTCTGATTGGACTGGATGGCAATACAGCACAGGGCCGCATAGGAAGAGATGTCGTTGGGCTCCCTCAGCGTGCCGTGCCCGGTTGAAAACCCGCCCTGAAACAGCTTCTGTATATCAATCTGGCAGCAGGTTGTGGTAAGCGTGAGAAAGTCCAGATCGTGTATGTGGATGTCCCCCTCCCGGTGTGCCCGGGCGTGGTCGGGATTGAGGACAAACATGTCATAAAATTGCTTGGCCCCTTCGGAGCCAAACTTGAGCATGGAGCCCATCGCCGTGTCCCCATCGATATTGGCGTTCTCCCGTTTCAAATCGCTCTCTTTGGCCGCTGAGAAGGTGATGTCCTCATAAGTCTTCATCAAGCGGGTGTTCATTTCCCGGGCGCGGCTGCGCTGATCCCGGTACAGGATGTAGGCCTTGGCGGTCTGAACATAGCCGTTATCCATCAACACCCGCTCCACCAGATCCTGGATATGCTCCACCTCGGGCTGGAGATCGCCCTCCACCTCCAGGATCGAGAGAACCTCATCAGCAAGGCGTTTGGCGGTCTCCTCCTGCCCCGGCTTATAGGTGGCGTCGAATGCCTTGGTGATGGCCTTTGCTATCTTCTCCTCATTGAAGTCGGCAAGGCGGCCATCTCGCTTGCGAATCTTTGTGACTGTCATCTTTTGTGCTCCCCTCTCCAGCTATACGTCAAAAAACGCCCTTCTTCGGGGCGAAAAAGTTTGTCAAGAAAGCAGTACTATATCTTGTGTTTCTTTCCTTGCCGAACACAAATATAATACCGTATCTTGGAGTATCCGTCAATACAAAAAACAAACTTTCTTTTTGTGAATTTCGACAGTCAGGCATAAAAAGAGGCCGCCGCAGCGGCCTCTGAACATATGGTATTCAACCCTCTGTCACAGCAGTACCAGACCGTATTTCCGACACATCTGCTTCAAAAATTCAGGTTCCAGATCTCCGGTGCCATCCCAGAAAGCCCGCCCCTGATAGACACGCAGGGCCTCCTCCAGCAGTTCGGGCACATCAGACCACAGGCACAGCGCATCCTTCACCACATACTGGTTCTCGGCAAATATGGCAACGTCGTCCTCCTCCAGGACGGCAATTTTCAAGGCCCCCTGAGGGCACTCCTCCTCAGCCTCCAGAATGTCCTCCATCAGATCAGGCGTACATGCAATGGTCTCACCCACATCCACATCGGGGGTAATAAACCGGGCCTCCTTCTCGCTGGCACAGGGGATAACATCGGGATCCCGTTCCGGCGGAAGAAAAGCGGTGAAATCCACCTGTCCTACCGCCTTCCGCAGGGCGGCTATATGGGCAGGCGTCGTGCCGCAGCAGCCGCCGAAAATTCGCACTCCTGCCTTTGCCATATCCGGTACACAGGCGGCAAAGTCCTCCGGCGGACAGTGATAGACGGCCCTTCCATCGGTTACCTGGGGCAGACCCGCATTGGGCTTGGCAATCAGGGGTACGGTGGCGTAAGGCGTAAGCCTTTCCAGCTGCTCCAGCATGGCCTCCGGACCAGTGGAGCAGTTGAGGCCGAAGGCGGACACCCCCATGCCCTGCATGACAATGAGCGCCGCCAATACATCCGTTCCCGACAGCGTGCGGCCATTTTCATCACAGGTAAAGGAGACCCACACTGGCTTGTCGCACACGCTTTTAACGGCCAGCACGGCGGCCCGCGCCTCTGGCATGGTCATAGTGGTCTCCAGGAAAAACAGATCCACCATGTCCTTCAGCGCCTCCGCCTGTTCGGCGTATATCGACACCAAATCCTCAAAGCTACTCTCGCCAAAGGGGACAATAAAAAGTCCGGTGGGAGCCATATCGGCGGCCACCAGCGCCCGGCCGTCCGCGGCCTCCCGCGAGAGGGTGGCAAGCTGCCGGTTATAGCTGGCCACCTGCCCCTGAATTCCGCGCTGCCCCAGTTTTATCCTGTTGGCCCCAAAGGTAGGGGCCAACAGCACCTGGGTCCCCGCGTCCACATATTCCCTCTGCAGCCCAACCAGTACCTCCGGGTGTTCAAGCACCCATTGCTCGGTACAGGCGCCCATGGGCATTCCCCGCTCCTGCAGTTGAGTGCCTGTAGCTCCGTCCAACAAAAGGGGCAAGGATAAGCCGTTGCTGTCCATGGCGACGTGATTCCTCCTCATATCATATGCGGGCAGTTCATTCGTTCGTTAATTGGGTGATAGTATATCATAGTCTGTACTAAAAATGCAAGCGGATACTCTTCGCGTCCCTTTTTAAGATAAGTAGTGATGGCCCAAGCTCCGTCGGTTTCACCAAACAGCAAGCATGCCCTTTGGGCAGGCAGGACGACCATTCAGAACTAGATGGTAGTCCTGCTTTTGTATGCGGCAGCGATGACAATGTGGTATTATGGGATAGAAAAATTTTTAAAAAATGTGTGAGATTTGAGTTCAAAAGTTGTGTATATAGGTGAAAGAGCAAATAAGGAAGTGAGGTGAAAACGGATGGATGATGCACAGATCGTCCAGCTATACTGGGACAGGGACGATCAGGCCATCCCTGCCACATCTGACAAATACGGAAACTACTGTACCTCGATTGCTATGAACATACTGAGCAATCAGGAAGATGCTGAAGAATGTGTCAACGATACATACTTAAACGCATGGAACTCCATGCCGCCCCACAAGCCAAGCATTCTGTCCACATTCCTTGGAAAAATCACAAGAAACCTGTCGTTTAACAGGTATAAACGCAATACAGCCAACAAACGAGGCGGTGGAGAATTGCCTTTGGTTCTGGAGGAACTGTCAGATCTGGTATCTGGCAAGGATGATGTTGAACAGGCATTTGACCAAACTGAACTCACGAAAGCCATTGATACATTTCTGGATAGTCTTTCACAAAAGAAAAGAAGCATTTTTATCAGCCGATACTGGTACACCGATAGCATTTCAGAAATTGCTGTCCGTCATGGTATGAAAGATGGTGCTGTATCAATGACACTGAACCGTCTTCGCCTTAAGCTACACAACTACCTTTTAGAGAGGGGCTTTGAACTATGACGAACGAGAAATTATGTGAAGTCCTTGGCGACATCAATGAGAAGTATGTCAAAGAGGCAAAAGAATACCGAAAGGCTAAGAAGCCAATCTGGTTCAAATGGGGTGCTATGGCAGCCTGCCTGTGTTTCGCAGTCTTTGGCATTTTTGTAATCCAGCATCTTGGCACAGCTCCCAGCACAACCATTGAGCAACCAGGAAACTCTAATCTGGTGGTAAATGAGGTGGACAATGTCATGCAACTGGATATGGATGTCCAACTCTCATATTACACCGATATCTCTGCGGATGAATGGGAAACTGTAATGGAAGCATTTGAGCAGGCGATTGGCATGAGCTATGAGGAATTTACAAAAAAGTTACCGGCTTCCTACCAACGAACAGCGTTCTATTCCATTGATGTCCCGACTGCTCCAAAGAGCGGAGATTATATTCCTCACGATTATGTCTTTGAATTTTTGACGGAAAATGATGGAGAAGTAAAAATCGCAATCTGTGCTGATGAAGAACCACTTAGAGATTGCTTCTTTTTGTGTGAGAATCCAAAGGAGTCGAAGATCAACGGTACGACTGCCCTCATTTATAGCGTGCAGGATAGTTTCATGGTGCAGTTTTCGTATGACACTGTGAATTATGACATTGACATGCGCAATATTACTCTTGAAGAAGTGGAAAATTTGTTGACCTGTATCATAAGCTAATAAAAGAGAGCATAGAAAAGCTCCACCTGTTCAAGGGTGGAGCTTTTCTGTGTATTTCGACGAAGGAATTGTTAGGTAAGCACTAAATCAGTCCAAAAGGTAAAAGGGAGCTCTTCGCCGCATCTGTAGAACAAAAATGGGTGCAAATGTAGCCTCCAAACAGCTTTTCACCAGGGACGCAAAAAACAGGGACAGCTCTCTCCGTTGTCAGACATGCAACAGGGCTTCTACAGTTGGGAATAAGGCCAGCGTACGCGGAAGAATTCCATTGAGATAGGCAATGAGGATGCCGTAGTTTGTCACGGGGATACCCTGAGCCCGGCAGCAGGCCAGGCGGTACTTCACTTCCTGCTCTCTCAGCATGCAGGCCCCGCAGTGTACGACCAGCCGGTAAGGCGACAAGTCATCCGGGAATTCCGTACCAGAGGCAAATGTGAACGAAGGCGTTGTGCCAGTATACTCCTGAATCCATCGGGGAAGCTTGACCGTACCGATGTCGTCGCACTGCCGGTGGTGTGTACAGCCCTCAGCTATCAGCACCCTGTCCCCATCGTTCAGCCTGTTCACCGCTGCCGCACCGGCCACTGCCAGGGAGAGAGCCCCCTTATAGCGGGCCATCAGGATCGAAAAGGAGGTCAGCGGAACAGAGGGCGGTACGACCTTATTCACACAAGCAAAGACCTGGCTGTCTGTGATAACCAGCCGTGGCGGCACAGGCATCTGATCCAAAACAGCAGCCAGTTCCGTATCCCGGCATACCAGGGCGGAGGCTCCCGCCTCCAGAATATCGCGGATGGTCTGTTGCTGGGGCAGAATCAGGCGCCCCTTCGGCGCCGCCTTGTCAATGGGCACCACCAGTACCACTGTATCTCCCTCTGAGAGCAAGTCGGCTACCAGAGGATGCGCCGGCTCCCTCTGCATAGCCAGGGCAGCCGCCTGCTCCTTTAACTCTTGGAGGTGCAGTCCTGTTCTGGCGCTCACCCACAGGACGTTTTTCTCTCCCTGCGGGACGGTATCCAGCAGATCGGCCTTATTCCACACAAGCAGATAGGGAATCTGCTTTGCCTGCACGAGAGCGATAAGCTCCTCTTCCGCCTTTCCCAGGGGAGCGCTTGCGTCGGCTACGACAATCGCCAAGTCGCACTTGTTCAGGACCTGCCGTGTTTTACGAATCCGCAGCTCTCCCAGCTCACCTACATCGTCAATGCCCGGCGTGTCGATGATCTGCACCGGGCCTACGGGCAGCAGCTCCATCGCCTTATATACCGGGTCAGTCGTAGTGCCCTTTACTTCCGAAACGATAGCCAGTTCCTGACCCGTAAAGGCATTCACCAAACTGGACTTTCCGGCATTCCGCCGGCCAAAAAACGCGATATGTACCCGCTCACCGGCTGGGGTCTGATTCATGCCGCTCATCAACAACCTCCTCAAAAACGGAAATCCCGCTCGCCCTGTACAATCTTTTCCAGGCGTTCGGTCACAATCGCCCGCACTTTCTCGTTTGTGATGTCCCCCATCTGCCGCTGAATCACCGACTGTCCCGCCGCCTTCGTCTCAGGGGCGGCGTAGTCCTCTAGGTATTCCTGCAATGTCATCAGCGCATTGGGCAGGCAGCAGTTCTGAATCTGTCCCGACTTGCACAGCGACATAAAGCGGTCGCCGGTGCGGCCCTCCCGATAACAGGCCGTACAGAAAGATGGTACGTAGCCCAGCTCCATAAGCCAGCGCACCACCTGGTCCAGCGTGCGCTGGTCCGAGACATCAAATTGCTCCGTATCGTGGGGACGCTCCGCTTCCGTATATCCTCCCACACTGGTGCGGGATCCGCCGCTGATTTGGGAGATCCCCAGCCGAAGCAGCCGGGCGCGCACCTTTTCCGACTCCCGGGTTGAAATAATCATACCCGTATAGGGGACTGCCACCCGGATACAGGCGGTAAGCTTGGCAAAGATCTCATCGGAAATACCATTATCAAACGCGTCTGGATCGATGTCGTCGGCATGCTTCACCCGTGGGACACTGATGGTGTGTGGCCCTACGCCGAAAACAGCTTCCAGATGCTCGGCATGCATCAGCAGACCTGCAAATTCGTAGCGGTATAGCTCGAGTCCAAACAGAACGCCCAGCCCCACATCGTCGATCCCCCCCTGCATAGCCCGGTCATGGGCCTCGGTGTGATAGGCATAGTTGCTCTTTGGGCCGGTGGGATGGAGCCTTTCATAGCTCTCCTTATGGTAAGTCTCTTGAAAAAGGATGTAGGTGCCAATTCCCGCCTCCTTAAGCCTGCGGTAATCCTCCACCGCAGCGGCGGCGATATTCACGTTCACCCGGCGGATGGCTCCATTCTTGTGCCTGATGGAATAGATGGTATCAATACATTCGAGAATATAGTCCAAGGGGTTGTTCACCGGGTCCTCGCCCGCCTCAATGGCCAGACGCTTATGCCCCATATCCTGAAGTGCAATCACCTCGGCTCGAACCTCTTCCTGGGTCAGCTTCTTGCGGGCGATGTGTCTGTTCTTGGCGTGGTAAGGACAGTAGAGGCACCCGTTGACACAGTAATTAGAGAGGTACAGAGGGGCAAAAATGACAATGCGGTTTCCATAAAAATCCTTCTTGATCTGCTCGGCCAGGGCATAGATCTCCTGATTCCGGTCCTCCAGCTCACAGGCAAGCAGGACAGACGCCTCCCGATGTGAAAGGCCCTTGCGCAAGCGGGCCTTCTCCAGAATAGCGTCGATAACCGGGCCGTCCGTTTTATGCGCGTCCGCATAGGCCAAACTGTCCAGGATCTCCTGATGGTCAATGAACTCCTCCGCTTTCATGGATTCTGGGTTGTACATGACGATGCCTTCCTTTCCTTCCGGGTCAGTGCGGAACTTCCCCTTCAGTCAAATTTTTATGATCTCCACGGTGGACCACCACCCTGCAGCCGACAGATCGCATGCGGCTCTCCAGGCAGCTGCGGCATTGAGCCGCTTCGTCTCCTGTGCAGATTTTGTTGTCATAGAGTGCGTATTTTTCCCGTACCCCTACTGGAGATAGATTTGGCATACACACATTGGCTCCGGCCTGAATGCCCAGTTCCCGTCCCTGAGGGTGGATGGTTCCCAAGGCGGTCGTGGCAGGGAGAAGGACGTTTGGAAGCATAAGCCGGATAAGCCCCAGCAGGAACAGCGTCAGCTCCAGGCTCCCAGCGTCCTGCTCCCCCAGGGGCGTATCACGCTGAGGGATAAACGGGCCAATACCCACCATATCCGGCTCCAGCGTCCGAATGAATTGCAGGTCCTCCGCCAGGTATTCCGCCCTCTGTCCCGGTGTCCCCACCATAAAGCCGCACCCTACTTGATAGCCGATCTCCTTCAAAGCCCAAAGACACCGTTTCCGGTTTTCCAGCGACATGGAGCTGGGATGAAGCATTCGATAATGGGCGCTGTTTGCAGTCTCATGGCGCAGTAAATAACGGTCTGCTCCGGCATCAAACCAGAGTTGATAGACTTCCCTGGAGTGTTCACCTACAGACAACGTCACAGCGCAGTCCGGATAGTATGCCTTAATCTCCTCCACCAGCGCAGCGATCCGCTCCGGTGTGTACCAGGGATCTTCTCCTCCCTGGAGCACAAAGGTGCGGTAGCCCAGGGCATACCCCTCCCGGCAGCAATTCAGAATCTCCTCCCGGCTCAGGCGATAGCGGTCCGCATTTCGATTGGAACGGCGAATTCCGCAGTAAAGGCAGTCATTCTTACAGTAATTCGTAAACTCAATAAGTCCACGAATATATATGTCATCGCCGTAATATTTCCTCCGCAAAGCTACGGCTCTCTCAAAGAGATACCGGGCCAGCTCCTCGTTCCGGTTCTGGATTAAAGCTGTAAACTCCTCCGCCGCAAGGGTTCCATCCCGCTCCAGTCTGTCAATCAGCGCTCTCATCCCGGCGCTCCGGCATTTTTGAGTACACCGCTTTGGCAGTCACGCCGGCGAGCATTCCTGCCTTTCCCGACAAGCTGCTGATGACATTTCCCGGCGCGTCCAGCACGATGCTGATGATACTTACCCCCCGCTGCCGATAAGGTAGTCCCATCCGGCCAATAATATAGTCCTTGTATTGGTGCAGCAGCTGATTCAGCGGCTCTACCGAGTCCGGATTCTCCACCACCAGGCCCAGCAGGGCCACTCGCTCTTCTTCCATACTCGCTTCTCCCTTCTGCCGCGCAAAAAAGGCGCACCCTGAAAGGGTACGCCAAATAAACCCCTGATGGGGCAATTCTCTCTGCGTCCCTTTCCCGTCAGGGGGTATTCCCCTTCCGCGTCAGCGATGTTTTTTATATAATACCACTCCAATGTTCTTTTGTAAAGGCAACCATGGCTTCTCCTGCCTATATAAAGGCCCCTCCGGTTTCTCACCCATTTCTCAATACGTTTTTAATTTTATGTCAAGGACACCGGACAGCCCTTGCGGGGCAGCTCCGGTGTCCTCTCTTTTCCCTGTATTCAAATGCGGGACACTTGTCCGGTCTATCGGCAGCCCCTTATTCCTCTCCAGATTGATAAGCGCTCGTCGCCTCAACGGCACTAAATCCCTAACATAGTTCATTTTTTGAGGCTACGCAAGCCATGCGGGGGTATCCCTACATTTTCTCCGGCGCGGTCACGCCGATTAGCTCCAGACAGTTGGCAATCACCGCCCGAACCGTATCGGCCAGCTTAAGGCGGGCCGCTAAAATATGCTCTTCCTCTCCCTTGATATGGCAGGAATTATAGAAGCGGTGAAAGTCTCCTGCCAGAGCAATGAGGTATCGGTTGACCCGGGATGGATCATAGTCCCGGACAGCCAGGTGTATCTCTTCCGGAAGCTGAGCCAGATTTTTGATCAACGCCTGCTCCTCAGCTGTTGTAAAGACGGAGGAATCCACCGCAGCAGCGACGGGAACGGCAGCCCCCGCTTCCTCAGAAAGCCGCCGGACCAAGCTGCAGATCCGGGCATGGGCGTACTGGACGTAGTATACCGGATTCTCACTGTCCTCCCGAACGGCCAGGTCCAAGTCAAAGTCCACCGGACTGGTGGCGGAACGGGAGTTGAAAAAGTATCGGGCGGCGTCTACGCTGACCTCATCCAGCAGGTCGTGGAGCGCGATGGCCTTGCCGGACCGCTTGGACATGCGTACCGGCTGTCCATCCTGGAGCAGATTCACCAGCTGCATCAGCACAATGACCAGGCGGTGCGAGCCATCCAGATCCAACCCATCCAGCGCGGCCTGAAGCCGGGCCACATGCCCGTGGTGATCGGCTCCCCATACGTCTATGCACAGATCAAAGCCACGCTTCTCCAGCTTGTTGCGGTGGTAAGCGATGTCTGCGGCAAAATAAGTATAGAAACCATTGGCCCGGCGGAGCACATCATCCTTCAAATCAAGCTTATCCACCTGCTCCTGGGTTTTCCCCTCGGCTAAATACTTCTTTTTCAGCAATTCAGTGGTATTGAGCCACAGAGCCCCATCCTTCTCGTAGGTCCATCCCCGGTCGGCCAGCATTCCGACGGTCTCGGCCACATACCCGCTCTCATGAAGCTCGGACTCGAAGAACCACTGATCATAGACAATCTTGTATCGGGCCAGATCCTCCTTCATCTTGGGAATATTCCGCTCCAGTCCGAAGCGGCTCATGGATGCCAGCCACTCCTCCTCAGGCTTGTCTCTGTAGGAATCCCCGTAGGCCTCATAAAATGCCTGGGCCAAGTCTCTGATATCGTCGCCATGATACCCGTTCTCCGGGAAGGCAAAGCCATCCTCGCCCAGCAGGATCTGCATATAACGGGCGTGGATGGATTCCGCGAATTTGTGAATCTGGTTGCCCGCGTCATTGACATAGAATTCTTTCCAGGTGTCAAAGCCAGCACGGCGGAGGACGTTGGCCAGAGAGTCTCCCAGCACGCCGCCCCGGGCGTTGCCCATATGCATGGGGCCGGTCGGATTGGCGGAGACAAACTCTACCATTACCTTTTTGCCCCTGCCCTCTTCGCTCCCTCCATACTGCATGCCCTCCCGCTCGATGTCGGAGAGCACCTCGCCGTACCAGCGGGAGCCCAGGTAGAAATTCAGAAAGCCGGGGCCGGCAATCTCCACCCGGTCAAAATAGCTGCCGGACAGCTCCAGGCAGTCCTTGATAGCCTGCGCAATCTCTCTGGGCTTCTTTCCCATGGCCTTGGCACAGGCCAGGGCATAAGAGGAGGCGTAATCGCCGTTCTGGGGATCCTTGGGGGTGTCCACCTTACCTCCTGCCTGGACCACAGCAGGGAGTATACCGGCGTCTACAGCTCTTTTACAGGCGGCCAGCGTGAGGGCGGACACCTGATCCCGCGCCGCCTGAATCATATTGGACATAAGAAATCACCTTTTCTGTTCCTTCTAAATGACTCCCCGCCGGGGAGGCCGTCTCCTCGGAGAGGGAAAAGCGGTGACAAGCGCCGTTCTCCCCCGGCAGACAGCTACTGTTGAATGGTAGGCTTCTTTTCCCGGACGCTGATCTGGAACAAATTTTGTCCGGCCACCGCGTGGTCTATCTCAATGGCATAGTGGATTTCAATGCTTCCCCCATCTCTGCGCAGGTCAGATCTCATCCGTCGGGTGCTGACCCCTACCGACAGCGCCCCATAGGGGGTGTTGTACATGGACAGGTGACGTCTGCCCTCCTCGAAGACCATCTGGGAGTTGACCTCTCCCACACGCATCAGCGTAATGCGATCCTTTTCGATCTGGAAGGTCGTCAGCGTTCCCTCCAGGCCGGTGAGCTCGCTCTCCTGATAGCTCAGCGTAAAGCCGTCGCTTCCGTCCTCCTCCAGCCGGCCCTCTGTCACCAGCTCGATGGTCTCGTCCTCGGCGTCCTCATAAGATTGTTTCCCCTTGATGGAGATAATGACATTATTGTGCTCCATATCGCGTTTCCCTCGCAGGCGCGCCGCTGCGCGCAATTGTCAATTGCAAGTAATTATACCCGCTTCCTCTCCGTATGTAAAGGGCTTTCTGCCCGTCAATATTGCACAATATCGATCTGGGTCACCGCTTCAGATACATCGCGTCTGAGGAAGAGAGACGCCAGCCGGGAAAAGTCCTGTACACTGTCGCTGACAAAATAGCGGCAGGCGCCGCCAGCCCTTCTTTCAGCCAGGGATTCGGTCTTCTCAAGCAGCTTGGCGGCCGCCCGCGCCCCCTCAGCCCCGGCGTTTACCAGCGTCACCCCCGGCCCCATATAATTGCCTATGACAGTCTCCAGCAGGGGGTAATGCGTGCAGCCCATCACCAGCGTATCCACGCCCGCATCCTTCAGCGGCTGGAGATATTCAGCGCAGACCGTCTCAATAACCGCGTCTCCCGGATGAATACGGCCGTTTTCAACCAGCGGGACAAAGAGAGGACAGGCCTTAGCCAGCACCTGAACTCCAGCGTTCTCCTCCTCAATATATCTTTCGTAGGCGCCGCTTCGGATGGAGGCCTGCGTACCGATAAGGCCGATCCTTCCGTTGCGGGTAGCCTGAGCGGCACGGCGGGCTGAAGGCTCCACCACGCCCAGGACCGGTATGTCGTTCTCGGCCGCGAGTACGTCGATGGCCGTGGTGGACACGGTGCCGCAGGCGATTACCACCGCCTTCAAGTCGAAGGTGCGCAAAAACGCCATGTCCTGCCGGGCATACTTGATAATCGTATCTCTCGAACGGCTGCCGTACGGCACCCGCCCGGTATCTCCAAAATAGACAATATCCTCTCCGGGCAGCAGGCGGATGAGCTCAGCTACCGCCGTCAGGCCTCCCAGACCGGAATCAAATACTCCAATCGGCCTCTGATCCAAATCGACAGCCTCCAGACAAACTTTGGATTTTCTCGCGCTTCACCGGGCTGTTTGGAAACGCACGCTAACATAATATGCGAATCCACACTGGAAGGCAAGGGGTATTTTGCACGTTTCCATCTTTTCCGGGTGTTTGACATTTCCGGGTCTTCGACTATAATATAAGAATAGGGGTGCTTTGCCCCCCATGTCATGACAGCGAGGAGGTTTCGCATATGAAGCTGGAGCTGACAGCAAAGCAATTCCGCCGTTTGCTGGATATGGCCTATATCGGCAACTGGATTTTGAACTCTACCCGCGGCGAGGATCGGTTTAAGGACTATGACGAGGTAGAGAGCCTGCTCTTTGCCAAAGCCAGGGAAGAGGGGATGGATGCTCTGGCCGAGGACTGGCAGGGGGAGGTCGTCCCCTCCCGCGCTTTCGCCGAAGGCGGTATTCATGAGGCCATCATGGAATATGAAAACAATGTGTTTTTTGATATTCTGGCTGAGGATCTGGCCCGCCGCGATATGGATGATGTGCCTATCGACGACCACAATTACGCCGAGCTGGCCAGCCGTATTGATGCGTATATTGCTGAATTTGAGGAACACGGCACCGATAACATTTTGGTCGACAGCGATCTGGTCTGACCGCGGCATATACCGGTATAAAAACCGCTGCCTTATCGAGGCAGCGGTTTTTATACTGCAGCCCCGGCATCAGGTCAACCCCAACAGTTTTTGGGCGTTTGCGCCCAAAATGGCCTCCAGTTCATCAGCACTCAAAGCAGTATCCCTGATCCATGTCAGGCTCTCCCGCTGGCCGCTCCAGGGGCTGTCGGTACCAAATAGAATCCGCTCTGCACCAAAGGTGTGCACCATGCACACGAACTGTCTCTCGCCCATCAGCGGCAAATCTTCCGAAGTGTAATAGCCGTCGTCCAGGGGCGTCATTTCCCCGGTAGAGAACGAAGTGTCCAGATATACCGGCGCCTGAGACAGCAACTCCTCCACCTCATCCCAATTCCGCCAGCCCCCCATGTGGGCCAGCACCAGCCGGACAGGACCGGCCTGTCGGACAGCCCGGAGCGCCATCGCCGGTGAACAGCGCACCTGTCCCGGAAATCCTACGTCCATCCCGGCATGGGTAACCACAATGAGATTCAGCTCCCCGGCCCGCTCCAGAATACGCAGATAACGGGGATCATCCAGATCCACCCCCTGGTATACCGGATGGATTTTGATCCCCTTCAACCCCAGAGCCGCCGCCCGTGTGAGTTCCTCTTTCCAGTCGGGACAGTCCGGATGAATACATCCGAAGGATAGGAGCCCATACATCCCCTGTTCCTCGTTGAGGCGAGCCGAGGCCTCATTGATATGAGATACCTGCCGCGGCGCAGTCGCTACAGGAAGTATCACCGAACAGTCCACGCCAGTTTCTCTCATGGATGCCAGCAGCGCTCCTGCCGTTCCCGCTGTAAAGGGCATGGTATGGGACAGCGCGCTGAGTTTCTTCAAAGTCTTCTCTGCGATAGCGTCGGGAAAGGTGTGCGTGTGCATGTCAATAATCATCATTTCTCTCCTTGCGATCAAGAGCTTTGTACTCACGTACTTCCGATAAAGTTCGCTGAATACGCCCGGGATTTTGCGAATAACGATACATCTCTACAAAACAGAAACTTGTCGTGTTGATCACACTTTGCTTGTCTCATTCTGCTCCGGGACACACTGGGGAATGGTACGCATCAAAAAGCTGCGGCATGAAAGCCGGCCTTGCCAGCTATCATACCACAGCCTTTCTCTCTTTAAAACCCCTTCCTATTCCGGGTCGCTCAGCGCTTCCTTCTGACGCACCGTAACCCTCCGGTCATAGCAGGAAAAGGCGCTTTCCACCAGCATCCGATCGGGCCGGGCTGTGAAAAGAGAGACCACAGGCACAATGATAAGCCCAGCGATCATGCAGAATGCCCCGGCATTGATGGGGGAGCGGAGCAGCTCCGGGAAACGGCTGCCCGCAAAAATATTTGCCAGCATCACCGCCACAGAAAAGAGGAAGCTGCACCAGCAGGCGGCCTTCGTGGTCCGCTTCCAATAGAGACCGTAGAGGAAGGGGGCTAGGAAGGCCCCGGCCAGAGCGCCCCAAGACACGCCCATCAGCTGGGCAATAAAGGTAATGTTGGAATGGTATTGAACGATCGCAATCACCACAGAGATGGCAATAAACACCACAATGAGGCAGCGCATCAGGAAAACCTGGGTCTTCTCGCTCATATTTTTGATCAGGTTGTCTCGCAGAAAGTCCAAGGTCAAGGTAGAACTGGACGCCAGCACCAGGGATGAGAGCGTGGACATGGATGCTGACAGCACCAGAATAACCACAATGGCAATGAGGATGTCGGGCAGTCCTGACAGCATCGTCGGTATAATGGAGTCATAGCCGTCGGCAGCAATGTCCAGCCGTTCGGAAAACAGGCGGCCGAAGCCCCCCAAAAAGTAGCATCCGCCAGCCACAATAGCGGCAAAGACGGTGGAAATAACCATGCCGGTGTTGATGGCCCGCTCGCTCTTGATGGCATAGAATTTCTGCACCATCTGCGGCAGTCCCCAGGTTCCCAGGGAGGTCAGGAGCACTACTCCCAGCAGATTGGCCGGATCCGGGCCAAAAAAGGATGCAAAGACGCCCGGCGTATCAGATACCGCCGGATCACTGACGCGGGCCAGACCGTCTAAGGCGGCCATAAAGCCCCCCTGCCCCTTCAACACTGCCGCCACAACAGCGCAGATGCCGAATATCATAATGATTCCCTGGATAAAATCGTTGATGGCCGTTGCCATGTAGCCGCCGGCAATCACATACACCCCTGTCAGCACTGCCATGACAATGACACAGATGGAATAATCGATATTGAAGGCCATGCCAAACAGCCGGGAAAGGCCATTATAGAGGGAAGCTGTATAGGGAATGAGAAATACAAAAGTGATGACTGAGGCCGCAATCTTCAGCGATTTACTGTCAAAGCGCTTGCCAAAAAACTCCGGCATGGTGGCCGAGTCCAGGTGCTGCGTCATGATGCGGGTGCGCCGCCCCAAAACAGCCCACGCCAGCAGGGATCCCAGCAGGGCGTTCCCAATGCCCGCCCAAGTAGCGGCCACGCCATACTTCCAGCCGAACTGCCCCGCATAGCCCACAAAGACGACGGCGGAGAAATAGGAGGTGCCATAGGCAAACGCCGTCAGCCAAGGTCCTACAGCCCGCCCGCCCAGCACAAATCCGTTCACATCAGTGGTCCGCCGCCGGCAATAAAGTCCAATTCCCACCATCACGCCAAAAAATACAATCAGCAAAACTGCTTTGACAACCATACCACAGCCATCCCTCTCTCTATATTGCAGCTTTTTCACTTTGCTTCTTTAAAGTTTAACAGTTAAAATCAGCAAAGTCAAGAGAAATTGTTACAGCCATGGCAGCCCCAAGTCTATTGCGCCTGATTCAAAATCTCTTCACGCTCCCGCTCCAGGGCAACGGAGCGCCTTTCCTCCTCCTCGTCCATATACCTCAGGCGGTTCATCACCTGCTCAACTTTGCTCCGGACGGAGCTTACACTCCATTGCGCGTCATGGATACGGTTCTGCACAGCCCAGTCGGCAAAGAGCCCGTCAAAAAAGTAGTCGGCAAAGGTTGCAAATTGTCCTACCTCTACCGTAGGGCTCTCAATTTTCATAGATACATCCGCCAGTTCAGTTCGAAACGATCTCAGGGCTCCCTGTACCTCGTCGGCTGCATAGCGCGCTTCGTCCAGATGCTGATGCTTGGCGGCCGTAGCGAACAAGCCGCCTCCCAGCATGTCCCACGTCCCCATGGACGCAGCGCTGTCCAGGCTGCTCTCCATGCGGCCCGCTGCCGAAAGGACCTGTCTGCCTGCATACAGCGCCTCTCCCAGCTCCTTCCTGCGGGCCCTGACCTGCGCGAGCTCCTCCTCCAGATCGGCCAGCCGCTCTCCCTCTGCTCCGCCCTGGGCGCGGAGTACGGCTGCTTTTTCCTCCATCAGTTCCCGTAAGCGGGCCGAGCAGTCGACGAGCGGACGCAGCTCCTCCTCCAGGGCCTCGATCCGGCGCTGAATGTCCTCCAAATCCCGGACAGCCTGGTCATGGCGCAGTTTGGCGGAAAGCGCCTCCCGCCTCTCCCTGGAGAGCTGTTCCTCCCTGTCCCCCTTCAGTGCTGCCAGGAGCGCTTTGAAACTCATGTGCTCCAGCTCTTCCACGTCGGACTCTTCCCGATACAGCGCCTGGGCCGTCTCCTCCTCGGTGCGCTGCCTCTCCCGGCGCTGTTCCAGCAGGTTATCCCGGACGGAAAGCAGCTTCTTTCGTCTCGCCAATTGATCTCGGACCTGTTCCAGTTCAGCATTGACTTCGTCGATGGTACGCATCGCTCCATCCCCCTTTCTGTCACGATTTATTTTAATGGATTTCCGGCTTAATCGCAACGGTTCATCTGGACTTCCCACCCTCTATGGCGTAAAATATCAGTTAATCTATTCAAAGGAGCACACTATGGACACCATCGTACAAATTCTGGCCCGCGAGCTGGAACAAAGCGAGACAAATATACGGAATGTCGTCAATTTGATTGATGAGGGAAACACCATTCCCTTCATCGCCCGCTACCGCAAGGAACTGCACGGCGCCATGGACGACACCCGGCTTCGCACACTGGCCGACCGTCTTCAGTATCTGCGCAATCTGGAGGCGCGCCGGCAGGAGATCAAACGCGCCATTGAGAGCCAGGGGAAGCTGACCGACGCGCTTTCCGCCGCCATTGATGCGGCCTCCACTCTGGCCGAGGCGGAGGATCTCTACCGCCCCTACCGCCAAAAGCGCCGTACCCGAGCTACTGTGGCCAAGGAGAGAGGACTGGAACCTCTGGCCGATCTCCTCTTGTCCCAGGCCCGGAACTGTCCGCTCCCCGAGGTGGCTGCCTCCGGTTATGTGGACCCGGAAAAAGGCATCAATACGGCGGAGGACGCCCTCCAGGGGGCCAGTGACATCATCGCCGAGCGCATCTCTGATGACGCTGGTTTGCGCAAAACCTTGCGGGAACTCTGGTGGAAAAAGGCATATCTGGTCTCTGCCGCTGCCAGCAAAGATCCCGAGGACACGGTCTACCGGCTCTATTATGATTTCCGGATCCCTGTATGCCGTGCCATGGGTCATCAGGTCCTGGCAGTCAATCGCGGAGAGCGGGAGGAAATCTTAAAGGTCTCTGTGGTCATGGACCGGGAGGCCGCCCTCATCGCCATACGCAGGGCCGTCCTGATCCCTGGCTCTCCCTCCATGCTGTTCGTCCGTTCAGCGGCTGAGGACGCCTATGATCGGCTTATCGCTCCCAGTGTGGAGCGGGAAGTCCGCAATTTACTCACTGAGACGGCCAATGAGGGCGCCATCCGAAACTTCGGTCTCAACCTCAAGCCGCTCCTCATGCAGCCTCCAGTGAAGGGGAAGGTAACCATGGGACTGGATCCCGGTTATCGCAACGGCTGCAAGGTAGCGGTGGTGGACGGCACCGGCAAAGTGCTGGATACGGCGGTGGTCTATCCGACCTTTCATGAGCGTAAAAAGCAGGAGGCCATCGACCTTCTATCCAAGCTGATCAAAAAACATAATGTGGCCCATATCGCCATTGGCAACGGCACCGCCAGCCGGGAGACAGAGCAGATGACGGTGGAGCTCATCAAAGCCGTAGGCGGCGGGGTCTCTTATATGATTGTCAATGAAGCCGGCGCCAGCGTGTACTCCGCCTCCAAGCTGGCCGCCGAAGAGTTTCCTGAGTACGACGTAAACCTGAGAAGCGCGGTCTCTATCGCAAGAAGGCTTCAGGATCCTCTGGCTGAGCTGGTAAAGATAGACCCAAAATCCATCGGCGTGGGGCAGTACCAGCACGACATGCCCCAGGCACGGCTGGATGAGGCCTTGTGCGGCGTGGTAGAGGACTGCGTCAATGCGGTAGGCGTCGATTTGAATACCGCCTCCGCCCCCCTGCTCACCAGGGTGTCAGGACTCAACAGCACTACGGCTAAAAACATTGTCAAGTACCGGGAGGAAAATGGTATTTTTACCTCCAGAAAGCAGGTCTTGAAGGTCCCAAAGCTGGGGCCAAAGGCGTTTGAACAGTGCGCGGGCTTCCTGCGGGTACCTGAGAGCAAATCCATCCTGGACAACACCGGCGTCCATCCGGAGAGCTACGGAGCTGCTGAGAAACTGCTCGCCTTAACAGGATACACGCTGGCTGATGTGAAGACTGGGCAGATTGGTCAGCTCCGGGAGCGAATAACGGCATATGGCAAGGAAAAGGCCACTCAGTCATGCGGGGTAGGCGTGCCCACCCTGCTGGACATCGTGGATGAGCTTCTGAAGCCCGGCCGGGATCCCCGCGATGAACTTCCCAAGCCCATTCTCCGCACCGATGTAATGGAAATCAAGGATTTGAAACCCGGTATGGAGCTCACCGGCACCGTGCGCAATGTCATAGACTTTGGGGTCTTTGTGGATATCGGCGTTCATCAGGACGGTCTGGTCCACATCAGCCAGATCTCCGAGCGCCGCATTCGTCACCCATCCGAACTGCTCGCCGTCGGTGATATTGTGTCTGTCCGGGTACTGGAGGTAGACGAGAAAAAGAAGCGCATCTCCCTGACTATGCGCCAAACGAAACCGCTGCAATAACCGCGCTCCATTCATGGCAAACTATCATCGTCCCGTATATGCCAGCGTTCGGCGCACAAAGTGTGACATAATGCACGACATGTGACGTTGACATCATGGCATTTTTATCGTACACTCAGATCACCAATCAATTACATTCCGGAGGTGAACTGAATGAAAAACGGCGAGCCCATTCCCCTGCGCGAAATGAATCTGTCAAAGACCTGCGCCCATATTAAGGAGTTGCGCTCTCAAAACCAGTTGAGCCGCCCCGCCGTAGCGGCCTATCTGGGTGTCTCTGAATCGGCCCTGAGAAATTATGAGACAGGGCGTCGCACTCCGTCTATTGAGACGTTCAGACGGCTGTGTGATCTGTTCCATCTCAACACAATTGATGAAATTATCATATGGGAGGAGCAGCGATATGGAACATGAGAGCAGAGCAGCTACGCTTAAGCGGATTATCTATGACATCGTCTCAGATGGCAACCAGCATTCCTACGGCGAGCTTCAGGCTGCCATATTGGAGGAAAACCCCTCTCTCCTGCCTTCCTCCAATGTCCTCAGCACCGCCCTCTACCGCATTTCTAAAAGTGATACAAGGTTTCGCCGGATTGGAAAGGCTTCCTATCGGTTTTTTCCCTCCCCTGCCGACGGAGAGGCGCCAAAAGGCACTCCCGGCATCACTCCATCTGAAGGCGCCGGCCTTCCTCCAAAGGGCTGGGACATCGTCAATCAGGTGCGAGTCCTGCTGGCCGACCTGGAGCAGGATTTGAGGCAGCCCGACTATGAGATGAGCGAAGCCGAGTTCTCTGCGTGCAGGAAGCTCTATCAGCTCAGCCGCGAGGTACAGAGTGTCATCTCCAAATATGTTTAGCGCTTCGAAAGTGAGGTGTGTCATCTTATGGCGCTCACCTTTGACCAGGCCGGCGACCTGCTGGACGAGATGGCGGAGTCGTTTCCCCAGGCGTTTTACACGGAACTGAACGGCGGTATTTCCCTGCTGCCCGATGCCAAAGCAGATCCCGACTTCCCCCCCGGCGAGATGTATATTCTGGGCGAGTACTGCCATGATCAGATGGGCCGCTATATCAATCTCTACTACGGTTCCTTTGAGGCCCTGGCCAAGTTGGAGGGCTGGACCGACCAGGACTGGGAGGACGAGCTCTACGATACCCTGGCCCATGAATTTACCCATCATATCGAAGGGCTGGCCGGAGAGCGCGGCCTGGAAGTGAAGGATGAGGCATACATGGAGCAGTTCCGGGATCGGCGCAAAAAGAGGGGCAGCGGCCGCTGAAAACAGATTTAGGAGGGGTACGGCAGTCAGCCGCCCCCCTCCTTTATTATGGGCGCCCGACAGCCCTGTCCCTCATTGCCGGGCCTGAAAATAGACGCGCTCCCGGTCTGGGTGCTCCCCCGACCATCCGATCTGCGGCATCGTCTCCAGACGGTACATGTCCTCCTGTGTGATGGCAAATGAGAAGATATCCAGATTCTCCCTCATCCGCTCCATGGTAGACGCTTTGGGCAGTGGAATCACACCCTCCTGCACCGCAAAGCGCAGACAGATCTGGGCGGGCGATACCTGATAGCGGTCAGCCAGCTCCAGAAGCAGCGGATCCTGAAGCACCCGCCCCCGTCCCATCGGGCTCCATGCCTGGACCTGAATCTGACACTCCCGGCAGTACTGTACCGCCGCAGCCTGAATATAGCCCGGATGGTATTCCAATTGCGCCGCCATCGGCGCAATTGTGCCTCTTTGCAGCAGGTTTTCCATATGGTGGGGCAGAAAATTGCTCACGCCGATGGCCCGAACCCTACCGGCCCGGTACAGCTCCTCCATGGCCCGCCAGGTCTCACTGTCCAACGTCCGCCAATCCGGCTCCTCCAGAGAAGGGCGCGGCCAGTGAATAAGGTAGAGATCCAGATAGCTCGTCCCAAGCCGCTCCAGGCTGTGCTGAAAGGCGGCCTTGGTTCCGGCATATCCCATTTCCGTCTTCCATACTTTGGAGGCAACAAAAAACGCTTCCCGCGGGATACCGCTCTCCCGGATCGCCTGCCCCAGGCAGGCTTCGGTTCCGTAGAAGGAGGCCGTGTCAAAACTGCGGTACCCCGCCTCTATCGCCGTGCGGATAACGGCAGTACCGTCACCCTCCGCCGTCTTGTAAGTCCCAAATGCCATACAGGGAATCAGGACGCCGTTCCGCAAGGTATAACAGTCCTGCATATGCTTCATCTCTCCTAAATTATAATTACAATAAATTTAAATTAAGAAAGCCAAGCAGCCAGTCTGGTTTTTCCCTCCCAAACCTAAGCAGCAGCGAGAGGCACACCTGGCTGTCGCAGTTTTCCTCGGGTCCATACTATTAAAACTCCGGGGGAGTTTATGTCACGTAATAGATTGAATGGGCTGCAAAAAAGATGGATTCCGGCTGCGCTTTGCAGGCGATACTGCACCTCACAACGCGGCAACATCCACATACAGCATCGCCCCATCAATTATAAATACCACGGACAGGCCATTTCCCTCATAAAGAGCCGTCGTACTGTCCTGATATGCCTGCACAAATCCCTCGTCTGTAAGCCACATGTAGTAGTAGTCTAATATGTTGATGAAATCATCTGCACTGTACAGATCAGTCCACTTATAAGCATACATAAGCGATCCATTTATCGGTGTTGCTGCTTGCGGAGCAAATCCGAAATACCAGCCTAAGTCCGGCAGGTTTGGAATTTCCGGGTAATACTGCGGAAATACTTCCGTCATAACTGTGATGACTCTCTCTTTTTCAAGATCTACGTTGAAGTACACCCACTCCGTGTCATTTTCAAATATACCACAGAAACTGTTTATCACTTGAGTGTGCTTAAACCCCTTATTTGTCAGGAGATTGCAATAATTGTAAATTGCGTATGCAAACAAATCGCCTTCCGTCATATCACCCCGGTCCTCAAAGTCAAAGGCATCATATTCCAAGTACAGGCCCAGAGGTGTGTATATCGCAGAGAGCAAATCCACACCAGAATACGCTCCAAAATCGTAAACACTTTCAGACCCTGGATAAACCTCTTCCTTCACTAGGATGCAGTTATCTGTGGAAGCCTTGTTTAAAGCTTCAATTCTCTTGCATGGAATTGCGAGATTCAAATCACCGGCAGCTTCAATGAAACCAGCAGAGGTTACACCTACTACTTTACCGTACTGATCAACAAGGGCGCCACCGCTGCTTCCAGGGGCAATGGGAACGGAAATCTGGATGTATTCCACACCATCGATATCTCGTTTGGGGTTCGAGATAATCCCCTGAGACATGGTATTATCAAGGCCCAAAGGACTGCCAAAGGCATACACCACCTGCCCCTGAACTACCTCATTTGAATTACTCAGCTCCAGATAAGGGAAGCCCGTCCCATTGACCTTCAACAGCGCCAAATCGTTTTCTTCATCGGCGTCAATGATACTGACATCGGTGTATTTTTTCCCATCGTGGGTAGTAATCTCCAGCATGCAGCTATTCGCAGCAACGTGGAAGTTAGTAACTGCAACACCATCCGAGGAAATAAAGAAGCCGCTTCCGCTGCCAGCATAGGATCCATTCAGTGCATAGGTGGCAATGTAGAAAACAGCAGGTGCACACGCCTTTGAAATCTGCTCCGAGGTCAAGACAGTTCCTGTCTGATTCACGGCGGCGTCACCCTCATGGACCGCTGTGGTATAGTACAGATTGTACTGGCTCTGGGTAAAGACGCCGCTCTCAATAAGCTTCTCAGACAGGGACTTCTCACTATCTTTCAGTTTGACCGGTAGCGCAACATACGATATTCTCACGACATCAGCACGCCAAAATGTATTAAGATCCGTTCCTTCTTGGATTAGTCCGATACTGCTTGCCAAATCAAAGGGATTATTCCAAGTAAAGTCAGCACCATTGGTATCTGAGTAACCTAAAGAGCGCAGAACAAAAGTCAAATACTGACATGCATCTGCCTTTCCCACACCAAATTCTGTAGCAGATATACCATTGGTCAGTCCTGTCTGGTAAGCATAGCCAACATACTTATCTGCCCATGGCGCTACATCAGTAAAAGGATGCCGCCACGTACCGCTAATGGCTTCACTCTCTTTTCCTAAGAGCCGAATCAACATCACAAGTGCCTCATCACGCTGAGGTTCGCGGCGAAGATCAAACTCTGTTTCTGAAACACCTTTAAAAAGTCCCAACTGCTTCAAATTATTGGCCAAAGTCTCTTCGTAAGATGTATTCCGCTCCTCTGCTGCAAATGCTTTTATTGGCATAACCCCAAAGGTAATAGCCACTACCAGCAGCAGTGCAAGAAGACCTTTCCTCTTTCCCATGACGCTACCTCCTTTTATAGTAGTTAACTAATATTAATATAGCATAGTATTTTTAAAACCGCAATTTTATAAAAATAAGATAAATTCTAATGGTACGAATCCATGACTGACAGAAAGCTTCATCTCTTTATCATCCATTTTTATCCCGCGTCCAATTGTGTCGAAAAGCGAGCACAAAAAATCCCTCGCATCCATTGGGATGCAAGGGATTGCGGAAATAAAAAAGTCCCGCCGTCAGGCGGGACACTGTGGTGGAGGAGGGTGGATTCGAACCACCGAAGCGAATCGCAACAGATTTACAGTCTGCCCCCTTTGGCCACTCGGGAACTCCTCCATTTAAGCCTGGAGCTGGTGGACGGACTCGAACCCCCGACCTGCTGATTACAAATCAGCTGCTCTACCAACTGAGCTACACCAGCATACCAGCTCGTCCACAGCAAAAATTATCATAACAGAAGGAGGCTGGCTTGTCAAGCCCTTTTTCGCAGAAACTGAACAAATGGACCTTTCCCCAAACGTAGAAACATTCCGCTTTTTCCGTACAAACACCGCTTCAGCCGCACTGAGATAACATGTGGCGCACCGCTTTATACGGATAATGCTTGTTTTAAGCAAGCTGTATGCCAAGGGCAAATTTTCAATTGAACCTCCCTTTATTTCATGCTATACTGATAAAAAATCAAAAAGGAGGCGTCCGCCATGGAACTGGACATCACCCAGAAGCAGACCCAATCTCTCTCTCCTCAAATGATGCAGTCCATGGAGATCCTCCAGATGGGCTCTCAGGAGCTGCTTGAGTATCTCGAGGAGGCCGTTCAGGAGAACCCAGTCCTGGAGGTTGAGGAGAAATACGATCGGGCCGACGAGGCCAACCTGCTTCAGCGCAAGCTGGAGTGGCTGGAGTCTACCGATGCGCAAAACCGCTATTACCATCAGCAGGATACCGATGAGGACACAGATGTCCCCGTCTCTCACTACGGCACTATGGACGATCGGGAGGAGAATCTTTATTACTATGTGTCCTCTCAGCTTCAGGTCCTGGAGTTGCCTGCCGACGTCCTGAAGGCGGCCTCTTTTCTCGTGGAAAGCTTGAATGCAAACGGCTGGTTGGATGAGGACGTCCCTGCCCTGGCCGCCGCCATGAATCGTCCCTCCTCCCTGGTTGAGCGCGCTCTGTCGGTTGTACAATCCCTGGAGCCTGCCGGGGTAGGCGCCAGAAATTTGTCCGAATGTCTCTGTCTTCAGCTTGCCCGCCGCCGTCCTGCAGATCCGCTGGCCATGACTATCGCGCGGGATTATCTGGATGCCCTGTCCAAGAGCCGGTATAGCCTTATCGCCCGAGAGACAGGAGCCCCGCAGGATGAAGTGCGTGCCGCGTGTGATCGAATCAGAGCCCTGAATCCCAGACCGGGTACGGGCTTTTCCGCCAGAGAAAATTTAACCTATATTTCTCCTGACATTATTGTGGTCAGCTTTCCAGACCACTTCGAGCTGTTGACCAACGACTATTTTTTCCCTGCCCTGAGCATCAGCACCTATTACACCCGTCTGCTGAAGGAGAGCGACGAGGATGAGGTAAAGGTTTATCTCACTGGAAAAGTACGCCAGGCAAAGTGGCTTGTTCGTTCCATTGAGCAGCGGCGCTCTACTCTCATGGGCTGCGCAAAATGTATTCTGGATCTGCAGGAGCCCTTTTTCCGCCATGGCCCGGGCCACTTAGTGCCTATGTCCCTGGCCGATGTAGCCGCCCGGCTTGGCGTCCACGAATCTACCGTGAGCAGGGCTGTAAAGGACAAGTATATCCAATGTTCTCAGGGGGTCTATCCCCTGAGCTACTTTTTTTCCCGCAGCCTCAGCACCTCATCCGATTCTTCTTCAGAAACTGCTTCCCCCGACTTTGCCAAGGCCCTGATAAGAAAGCTGATCGCCGGTGAGGATAAGCACAGGCCCTTATCGGATCAAAAGCTGTGCGAACAAATGGCCGAGCAGGGCTGTATCATCTCCCGCCGGACAGCGGCCAAATACCGGGATGAACTCCGCATTCCCAATTCTGCTGGGAGAAAGCTGTATGACTGAGTGGGAAAAAATGATCTCCGGTGTGCTTTATGACCCCACTGACCCCGCCATCGCTGCGCGGGCCCGTCACTGTCGGGAGTTGCTGTATGACTTTAACCACAGCAGGGAAAACGCCTCTTCCCTGCTCTCCGGGCTCTTCGGAAGAACGGGCGATCATTTCTTTGTGGAAACCGGCTTCCACTGTGATTATGGCTGCAATATTTCCGTGGGCAGCCATTTTTATGCCAATGCCGGAGTCGTTATTCTGGACGTCTGTCCTGTGACGATTGGAGATTACTGCCTGATCGGGCCCCAGGCAGGGATCTATACCGCGACCCATCCAATCGCGGGCTCTGAACGTCGGAGGGGACTGGAAGGCGGCCGGCCTGTCGTCCTTGGGGATGACGTCTGGATTGGCGGCGGGGCAATTATAAATCCGGGCGTCACGATTGGGAATAATGTCGTTGTTGCCTCTGGAGCTGTTGTGATCCGGGACGTTCCGGACAACTGCGTCGTGGCCGGCAATCCTGCAAAAGTAATTAGAAAGTTGGATATTACATGAATTATAAGGCCGTCCTTTTTGACTTTGACTATACCTTAGGCGATGCCACGGAGGCAATTGTGGCTGGCTTTACCTATGCTTTTCGCGAAATGGGACTGCCCATCCCCGATCGGGATTCCATCCGCGGCACCGTCGGGCTTATGCTGGAGGATGCCTATACCCTTCTCTCCAAGGATGAAGTGCCCGCCCGCCGGGCTGAGTTTCGCCGGCTGTTTGCTCAAATCGGCCACCCGATGCAGCTGGAAGGCGTTCCTCTGTTTCCCGGCGCAAAAGAGTTGATTCTGGCGCTCCGGGACTCGAGAATTGCCACCGGTGTTATCAGCAGCAAGCGGACCGACGCGCTGGTGTCCATTTTGGAAAAGCACGGCTTGGCCCGGCTCATGTCCCTTATTATTGGCGGCGACAAGGTGGATCGCCCCAAACCAGATCCACAGGGCCTGCTCAACGCCTGTTCCTTTCTTGGACTGAAACCGAAAGAAGTCCTCTATTGTGGGGACACCGTCATTGACGCGGAGACCGCCCGCCGGGCTGGCACATGCTTTTGTCCTGTCCTCAACGGGGTCACGCCCGTCGATGCCTTTTCCTCTTTTCCCTGGGAGCACGTCGCCCCGGATCTCTTGGAACTGCGCCGCTGGTTGGAAGTATAGCGGCATCACCCCCCATCTTCTCTCCAACTTTACAAACCGAAAGCCCCGCCGCTTTACAAAGCCGGCGGGGCTTTTGATTTGTAAAATGGCCGCTTTATGGGCAAAACTACCTTTACACAGACTTTACAATTGGCAGAAGGACAACTTTACAAAGAGCAGATATACTTGTTAGTGTTCCCGGAAGGGATACCATTATGTATATGATTGGAGATTGAACAGAATGAAGAAGGCACTTGCCATGCTGCTTGGCCTGACCCTGTGCATCGGGCTCTTCGCCGGCTGCAGCAACACTCAGGGCGGCGGCTCCGCCGCCCCCAGCAATGAACCCGCTCAGACTGAGAGCCAGTCCCCCGCCGCTACGCCTGAGGCGACTCCCGAGTCTGAACCCCTCACCGGCACCGTAAATACCAACGGCTCCACCTCTATGGAGAAGGTAGTCGGCTCTCTGAGCGAGGCTTTTATGGCTCAGAACGGCGGTGTCACTGTCAACTACAGCCCCACGGGTTCCGGCACCGGTATCCAAGCCATTATTGACGGCACCTGTGATATCGGCCTGTCCAGCCGTGCGCTGAAGGCCGAGGAAGAGGAGCAGGGCGCTGTGTCCAATATCGTAGCTCTGGACGGTGTGGCGCTGGTGGTTAACCCCGAGAATGGCGTAGAGGATCTGACTGTGGAACAGATTGCTCAGATTTTTACCGGTGAGATAACAAATTGGTCTGAGCTGGGCGGTGCCGACGGCGAAATCGCTGTCATCGGCCGTGAGGCCGGATCCGGCACCCGCGGCGCCTTTGAGGAAATTGTAGGTGTTGAAGACGCCTGTGCCTATCGCAATGAGCTGACCTCCACTGGCGACGTCATCGCCAACGTGGCTTCCAACCCCAATGCCATCGGCTATGCCTCTCTCTCGGCCGTAGACGAGACTGTAAAGGCTGTAATGGTAAACAGCGTCGCTCCCTCCGAGGAGACCGTGCAGGATGGCACCTATGCCATTCAGCGCCCCTTCGTGATGGTCACTAAGGAAGGCGCCGAGCTCTCTCCCGCCGCTCAGGCCTTCCTGGATTATGCCATGAGCGCAGATGTGGCCCAGATTATCAAGGATGCGGGCGCTGTGCCTCCCGTACAGTAAAACTGGCAACCCTCTCACCCAAACACGTCCCCTCAGTCCGGGGACGTGTTTGGGGCTGTCCAGAGAAAAAACCATGAAAGGCTGATACCGCATGATAAAAGCAAAGGGCACCCGCAGTGCGATCGAGTTCGCTATGAATCTCATATTTCTCATCTGTGGTCTGATTGCCGTTGCCTTTGTCCTCTTCATTAGCGTTTATCTCATTATCTCCGGAATCCCTGCCATCAAGGAAATCGGGCTGGTCGAATTCCTCTTTGGCCAGAAGTGGGCCTCTACGGCCGCCGATCCGAAATTCGGAATCCTGCCATTTATTCTGACCTCAATCTACGGCACCGCTGGGGCTATTGTCATCGGCGTGCCCATCGGCCTGCTCTGCGCCATCTTTCTTGCCAAGGTAGCGCCTCCCCGGCTGACTGCCATTGTGCGCCCGGCAGTCGATCTGCTGGCCGGCATCCCCTCGGTTGTCTACGGCCTGGTGGGTATGATTGTTTTGGTCCCCGCTGTGCGCGAAGCCTTCCATCTGCCCGACGGCGCCAGTCTTTTCGCCGCCATTATCGTACTGGCCGTCATGATCCTCCCCTCCATCATCAGCGTCTCCGAAACCGCCCTCAAGGCGGTTCCCCCCGAGTATGAGGAGGCCTCCCTCGCCCTTGGCGCCACCCATATTGAAACGGTCTTCCGTGTGAGCGTTCCCGCCGCCTCCAGCGGTATCGCCGCCAGCGTGGTGCTGGGCATCGGACGGGCCATCGGCGAGGCGATGGCCGTCATGATGGTGGCCGGCAACGCCCCCAACATGCCGTCTCTCTTCGAGAGCGTTCGCTTCCTCACCACCGCCGTAGCCAGCGAGATGTCTTACTCTTCCGGCCTTCAGCGCCAGGCCCTCTTCTCCATTGCACTGGTGCTTTTCCTGTTCATCATGATCATCAACGTCATTCTGAACTCCCTGCTCAAGCGCAAAAAAGAGCGTTAATTCCTTGGAATCCTCGGGAAGGGATGATATACTACATGCATATTGAAATGAAACCGCTCTCCGGCAAGCGCAAGGTCTATGATCGAACGCTGCGTTTTTTCCTCTATCTCTGTGCAGGAATCACCTGCGCGCTTCTGGTGTTTCTCATCGGCTATATTTTTTATAAGGGGCTTCCCCATATTAACCTGAGTTTTCTGACCTCCCAGTCCAGTTACCTGAATGACACCATCGGTATCCTGCCCAATATTGTCAACACCATCTATGTCATTGTGGTGGCTCTCATCTTCATTCTCCCTATTGGCGTAGGCGCAGCGGTCTATCTCACGGAGTACGCCAAAAACCGGAGGCTGGTCTCCGCCATTGAGTTTGCCACCGAGACTCTTACCGGCATACCCTCCATTATTTATGGTCTGGTTGGTATGCTCTTTTTCAGTCAATTTCTCGGCCTCCAGGCCTCCCTGCTGGCAGGCTCGCTTACCTTGGTCATTATGACGCTGCCTACCATCATACGCACCACTCAGGAGAGCCTTAAAACGGTGCCGCAAAGTTACCGCGAAGGCGCCCTCGGCCTGGGCGCCGGCAAGTGGCACATGATTCGGACCATCGTTCTCCCCTCTTCCGTAGACGGTATTGTGACCGGCTGTATCCTGGCTGTGGGGCGCATTGTGGGCGAATCGGCTGCGCTTCTCTTCACTGCCGGCATGGGCATGACCCTGAACAACTTCTTTGCCTCCTGGGAAAACTTCTCCCACAGCTCAGGCGCCACGCTTACGGTAGCCCTTTATGTCTACGCCAAAGAGCGGGCGGAGTTTGACGTGGCCTTCGCCATTGCCGCCATTCTTATGGTTCTCACCCTGGTCATCAACCTGACCGCAAAGCTGGTGGGTAAAAAGCTCAAAAAGAGATAATCCGCCCAGACAGATAATAAGGAGCGAATCCCAATGGATGAACAGACCATTCTCGCCGCCCGGGATCTGGACCTGTGGTACGGCACATTCCAGGCCTTGAAGCGCATCAGCATTGACATCCCAGAGCGCAAGGTCACCGCTCTCATTGGACCTTCGGGCTGCGGCAAGTCCACCTTTCTCAAAACGCTGGACCGGATGAACGATCTGGTGCCCGGCATTAAGATTACCGGCAGCCTCCAGTACCGCGGCCAGGAAATTTATGCCCCTGAAGTCGATGTGACCTGGCTGCGCAAGCAGATCGGCATGGTATTTCAGAAGCCGAATCCCTTTCCCATGTCTATCTATGATAATATCGCTTACGGTCCCCGAACCCACGGTGTCAGGAACAAGAGCAAGCTGGACGACATTGTGGAAAAGTCCCTGCGGGGTGCCGCCATCTGGGATGAGGTGAAGGACCGCCTCAAGAAGTCCGCCTTGGGCCTCTCCGGCGGTCAGCAGCAGCGCATCTGTATCGCTCGGGCCCTGGCGGTAGAACCTGATATACTCCTGATGGACGAGGCCACTTCCGCCCTGGATCCCATCTCCACCTCCAAGATCGAAGATCTGATCGCAGACCTGAAAAAGGACTACACCATTGTCATTGTCACTCATAACATGCAGCAGGCCACCCGCGTCAGCGACAAGTGCGCCTTCTTTCTTCTGGGTGAACTTATCGAATTTGGGGACACCACGGAACTCTTCTCCGTTCCCAAGGATAAGCGCACAGAAGACTATATTACAGGCCGGTTCGGATAAATCGACGGCGCAGCACGGCGGCTCCGTGCGTTCTCTCTGACGGCCGCGGACCTTCCTGCCAATAGATCTGATCTCTGTGCTGCCGCGGGCAGCCGCCGGTATTTCCGGTACAGGCCCTGACGCCTTCCCTATCTTGGCGGCACTACAGTAAAAGGCATCACGATTCCGGTCTTTCCAGCGCTGGCTGTCAGGGCTCCCCCCCCCCCGCACAGGGACAATTCCCTTTGAAAGGAGACTTCTCATGAGAAAAACCTTTGACGCCGAACTTCAGGAGCTTAACTTTGAAATGATCAATATGGCGGCCGCAGCTGAGGACGCCATTGACGTCGTCACCGAATCTCTGACTACCAGCGACGACGAGGCCGCAAAGGCCGCCATCGAGATGACCAAAAGCATGGACCAGATGGAGCAGGACATTGAAAACCGCTGCCTGCGCCTTCTGCTCCAGCAGCAGCCTGTAGCCCGCGATCTGCGGACCATCTCGGCCGCGCTGAAAATGGTCACCGATCTCCAGCGCATCGGGGACCAGTGCGCCAATATCGCCGAAATCTCTCTTTTGCTGGACGAGCAGAAAAAGACCCAGCCCCTGGCTGATATCCGCACCATGAGCCAGAAAGCTTCCGTGATGGTCAAACGCTCTATCTTCGCCTATGTCAACCGGGATACCGAGGCGGCCAAGGCGGTCATTGCGCTTGACGACGAGGTGGATGAATTTTTCCGCTCTATCAAGGGGGAGCTGGTAGAGCTTATCGTAGATAACCGCGAGGAGGCGGACCAGGCTATCGACCTTATCATCATCGCCAAGTATCTCGAGCGCATTGCCGACCATGCGGTAAATATAGCCCAGTGGGCAGTATTCTGCGTCACTGGCGAACTGCTGGCCACCAATTGATCCGTATCCGGGAGGAAGAGTGCCATGTCCAAGACCATCGTCGTTGTAGAGGATGACGAGAGTATTCGGGAGATGCTCCGTTACTATTTCCAGTCTGTAGGGTATACCGTTCGCTCCTATGAGTCGGGAGAGGCCATGTTTGAGGGAGAGGCCGGTGAAAACCGTCCTGCCCTCTATATTTTGGATATCATGCTTCCCGGTATGGACGGGCTGGAGATCCTTCGCCGCCTGCGCGCCGGACGTGAGACCGGGGAAATCCCCGTTATTATGCTCACCGCCCGCACCGCCGAGATGGACCGGGTGAGCGGGCTGGAGGCGGGGGCCGACGACTATGTGGTCAAACCCTTCGGCATTATGGAGCTCCAGGCCAGAGTCAAAGCCGTCCTCCGCCGTACCGCCCGGGAGGGCGACCGTGTCATTACCTGCGGCGACCTGGAAATCGACCCCGCCGCCCGGGAGGTCCGCCGCCGGGGCGAGAGGG
>ERZ773258.808-NODE-808-length-32187-cov-13.202820_pt1 | contig 32187 bp, 35 predicted proteins | sample MGYA00511962_ERZ773258 | MGnify/ENA primary metagenome ERZ773258 (study PRJEB29015, sample SAMEA2737755) | human gut metagenome | biome: human gut; feature: human-associated habitat; material: faeces | place: China | collected 2012 ... | reverse complement strand
TCCCACATTTCTTTCTTCGCAGAAAGAAATGTGGCCGCCGGAGGCCGCCTCCCCGTCAGGGGGAAACCGACTCACCGCCGCGGCGGCGAAACCCTCCCCCGCCGCGAAGTATTGACGCAAAATCCCCCGCCGTTACTGCCACGCCGCCGGTACCGGCGGCATAATACGCCGCACATCTTTCTCCATGGTATCCCCCGCCGTGGGCACAAAGCCCAGCCGCGCGAAGAACAGCCGCAGCCCCTTGTCCGGGCAGTCCACCCGCAGGATATCCCTCCCCCGCCGCAGGCAGGCGTCAACAGCCTGCCCCATGGGTGGGATACCCAGGCCCTTCCCTCGCCATTGCGGAGTCAGGCCATACCAGCTCAGCCGCAGGGCGTCCCCCTCGTCGGACAGGCTGAAGGCTCCGATCAGAGCCTCGCCGTACCACACGCCGGTAGCCTCGCCCCCGGCGGGCATATCCAGCGCCGCCCGCTTCTCCTCCGGCAGCGGGCCGTAGCCCTCGCCGGACTCCACCATGTTCTTCTCCTTCCACCAGCTCTGCCTGGCAAAGGTGGACAGTCCCCGTTCCGTCAGATGGCTGTTGTCGTCCCGGTATACCACCCGGAACGTCCCGTTCTCCCATTCCAGCAGCGACACGGCGGTGTTGTCCCCGTGGGGCGTCTGCCCCACCTCCGCCAGCGTCTGCCCCTGCAAAACGCCCAGCACGGTCCGCAGCGCCATCCCATGGGAAAATACCGCTGCGGTGCCGCCCTCATGGGCCCGGGCCACGCGCTCCAGCGCCGGGATAAACCGGTCCACCACCTGCTGTGCCGTCTCGGCCCCCGGCACACGCCACAGGTCGGCCCGCCGGTTGAAGTTGTACATCTCCTCCGGGTATCTCACGTTCAGCTCATGCCAGGTGTGGTCCTCCCACTCCCCCATGCAGATCTCCCGGAACGCCGGCTCCAGATGCAGCGGCAGGGCCTTGGGCAGCCAGATGGCCCGTGCGGTGATCTGCGTCCGGTACAGGTCGCTGCTGTACACCGCGTCGATGTCCACCTCCCGGAACCTCTCCCGCAGAGCGTCGATCTGCTGATAGCCCCGGTAGTTGGTGATCAGCCCGTTGCAGTGGCCGTGTGCAACGCGGTACAGATTTCCCTCCGCCTCCGCGTGGCGGATCAGATACAGCCGCGTCATACCACCGTCACCCACTGCTTCCACGCGCGGACCGCCTCCTCGACCGCCGCCGCCGGCTCCGCCGCGTACTGCAAAGCACTGTCTGCCGCCAGCGCCCCGTGACCCATATCGTCAAAGGCCGGCAGCGCATTCTCCCCGTCGCAGTCCTCCAACAGCAAAAACGCCCCCGGACATACTCTCCGCACGTCCCTCACATCCAGACTGTACCCCGTGGACACAGCCAGCGCTGCACCCCGGCGTGCCATCTGCTCCGCCACGGACAGCCACAGCGCCCGGTCGCCGGCCACCAGACTCTGCACCTGTCCGCCGGTCCGTACCGCCGCGATGGGCAGCATCTCCCCGGCCTCCAGGCACCCGCTTCCGCCGTAGGGGCACACCGTCACGGCGTCCGCCCCGTACCCGGCCCAGCACTCCGGCTCCGCGGTGTCCATATCCAGTATCACATACAGTTCCTTGGCATGGGCCGCGCTGACAAGGTTCGCCAGCACGTCCGCCCCCATCATCCCGTGACGCAGATACGCTCCGCCCCGCAGCACCACCGCGGGCAGCTTTCCCGCCGCCGCGTCCAGCAGCGTCGTGCCGTGATACCGCAGCGCCTCCGCCTGGGCCATGGGCGTGTCGCCGAACATATCGATAAAGTTCTTCACAAACTTCCCATTCAGCTTCTCCGCCTCCGGCGCCAGCGTCAGCGCCAACGGTGTTTTTTTCTCGCGGATACGCCGCTGCAATTCCAAATCAAACATCATGTTCTCCTTTTTTACCTTTGCGCTCCCATATACACGCGCTAAGAGCACGCAAAATGACAAATGCCATATAAATAGTGTATAGATAACCTATAAACAACATCTACGCAAGTGTCTGACATCGTCTCATGGTATTATACCAATTCCGCCCCCGCTTGGCAAGAAACACCGCCGTCTTTTTCGCATTTTTTCACCTCTGCCGGGCATACTGTACACAGGCCGATAAAGGATAAAAATGCAACGAAAAAGAGGTGAACACGATGAAAACGTGTACTTTCCTCAAGGGAATGGTCGCCGGCATGGCTGTCGGCGTCCTGCTGGACAACGCCCTTCGTCCCTCACCCAAGTTCCGCAAGACCCAGGCGGGCAAAACCCTCCACCGCCTGACCTGCGCCCTTGACGACGCCGTGGACGAGGTCTGCTCCAAGCTGCAATAATCGCGGTATCGCATCCGGGCGGTGTATGGTTATGTAAACCATACACCGCCCTATAATCAGCAGATTTTCATTGTTTAAAATTACACATTATGTTAACTTAGATATTTGCTGTCAATTCCACAACTCACCCCGAAAATTCCATCTTGACAAACCTGGTATTTTTGGTATAATAGTCCATGCTGTTTGTCAGCGAATCGAATATGCAGTGGTATCGAAGAGGTCATAACGAGCACGACTGGAAATCGTGTTGTCGTCAAAAGCGGCACGAGGGTTCGAATCCCTCCCACTGCGCCAGTGAAAAACCCTGTAACCATGCCGGTTACAGGGCTTTTCTTCTGCGCCAGAACGGGGATTTGACCATAATTTTGACCACAAACACGCCGGTGCTTACCGACCGCGCGGGCTGTCACTCCTCCACCAGCGGCGGCTCAAAGCTCTCAATAGCACTACGAAGCTTGGCGTGACGGATGACAAAATGTATGGCGGGTGATTTTTCCTTGGACACCATGGCCCACCGCCCCTCGTGCATGACAATCTGCAAATTGCGGAAGGTGCTGTCGGCGGTCAGTTCCAGGCGGCAGCGCGGGTGCACTGCCGCGAACTGTTCTGTCTGATCGATGTGTTCCAGATACTCCTGATAGGTATACGGTATATCACGTTCATAGAACGATCCTGACAGGGGCAGGGACATCGGGTATCGTTCAAAGGCTTCCTCTGTCAGTCGGGGCAGAACCAACACCATTTCATTGTCCCGCAGGATGGTTTCGGCCTGCTCCCGGCGGCTTTTGGCGTGGGCCAGGATGCGCTCCTGATCCGGCGCAGGCACATCGTGTCTTTGCAGCACCGCCGCCAAAAACGCGGGGTCCGCGGTATACAGCGGCGGCGCCGATAGGACACACCGCCGTCGGCCGGGGGTGCGGCTGTCTGCCAATAGAAACGCGTTCAGCCGGGAAGCGCCGTCGGCACGGTATATCTCCATCAGCGGCTTGGCGTTCTCCAGCAGAGCGTCGGCCCGACGGCGGTAATAGGCCACCTCTGCGCGGTTGTTGGTCAGGTAATACCGCCCCTCGCTATGGTGGCCGGACACAGCCTCGCCGGTCAGCGCGGCGGTGCCGGATACCCGCAGGAAATGCAGGAACACACCGCTCTGAGGCGCTTTGAAGTAATACGGCTCGATCTGGCCGGTCATATACATGGGGATGAAGCTCTCCAATCCCAGCATCATCTCCGGCAGATTGCGGTCAATGTTGTGGATGATCTGCAGCCGCAGACCTTTTTTCAGCAGCAGCGCCATGCCGAACATCCACTTCTTGGGGAACTCCGGGTCCTGGGCCATCTCCGTCATGGGCATATCGCTGTACAAAAACACCGGCTCTGTGGAGCGCGACAGCACCGCCGCCTTCATAAAGTCCAGCTCGCTGTCCATCATCTGCCGCAAGCCGGAGTAACTGCGGCTGGTGGGCAGCTGGAAGGGCGCCACAGGGACCTTCAGCTCGTCAAAATGGACGGAGCGTATGTACGCATTCAGATCGAACTCATCCAGCTTGGTCAGGAAGCGGGAGACGCTGTCCTCCCGGGGCGCATGGCTGCCCAGCAGCCAATCCTGCACCCGCCGGCAGTAGGCGGCGCGGTCGCCGAGATCTTCAGCGGCACAGCCCAGCAGCGCGGCGGCCACTTCCCGCTGGGCGGGGCCGTCCATCTCCCGGGAAACATAGGACGCCACGGCGGCGGCGAACTGCTCCGGCTCCGCCGGCTGACGCTCGCCCCGGCGGAAGCGGAAGATGGCGGACGGGTCGTAGTTGGCGCAGCGGCACAGCCTCGCCACGCTGAGCCCCATGACCTCGATCAGCGCATTGAAGTTCTCCCGCAGCATTTTCTTGTCCGTGCCGGCATATTCATCGCATTGCAGGAACGCGCTATACAGTGTGTCCGCGTCCATATCCGGCAGCGCCTTTGCTTTGGCCATATCGGCCAAAGCATCACTCAGCGCCGTGAGCACGGCGCTGCCGCGGCCCGGCGTGCGCTCGCCGGTGCGGTAGCGGCTCAGGGACGGTGCGGATAGCCCGGCGGCCTCCGCCAGCTCCTTGCCCCGGCAGTCCAGCCGGGTGATGTATTCGTTCAGCTGCTCACAAAAGCGCATGGCGCACCTCCTGCGGTGAAAGCTGTGTATAGTATACGCCCATATGGCAGAAAAGTGAAGCAAGAAAATTTCCAAAACCAGCAATCGCCGCAGCCGGTAATCGCGTTTCCCTGCCTCGGCCGCCGTGGTACAATAGAAAATATAAAAAGCTTGTAAATACGTGAAAAATTGAAACAGGAGGATGGAACAAAATGGCAAAGAAAAGGTTTTTTCCGGCGCTGCTCCTTACGCTGGTCCTGGCGCTGTCGCCGCTGTCAGCATTTGCGGAATCTGGAGCGTATGCCGTTAAATTTTACCCCGGAGATTATGGAACCATGACTAAAAACGACCAGATTCCGTTTGTGTATTATGGCATTGACGATGATGTTAACAAGCCCTACTACTACAAGCTGAATGTATCCGAGACAGAGACTCTCAGCTTTGCCGGCAGCATCATAGATACTTTACTTCCAAATTCGGGATATGAGTTCGCCTACTGGACAGCCAATGCTACCGTCTACCAGGCCGGCAGTGACACTGCCATTCCTGCCGGCACTGCTCTTTCCTCTGATCAAATACGGAACGGAGTTACCGTGAAAAGTGATGTGACATTCACGGTCTACTTTAAGCAGATCTCTGAAAATTCTGACGATTCAGAAATCACCACCGTTGAAATCATCGGCGCGACCCTTTCCTTCAAACCCGGAGATGCGCCCCGGGCCACTGCCGCCGTAGCCGCCGCCGATCAGGGCAAGTACCGGATTGCAGATGAATGGTGGCAGGAGTTAAATGAAAACGATGTGCCCGTTGCCATATGGCATTCCGACGGCGGGGCATACAGCACCTTGCCGACCATTACTGCGTTTGAAAGCGGGAAAAAATATGTATATTCCGTTTTGCTGATGCCGGAAAGGGAATATGACTTCAGCAGAGAAGTCGCCGCTACGGTGAACGGGAACGCAGTGACGGCGGTTCCCGCCACAGACGGATACCTGAGTCTTCCCAATGTTAAAACGATCACGCCGACCGGACAAATCACTCCCCCCGCCACCGGCGGCTACTACTATTCCCCCTCTGCCGGCGGCAGCAGCGCCAGCCCCAAGACCGCGGACGCAGGCGTGGCGCTCTATGCCGCTGCCGCCCTGCTGAGCACCGCCGGTCTGGCGTGGAACAGCAGGCGCCGCGGGCAGTGAACCAGCTATTCTCTCCGGGTCGATACCGACAGGGGTACGCCGCAGAAGCGGCAAGCAAAAACGCCGCCCGAAAGGGCGGCGTTTTTGTCGACTTCGCACACGCGGAAAAACAAGCGTCATATCGGTGGAAATACCTTAAGACCCGCGAACCGAGTCATACTTGGAATCGCCCAAGGCTTTGAGATAGGCATCGTATGCTGCTTCCAAGGAGGGATACTTTTCTCCTTTTTCCAGGATTTCCTTATATTGCGTTTGCGAAACAAGTGATTGAGAAACGGCAACATAGTTTTTGCCGTTTTTTGTTCGCTGGCCGGTCGTGGTTTCGGAAACATAATATTTTCCGTCACCGGTTTGGATGATTACGGGGATGCTCTTTCCGGCTCCGACTTTGTTTGTGTTCAGAGATGTCCAGAAAAGATACCGATTCGCTTCTTGCCCGTCTCTTCCATTGCCAAGATAGGCCCATGTGCAGTCCGGCAGCTGCAGGAGACTGTTGTCTAACTTTTTGATTGCTTCGGAAATAGCCGGAACAAAATCTGATTTCGGACACCTGGAGTCAAACTCGAAGTTGGGTTCATTTTTTACAGTGCCGTTTTTCCAAAAGTCTGTACTATATAGAAGCTGGAAGAAATTCGTCACGCTTGTGTTAAACGGATACTTAGGGGCAGAAGGGTCGGCTTTTCCACTCCAAGTCAGAATAATTCCGTAATTCTTATCATATGAAACAACACAGGTTCCATTCGGCGCAGCAACGCCTTTCCAATTATCTGTGTTCCCTTGCTTTTTGTAGTGGACGATACCGCCGATATTCACGGGGTCCAATGATTGCCAGTCGGCCTGCTTCTGCGTCAGGTCAACAGTCACGGTGGTCTCCGAATTTCCGAGCAGTGCCTCTGCGGATACCTGTGCATAAGCAGAGCGTACATTTGCAAGGTCCGTCGCTTCTCTGGTTTTTTCAAGCTGTGATGAAAATACCGGAATCGCAATCGCAATCAATACAGCGATGATCGCAATGACGATTAGCATTTCCATCAATGTAAATCCGCTGCGATTTCGTTTCATATGATCCCTACTTTATCTTTGATAGGACAAACACATGGTGCACCCATCATGAATTGTTATTTTTAGAGTATAACACACCACTGCCGAAAAATAAAGTAATCAAATGAAGCCAAAAAAGGATTTCTGCGAAAACTCTGCTTTTTTTGATCCCACTTTTCAGCCGCACCGGTATTTCGCCATCGGAGAGCCACGTCTGTGCGATCATAGTCCCGATCCCAGGTAACAAACTGGATGCCGTGTTTACTATGCGTTCCCGCCAGTATCGTACCATTGAAGTCGGCAAGGATGCGGTAGTCACCCTCCAGCCCGCTGGCTTCTGGCTGCGGAGCAGTTTCCATCGCAGTCATGTACTCCAGCGTTCGGGCAGCGATGTCCTCATCACGTGGCGCGACTCGCTGCCGGCATCCCACGAATGGCAGAGCCATTCGCAGGAGCCCTGCCGGACCTCTTGATTTAATGTGCTTCGCTCCGGTTGAGGCAGCGAATTTTTCCTGATACCGCAAGGAAGGGGGAGTGTGAGGGGGAACCTTTGACGGGTTCCCCCTCTCGCGTTCAATCACCCGCCCGCAGGCGACCACTTTTGCATAGCAAAAGTGCAGCTCCAAAAAAGAAAACACCCTCCTGACAGATTGGGTGCAGATTTTGTTGTCCGCACCCCTACACATCGCAAGGAAGGGGGAGTGTGAGGGGGGAACCTTTGACGGGTTCCCCCACTCGCGTTCAATCACCCGCCCGCAGGCGACCACTTTTGCGTAGCAAAAGTGCTGCTCCAAAAAAGAAAGACACCCATGTGGGTGTCTTTCTTTTTTGGAGCGGGCGACGAGGCTCGAACTCGCTACCTCGACCTTGGCAAGGTCGCGCTCTACCAGATGAGCTACGCCCGCAGGCGGCACCACTATTGCAGCGCCTATGGTGCCTCAGGCCGGGGTCGAACCGGCGACACGCGGATTTTCAGTCCGCTGCTCTACCAACTGAGCTACCGAGGCATATGGCGACCAAGAAGGGGCTCGAACCCTCGACCTCCAGCGTGACAGGCTGGCGTTCTAACCAACTGAACTACTTGGCCGTGTGGATGGTGGGAACAACTGGACTCGAACCAGTGACCCCCTGCTTGTAAGGCAGGTGCTCTAACCAGCTGAGCTATGCTCCCGTACCTGTCGTTCAAACGACAAGGCATATTATAACGTTCCCATCCGCATCTGTCAACAAAAATTTTTCAATTTTTGTCCTTTTCCTTACATATTTTTCAGCAGGCCCTTCAGGTCCTCCGCCGAGAAGTCGTACACCGCGTCACAGAACTGGCACGTCAGCTGGCAGCCGCCCTGCTCGGCGAGCATCTGCTCCAACTCGTCACGGCCCAGGGAGATCAGCGCCCGTTCCACCCGTTCCCGGCTGCAATAGCACTTGTAGGATACCGGGCACGTCTCCAGTATCTTCAGGTCAAAGTCGCTCATCACATCCCGCAGCAGCTGCTCCGGGTCGTCGTTTTTGTCCAGCAGCGCCGAAACCGGCCCCGCGGCCATGATGCCGCCCTCCACCTTGGTGATGACGTCCTCCCCCGCGCCGGGCATCAGCTGGATAAGATAGCCGCCGGCGGCCTTGACGCTCTGGTCACGGTCCACCAATACGCCCAAGGCACAAGCGGTGGGGATCTGCTCCGACTCCACGAAATAGCCCGCCACGTCCTCGGCGATCTCGCCGCCCAGCAGGTCGATGGTGCCCACGTAGGGTTCCTTCATGTGCAGGTCCTTGATGACCGTCAATGTGCCCTCATGACCCACGGCCGCGCCCACGTCCAGCTTGCCGTCCGGCCGCAGAGGCAGGTCCACATGGGGGTTCGTCACATACCCCCGCACGTTGCCCTCGTTGTCGCTGACGGCCAGCACCGTGCCCAGCGGACCGCCGCCCTTGAATTGCAGCGTCAGGCTGGCGCCGTCGCTTTTCAGTGCGTTGCCCATCATGGACGCCGCCGCCAGTGTGCGGCCCAGCGCCGCCGTGGCCACAGGCAGCGTCTTGTGTATCTGCCGGGCGCGCTCTGTCAGGTCGCGGCTGCAAATGGCCGCCGCCTGCACCATGCCGTCGGTGGAAATAGCTCTTACGATACGATCTGCCATAGATATAACCCTCTTTCGCCTCACACGCCCCGCCCAAAAGGGCGGGGCGCGGTCATTCCTTTTGATCCGCCCGAGTACCGGGCCGCTTTATTTGCGGACACAGCTGATGTAGACCCGTTGCTCATCCGCACGGGGCCGGCGCATACGCATATCGCCGTAGACCCGAACATCGCCAAAGCCCGCCGCTGCCAGCCAGGCGGTCAGTTCCTCCACAGAGTAGGCCCGCTGCCGGTGCACCTCCGCGCTGCGGCGCCATGCGCCGTCGCCGCGGCGGCGGAACAGGTCCATGTAGTAGGTACAAAGGCCCCTGTGGTACTCCGTCCGCCACACGCAGTAGGTATCCTCCGTCTCATCCAGGAATACCTGACCGTCCAGCGCCGCCAGCTTAGCCGCGGTGTTCACGTCGAACACCAGCATCCCGCCGGGGGCCACAAACAGATGCAGCCGCCGGAATGTCCGCTGTACGTCCTTTGGGTCCGTCAAGTAGTTGAGACTGTCCAGACAGCACACCGCCGCGTCCACCGTACCGTACAGGTCCAGCCTCGGCATGGACTGGTGCAGGAAAACAGGCGGCACGCCCTGTGTCTCCCCGCCCTTGCTCATGGCCGCCGCCAGCATATCCTCGCTGCCGTCCACGCCGATGACCTCGTAACCCCGCTGCGTCAGCAGCCAGCTCATGGTCCCGGTGCCGCAGGCCAAGTCCAGCACCAGCTTCACCGGGATACGGCTGCGGCACAGCAGCTTCTCGATGAAATCCAGCCGCTTTCCATAGCCCACATCCTCGGTCAGCGCGTCATATGAACCGGCCAGCGCCTCGTAGCAGCTCATTTCTTCTCTTTCTCCTTCATCTTCTCCAGCACGCTCTCATACCCGCCGTTGCCGTAGATCAAGCTGCGGTTCACTCGGCTGATGGTAGCGCTGGATGCGCCGGTGCGTTCCAGAATGTCGTTGTAGATCATCCCGTCATTCAGCAGCGTGGCTACCTCATAGCGCTGCTCCATGCTCCGCAGCTCAGACACCGTGCACAGATCCTGGAAGAAGTTATAGCACTCCTCCTCCGTCTCCAGCATCAGAATGGCCTTATACAACCGGTCGTTCTTTTCTTTCTTTCCGATCTTGGACTTTGCGGTTCGAACCATGATCGTCTCTCCTTCTTTCTCCCTTTTTGGGTACTGATGCCAGTATAGCATTTTAGTCCGCGAAAGTAAACCACCTTATTAAAAATATTTTTGTCGACTAAAGCTGTAAAGCGTCACAGCATCTGCTGCCTGTGTGCCATCAGCTCATCGATAAACACCTTGGCCGCCAGCGGCAGGGTGCGGCGGTCCTTGGTGACCAACAGCCAGCGTCCGGATGATGGGCGGATCAATGGACAGCTCCCGTTCCAGCGGGGTCATCATCTGGCTCAACGCGGGCTGGGTGTAGCCCAATAACTTCGCCGCCTTGGTAAAGCTGCCCACCTCCGCCACCTTCAAAAACGCTTTGTATCGATGCATGCTCAAATAACATTTCTGCATGTTCATATAATGAACATCAATTTTACTTATTTATTAAGACAAGCATATAATGAGGTCACCAAAAAGTCCAGGAGATGGTAACGATAGGGAAAAACGATTTTGCCACCGGCGCGAAGACCGCGCTGTACTCCGAAGCGGAGCTCCATGTATAAACCACACATCACCATGCCTTTCTCTCCCCCAAAAAGGCAGCGGCGGACGCTTCGCGTCCGCCGCTGTCTTTTTCACGTATTCATGCTTCCGTCTTGCCGTGCAGCTTCTTTTGCAGCCAGTCCTTGCCGTCCACATACCGGGACACGATGAAGGATACCACATAGTCGCCGGCAGCGTTGACCATGGTGGCGGGAGGATCCACCAGATTGCCGATAGCCAGCGCGATGGGGTACGCGATGGCCAGCTGGTCCGGGAAGAAGATGGTGCAAACCACCAGTTCGCCGGTACCGCCTCCGCCAGGGATACCACTCATGGCCACAGAGGAGAACACCGCCACGATGATAGCCAAAATAGCCTTATCCGTGGAGAAGTCCATCCCGAACACGCCGAACAGAAATGCCACCTTGATGATGGCGGACATGGCCGAGCCGTCCATGTGCATGGTAGCGCCCAGGGGCAGCACGATGTCCGTCACGTCCTTGCTGATGCCGGACTCCTCCGCTACCTCCATATTGGTGGGAATGGTAGCCACGCTGGAGCAGGTACCGAAGGACACCGCCGCCGGGCGGAACAGCTTGGAGAACATGATCTTGGCGCCGCCCTTGCCGCCGCCGAACCGGGCATAGATGGGGAAGAAGATAAACATATAGGCAAAGCTCATCACATAGTAGATGATAAGCGTACGGCTGTAATCGCCGATGAGCGTCGGGCCGTAGGTAGCCACCAGGCTGGCGAAGAAGCCGAAGAAGCCGATGGGCGCATAGTAGGTGACCAGCTTTACGGTCTTCATAATGCAGTTGGTGATATCCTCCAGGAACTGCGCCGTCTTGGTCTCGGGACCGCCATTCATCTGAACACCGAAGCCGAACAGCACCGCCGCCACGATCAGGGGCAGAATGGCCCGGCGGCTCAGCAGCTCCACGAAGTCGGGCTTCGTAAAGAAGTTCACGATCATGTCGCCAAAGCCCAGCGCTTCGCCGACCTCGCCCTCCACAATGGTGTAATGTCCATCCACCAGTGGGAAGATGCGGCAGACGATATACATCAGTACACCGGCAATGGCGGCGGTGACGAGGAACGTGGCGATGGTCACGCCCATGATCTTACCGGCGCGCTTCACGCTCTTCATATTGGCAATGGCGGAGGCAATGGAGCAGAACACCATAGGCACCACCACGCAGAACATCATATTGATGAACAGCGTACCCAAAAACTCGATCTTGCTGCCGAAACTGGGCGCAAACGCGCCTACCAGGCAGCCTGCCACGATGCCGGCAAGCATACACAGAATAAACCAGTAGTTCTTCAGAAATTTTTTCATAGTGACCTCCAACTCTCTCAAATAAAGTCTTACAGCCCCTATTATACGGGCATTTTTCGCAAAGTAAATCAGAATTCCTGCGTTGTTATTTGCAAATCCTGCTGTTTTCCTTTGGTGTCCGCCGAAGGCCCATGGCCAAACTGCTTTTTATAGGCCCGAGAAAAGGTAGAGTAATCCTGATACCCCGCCTGTGCCGCCGCCTCCGCCGGGGTGCAGCCCTGGCCCAACAGCTGCCGGGCCAGCAGCAGCCGTTTCTCTGTCAGGTATCCATGCACGGAATACCCCGTCTCCTGCCGGAACCGGCGCATCATGTGGTACTTACTGATGTAAAACCGCGCGGCCAATTCATCAATGGTCAGCGGGTCCGCCAGGTGCAGGTTCAGGTATTGCAGCAGTGACACCACCTTGCTGTCGCCGCCGGCGGCGCCTACCCGGTGGCCACCCCGGACCACCCGGTTCACCTCCACCATCAGCTCCGTAAACTGCGCCTGCGCCAGCAGCGCTGCCCCGTAGCCTCCCTGCCGTACCGTCTCCGCCAAAGCCTGGAACAGCGGCCGCACCCGGCTGCCGCCCTCGTCCCGGTATACATATTGAAATGTCTCCTGTGCCTGTCGGAAGCACTCGGACGGATCGCAGTCCCCCACCGTCAGTGCGCGCAGATAGTCCGGTGCGATATACAGGATCATCCTCTCATAGTAATCCCCCGTTTCCACCACCGGACGATGGATGCTCCCGCTGCCCACCAACACGAAATCCCCCGGCGCCAGCTCATACCGTTCCCCCTCCACCGCGTAGCCGGCCTTTCCGGCCAGCAAAATGATGATCTTGTGGAACGTATGGTAGTGGTATTCGATATATTCCCCCCGCCCGTCCGCCAGATGGAACAGTCGGAACGGCTCCTTCAGGTATCCCCTCGCCTCATATTGCAATGGTTCCATGTGCTCACCTCCGCACTTTTTGCCGTTATTATATCACTTTCTATGCAAATATTGCAAGTTTCCTTTTCAATTATAACCATTCTGAAAATTTTGTTTCCATTTTGTAATTTTTGTGTAGCTTTTTTGATAGACTTGTGCTATGATACTTCATGTTAGATGTCGGGGGAGCCATTTCCCCGCCGACTGACGGTGTATGCCGGGAGCCTTACCCCGGCAGATCCTATGCGAACGGAAGGTAATATCCCATGCTTGGAAAACAGATCGCAGCGCTGAGCCTTTCCGGCCTGCTGCTTTTCTCTGGCGCTGTCACCGCCGCTAACGCGGACGAGGCCACGCCCATCGACACCACTGGCTACGCTGCCGCGGCCGAGGTCCTGGCGGACAACGGCGTGGCATCCAGCGCTGCTACCGCTATGCAGACCGGCAGCGGCCTGCGTTTGGCCCAGGCCTCCGGCCTGCTGGACGGCGGCGAGACGCCCACCCTCAATCAACTGGCCGCCCAGGCCCTGCTGCAGGAAACGGCTGCTCTGGAAAAGCAGAACTTTCTGGCAGAGTATGACGGCGTTCTGGTAGACTGCGGCTCCTATCTCTCCCTGCGCGCCGAGCCGGACACCTCTGCCGATCGTCTTCGCATCATCTTTGACGGCAAGGCAGCCCAGCTGCTGGACGTTACCGACGACGGCGAATGGTACAAGATCACCTATGGTACCGACACCGGATACGTTCTGGCCGAGTACTGCCAGCCCGTGCACTACGCGGACTATGAGGGCACCGCCGCCACCAATACATTGCTGGAAGACGTTATTTCTCAGGCGTACACATATCTGGGCACCCCCTACCGCTACGGCGGCACCAGCTACAGCGGCATCGACTGCTCCGGCTTCACCATGAAGGTCTTTGGCGCCCTTGGCATCAGCCTTCCCCACGGCGCCACCAGCCAATATTATATGTGCCGCGGCGTCACCACGGAGGAACGTGCCCCCGGCGACCTGGTGTTCTTTGCCACCGGCGGCAGCGGTATCGGCCACGTGGGCATCTACCTGGGCAACGGGCAGTTCATCCACGCCAGCACCTCCAGCGGTGTCATCATCAGCTCCCTGTACGAGAGCTACTACGCCCGCACCTACCTGTATGCCGCACGGCTCATCGAAATGTAAACACGGCAGCTTCTTCATGGCTCCCTTTTTGGATTCGGAAGCGCCAGCCAAAAGGTTGGCGCTTTCGCTTTTTCTTCCTGCATTCTGCATATTTGCATATTTATTCAATTATACGATTGGCGCATACAGCAATATAAACAATCAAACAGTATTTATCCCCTGTTTTATCATGTGCTTCTTGTACAAACTTATATTGTGTGTGGATTTTTATACAAATTCATGTTGACATTTATTCACACTAGGTGTATAGTAGCCACTGTCAGGAGGGGAACCTCCAATATGACCGTCTATATTCCGGTTCCCGGTATAGGACCATATATGTTTTGAAAGGAAGTACATAACATGAAAAAGTTTATGGCAATGCTGCTGGCGCTGGTCATGGCGCTGAGCCTGGTGGCCTGCGGCCAGAAGGCTGACGACACCAAGAAGGATGACGCCGCCGACACCGACGATTCTCTGGTGGTTCTGGAGAACGTGGTGGATTGGGGCGAGACGGAGCCCTACCGTGTCCTGGTGCAGAAGGGCGACCCCAAGGGTCTGCTGGAGGGCATCAACAAGGCCATCGCTGAGCTGACCGCCAACGACGGCGCTCTTATCAAGGAGATCGAGGACAAGGTCGCTTCTCAGGATACCTATATGCCTGACGCTGTTTCCTCTGACCTGGCCGCCGAAACCACCGATGATACCGCCGCCAGCGACAAGCCCGTTCTGGTCATGGGCACCAGCCCCGACTATCCCCCCTATGAGTTCTTCGCAGATGCTGCTATGACCGAGTACGCCGGCATCGACGTGGAAGTAGCCAAGTATATCGCCGAGTCCATGGGCATGACCCTGCAGATCGAGTCCATGAACTTCGACAACCTGGTGACCTCCCTGAGCAACGGCGACTTTGACGTGGTGCTGGCCGCCTGCGAGTACACCGAGGAGCGTGCCAAGGCCTGTGACTTCTCCGATCCCTACTACACCGATCTGCCTCCCGTCATTCTGGTGAAGGCTGCCAACGCCGACAAGTACAAGACCGTTGACGATATCAACCAGGCCTCCGTCATCATCGGCGCCCAGAAGAACACCACCAAGGCCATGGCCGCCGCGGATATGTTCCCCGAAGCTGCCAACGGCATGGTTCTGGAGTCTCTGGTCCCCACCCTGGTCACCGAGCTGAAAAACGGCACCATCGACCTGCTGGTGCTGGATGGCAATGTGGGCCTGAGCTACGTGGGCTGATCTCCCTGTTCCCTATCGCAAACGTGCAAGGCAGATGCCTTGCACGCTTGCGTGTTCTTAAGAACTTTTGAAAGGATGCTTCGTCTATGTCGTGGAATGATCTGTTTGTCAACATGGACAACACCAACTTCTTCAACTTCTCGTTCCTGCCTAAGTACGGCTCCGCCTTTGTCCGCGGCTTTGAATACACGCTGCTGCTGGCGGTGGTGTCCGTGCTGCTGGCCGTGATCCCCGCCCTGCTGCTGGCCATGATGCGCCTGAGCAAGATCAAGCCTATCAAGTGGTTCGCCGGCGCGTATATCGCCGTGTTCCGTTCCACCCCCATGCTGGTGCAGCTGTCCATCATCTACTTCGGATTGTTCCACTACATTAGCCTGCCCCGGACACTGTTGTTCGGCTTCATCGCCATCAACCGGTTTATCCCCGGCGTGGTCGCTTTGGCGCTGAACAGCTCGGCGTATGTAGCCGAGATATTCCGCGCTGGTATACTGGCCGTGGACAAGGGGCAGACCGAGGCGGCCCGTTCTCTGGGCCTCAGCAGTTGGCAGTCCATGCGCCTGGTGGTGCTGCCCCAGGCCATCAAGAATGTCCTCCCTGCCCTGGCCAATGAGGTCGTTACCATGGTGAAGGAGTCTTCCATCTGCTCCGTGCTGGGCATGGCAGAGATCATGTACACCGCTCAGACCGTCTCCGGCAACAGCTACATCACCCTGGCTCCCTATGTACTGGCCGCGCTGGTCTACTTCTGCATCAACTACCCGGCCTCCAAAGCCATCGAGGCCATAGAAAGGAGAATGCGCCGTGGCGATAAGCAGTAAAGTTCTCATCTCCGTAAAGCACCTGGTCAAGGAATACAACCACGGCACCGTTCACGCATTGGACGGCTGCGACCTGGATATCCATAAGGGCGAGGTGGTGGCTATCATCGGCCCCTCCGGTTCCGGCAAGTCCACGCTGCTCCGCAGCTTGAATATGCTGGAGGAGCCCACCTCCGGTGCCATCTTCTTCGACGGTGTAGACCTGGCGGATAAGTCTGTGGACATCAATCTCCACCGTCAGAAGATGGGCATGGTGTTCCAGCACTTCAACCTGTTTCCCCACAAGACGGTGCTGCAGAACATCACGCTGGCGCCCGTCACCCTGAAGAAAAAAACACCCGCTGAGGCCGAGACCCAGGCCCGCACCCTTTTGGAGCGCATCGGCCTGTCCGACAAGGCCAACGAGTACCCCAATATGCTCTCCGGCGGTCAGAAGCAGCGTATCGCCATTGTCCGTGCTCTGGCCATGGATCCGGAGGTCATGCTCTTCGACGAGCCAACCTCCGCCCTGGACCCCGAGATGGTGGGTGAAGTGCTGGACCTGATGCGCGACCTGGCCAAGGACGGGATGACTATGGCCGTGGTCACCCACGAGATGGGCTTCGCCCGCGAGGTGGCTGACCGTGTGGTCTTCATGGCCGACGGAAAGATCCTGGAGGAAGGCTCCCCCACGGACATCTTCGACCATCCCCAGGACCCCCGGCTGCAGGACTTCCTCAGCAAAGTGCTGTGACAACGATAAAAGCCCACCCCAAAAGGGGTGGACTTTTTTATGTTTCTTATGATTTTCCGTGTATCTCATTGCCGCAGCGGGGGCAGGTGATGACGATGCGCCCTTTCCCTTTTGGCACCCGGCACACCGCGCCGCAGCCCGGGCAGGTAAAGTAGCAGTGCTCTTTATCCATCCGCTGCTGCCGTTTCCCGGCCATACGTCGGCTGATGGGCCACCAGACCTTCTCCATGAACTTCGCGTTCTCCGCCCGGCGCTTCTCCAGATTGCGGGAAAACATCCGGAACAGTGCCAGCAGGGTGATGATCCCGGCCACGGTGCCGATGATGCTGTATGCCAGCGGCACCTTCTCCCGCAGAAAAATGTTGATGATATCCAGTACCAGAGCCGTCCAGACCATGGTCAGCGTCAGCCGGTCCACACCGTTGCGCCCATACATGAAGCGCGACAGCGCGTTGCCAATACGTTGCAAGAAGTTCATAAAACCGTCCCTTTGCCTTCCGCGTCCACACCGCAGGTTTTCTGACAAGGTATTTTACAGGAAAAGTCAGCAAAGGTAAACCCCTTTTATTCAAAATTCACAGAATGGACAAATTTTTGTTTTTTTACTGCCGGTGCAAAACAAGTCCCGCCGCCTTGCAATTCGCCATAAACCTATGCTATAATAAATTGATTATGCACCGCGAGCCGGCGGTCACCCGCCGGCTCGCCGCAGGCCCCGACCTCTCCAGGCGGGATCGGCTGCGCTGTCTGCCGCACTGCGGGGCCTGCATATCCCATACTATGCCGCCGCACCGCTGCCGGTGCGGCGCGAAAGGAAGCTGCTCTATGATCAAGATCGCCCCCTCCATCCTGTCCGCGGATTTTGCCTACCTGGCCCGTGACATCGAAAAGATCTCCACCGCCGACTACGTCCATGTGGACGTGATGGACGGCCTGTTCGTGCCCAACATCTCCATCGGCATTCCGGTGGTCAAGTCCATTCGTCCCACCACCGCCCTGCCGTTGGATGTCCATCTGATGATCGATCGCCCGGTCCGCTATGTAGAGCAATTCTGCGATGCCGGCGCGGACATCGTCACCTGTCATGTGGAGGCGGACACCGAGGAGAATATTCTCTCCGCCCTCGACAAGATCCACGCCAAGGGCAAAAAGGCCGGTATGGTGGTCAAGCCCAAAACCCCGGCCAGCGCTGTCCTACCCTTTATCGACAGGGTGGAGCTGATCCTGGTCATGACCGTGGAGCCGGGCTTCGGCGGTCAGAAGTTTATGGCTGATATGATGCCCAAGGTACAGGCCATCCGCGGTTATATCGATGCCATGAACCCTGCCTGCGAACTGGAGGTAGACGGCGGCGTGGATGGCGACACCTGCAAGCTCTGCATTGCCTCCGGCGCCAACGTGCTGGTGGCCGGCAGCGCCGTATACAAGGCTGCCGACATCCCCGCCAAGATCAAAGAACTGAGAGGGTAACATCCTATGGAGTATTTTCCCGCCCCGCTGGAAAAATTAGTGGAGCAGTTCGCCCGTTTGCCGGGCGTAGGCTATAAATCCGCCCAGCGACTGGCCTTCTATGTGCTGTCCCTGCCGGAGCAGGAGGCCCGGGCCTTTGCCGACGCCATCATGGACGCCAAGCGCAACGTGACCCTCTGCCCCGTGTGTCAGAACCTGACCGCCGGCGGCCTGTGCCCCATCTGCGCCGACCAGAAGCGCGACGACGCCACCATCTGCGTGGTGGCTGACCCCCGGGACGTGATCGCCATCGAGCGCAGCCGGGAGTACCGCGGTCGTTACCATGTGCTTCACGGCGTGCTGTCCCCCATGAACCACGTGGGTCCCGATGATCTGCACATCAAATCCCTGCTGGACCGCGTGGCCCAGGGCGGCATCACTGAGGTCATCATGGCCACCAACCCGGACACCGAGGGCGAGGCCACGGCGCTGTACATCGCCCGGCTGCTCAAGCCCTTCGGCGTCAAGGTCACCCGCCTGGCCTATGGTATTCCCGTGGGCGGCCACCTGGAATTCGCCGACGACGCCACGCTCATGCGTGCGCTGGAAGGGCGGCGGGAGCTGTGAAACGATTTGCCTGCCTTATCTTGGCCGCGCTGATGGCCCTGTCGCTCGCCGCCTGCGGCACACAGAAGCGTGAGACGCTGGAGCTCTTCGCCATGGACACCTACATGACCTTCGTGGCCATCGGCGACGGCGCTGATGACGTGCTGACTGACCTGAGCCGCACCGTCAACACGCTGGAATCCTCCCTCTCCCGCACGGTGGACACCAGCGAGGTCTCCCGTCTGAACCGTGACGGCTCCGCCGTCTGGGACGAGGACGGTGCGCAGCTGCTGTCGTGGGCGCTGCAGCACAGCCAGGAAACGGACGGTGCCTTCGATATCACCATCGCCCCGCTGGTGGAGCTGTGGGGCATCACCTCCGACAGTCCCCGCGTCCCCTCTCAGGCGGAGATCGACGCACTGCTGCCTCTGGTGGGCTATGAGCACGTCCACCAGTCCGAATTTTGCAGCATCTCTCTGGATGAGGGCTGCTCCGTCGATCTGGGCGGCATCGCCAAGGGCTACGCCGCCGACTGCGCCGCCGTCCTGTTCCACCGCAGCGCCCTCACCGGCGGCTGCGCCAATCTGGGCGGTAACGTGTACGTCTACGGCACCAACGCCCAGAACAAGCCCTGGTCGGTGGCCATTCAGGATCCCGCCGACAGCGAGGGCTATGTCTGCACCCTGAGCCTGTCGGATGCCTTTGTGGTCACCTCCGGCGGCTACCAGCGCTATTTCACCGCGCCGGACGGCACGGTGTACCAGCATATTCTCGATCCTAAGACCGGCTATCCCGTCCAAAGTGACCTGACCAGCGTCTCCGTCGTCACACGGGGCGGCTTCGGCGGGCAGGGCACCCGTGCCGACGCCTACTCCACCGCCCTGTACGTTATGGGTGAGCAGGCCGCCGTGGACTTCTGGCGCGCCCAGAGCATGTCCTTTGACATGGTGCTCATCACCCGGGACGGCCGCGTGGTCTATACCCCCGGCCTGGCTGACTGTTTCAACGAAAAGGACGGAACCACCTATGTCTACCAACTCCTCGCCGCCTGAACTCAAATGGAACCGCTTTGACGCGCTGGTGGCGCTGGCGGTCGTGCTGCTGGCCGTCGTCTCCGCGCTGTGCTTCTATCTGCCCAAAAACCAAAGCGGCGCCCTCACCGTGGTCATCGACATCTCCGGTCAGGAGGTCCGCCGTGTCTCCCTGTCCGACTTCACCGAGGCCACCATCACCAGCCGCGGCTATACGCTGCACATTGCCGCCGAGGGCGGCGCCGTCTCCGTGACCGACAGCGACTGTCCCACCCAGGACTGCGTCCACACCGGGGCCATCTCCCGTGCCGGGCAGTCCATCGTGTGCCTGCCTGCCCAGGTGGTCGTCCATCTGGAGGGCGCGTCCGGTACGGACGCGCCTGACGTGATCGTGGGGTGAGCACATGAAGTGGACAGCAAAAAACATCGCCCTCTGCGCCGTGCTGGCAGCGCTGGCGCTGGGGCTCAGTACCCTGGAGGGGCTGTTCCCCATCTCCCTGCTGGTGCCCCTGCCCGGCGTGAAGCTAGGCCTTGCCAACATCGTCACTGTGTTCGCCCTGTATCAGTTGGGTGCCGGCGCGGCGCTGGCCATTCTGCTGACCCGCTGTCTGCTGGGCGGACTGTTTGCCGGGAACCTGTCGGCCATGCTGTTCTCCGTGCTGGGCGGACTGACCGCCATGCTGGTGATGATATTCCTGCGGCGCTGCCGCCGTCTCAGCGTCTACGGCGTATCCGTGGGCGGCGCGGCGGCGCACAACATCGGCCAGATGGCTGCCGCCTGCATCACGCTGGGCAGCACCATGGTCCTGGGCTATCTCCCCTTTCTGCTGGCCGTGTCCCTTTTCACCGGTGCGCTGACCGGCTTCATCACTGCGCTTCTGCTGCGTGCCACGCAGCATATCCGATTTCACTGAGAGGTGCCACTATGGATAAGAAAGATCAGATCATTTTGCAGCAGCTGGACGTGATACGCTCCATGACGGAGAACAACGTCCGCCGCATGGGCAGTGACTTCTGGGGCACGCCCTTCCAGGACGTTGGCAAGGCCCCCGCCGCCCCCGGAAAGCCTGCTGAGCCCGAAAAGCCCGTCCCCCCCACCGCCGACGCCAAGCCCGGCGATGCCGCGCCCGAAAAAGCCGAGGAGCTTCCGCCTCCGGAAAAAATCGAGGACCTACTCGCCGAGCTGGACACCTACATCGGCCTGAACGTGGTCAAGGACGAGGTCCACGACCTCATCAACATGGTCCAGGTCTACAAGCTCCGTGAGCAGCACGATCTGCCCACCACCGATATGTCGCTCCACATGGTCTTCACCGGCAATCCCGGCACCGGCAAAACCATGATGGCCCGCATGATGGCCCGCATCTACCGCAGTCTCGGCATCCTCAGCAAGGGCCAACTGGTGGAGGTGGACCGCAGCGGTCTGGTGGCCGGCTACGTAGGTCAGACCGCCCTCAAGACCCAGAAGGTCATTGAAAAGGCCATGGGCGGCGTGCTGTTCATCGACGAGGCTTACGCCCTCAACGGCAAGTCCGAAAACGACTTTGGTCAGGAGGCCATCGACACCATCCTCAAAGCCATGGAGGACCACCGCGACGACCTGGTGGTCATCGTGGCGGGCTACACGGAACTGATGGACAGGTTTATCCACTCCAACCCCGGTCTGGAGAGCCGCTTCAACCGTTTTCTGCTGTTCGAGGACTACACCCCGGAGGAGATGTTCGAGATCTTCAAAATGCGCTGCGGCAAGGGCTACGTCCTCGCGCCGGAGGCCGAGCCCCTGGTCCGCGACTACATCGCCGAGGAGAGCGCCGACCCCAGCTTCGGCAATGCCCGCGGCGTCCGCAACCTGTTCGAGCACATTCTGGTGGCCCAGAACAACCGTCTGGCCAAGATGCCGACCGTCACCCGCGAGGACCTGATGACCATCACCCCCGACGATGTACTCCATGCCCGGGGCAAGCTGGACGACTGACACGCAAAAAAAGAAAGCCCGTATGGGCTTTCTTTTTTGTTGACTTAGTGCCGCTTCTTGCCGACCCACGCCATGCCGGTGACGGACAGGACAGCCGTCACGGCGTAGATACCCACGCCCGCATCAAAGGTCTTGGGAGAACCCTTGGTCTCGTCCGCCTTGGTGTCGGTGGTGGGGTGGTAGTAATAGCGCGGCGGGGTCTCGGGAGTCTGTACAATCAGCTCGCTGAAAGTCCCGGTGATCTCTGCGACCTTTTCGCTATTGTCACCCGCCACAACAGGCGTGACAACATCCGCCAAATCGTTGTTGGCAAACTTCACAAGGTACTTCACGCTGTCCGTCTGATTCCCGCTCATGCTTTTATGAACGCGGATGGCAGCGTATGCGTTGATGTCGTTATTGGAAATGGTAATCATTTCACTGCCCGCAGCGGTCAGATTCGCACCATCCCAATTTCCGGCGATCTGGATGGCCATATTGTCGGCATCCGTTTTAGGCAGATTAAAGGTGTTTCCAGAGATCATCACCATGGGCTTGGCATTGCCGATAGCCTCTGTCTCGGTGCCAGAGGTAATATTGATGCCGCGACCCTTGGAGTTGATGGTGCAGCCATCAAACACATAGGAAATCGCTCTGCTGTTAAAAAGCGTTTCCGACACATTCAGGGTAACAGCATACTGCCCGGCCGCCTGCTGGTCAAAGACGCACTTTTCAAAGGTGAACTTGGTCACGTTACAAGGCATAATCTTGTATACCTGCAGATGCGCAGACGTTTGGTTGAAAGCGCAGTTGACGAACTTGACCTCGATGGAATCCTTGAACTGGTCAGAGGTATCCGCTCTGCGGTCGTTCAAAATGACCTTACGCAGCAGCTTCATATCATCACTACTATCCGTCAGTTCCCCGAAGTTGATACCTGTGATAGTCACGGTCTTGACCCACTGCCATTTACCCGAAGTACCTTCTTTTGAAGACGCACACTTCTTGTCTGCGTCATCATAATAGGTATATATGAGGTGGTCATCCTTGTCAAATGTCCCGTCATCACTTGCAGAAATGGCAGACAGCTTAACACGGTTGATATTCGTCTCCTCCGCCCAGCTGACGCTGCACAGTCCCAGCGCCATCACCAGCGCCAGTATCGTTGCCAACAATTTCTTCATGTCTCCTACCCCGTTATGTTTAGATTTCCGCAGATGCGCTCGTTTTAATCCTCATTAAAACGTAAAAGCAGAGGTACCTCTGCGGATAGTTTCATTATAGCAAGAATTTCCGGTTTGTCCAGAGCATTTTGTGAAAAATCCCAATTTTATCATTCCCGGTAACGGCGCTTACGTTTGATTTGCAAAAATTGGAAATTCCTTCCCAGCGGGCAGCGTCGTTACCGCCTCGGCGGGAAGCGCGGGGAACAACTCCCCTATCCTCCCCGGCGCGGCGGCAAGCGTTTCCTTCTGCCCGTGGGTCAGCTTCGCCTTGATGGCGTATTCCAGCCGCGACGCCGTTATCTTGTCCCCGCAGCGCCACAGCGCCGCCAAAGCCTCCGGCGGGTGTGCCCGGGTGTACTTGGCGCCCCTGCCGCTGCAATGCATAGCCATCCGCCGCGCCACGTCGTTGGTCATCCCCGTGTACAGGCTTCCACCGCGGCACCGCAGCATATAGACATAGTACGCTTCCATAGGCGGCTCCTTTCACGGTTTTCCCCTATCATACCCGATATTTCTTGCATTGACAAGCGCTGTATGGTACAATTCCAATTTGGAAAGTGAGGGAGAACTATGACCCTTTTTGATTACTATCTGCGCTATATGACCGAGGTATGGGAGGGCACGCGTCCTGCCCCGGAGGGTATTGCCCTGCCAGAGGGCAGCGATGAGAACGCCCGCATACAGGCGCTGGGCCAGCAGCTGCAGGACATGGGCATGGTCGCCTTTGTCCGCGCCTGCGCCGCCCAGGACGGCACGGTGCTTCCGGAGGAGCTGTTCGCCGAAAGCGGCGACCCTGGCGGTTTTGAGCTGTTTCTTCAAAACGCGGATAAGGCGCAGGAAGCCCCTGCCGCGGAGGAAAAAACCGTGACCCCCGACCCCGATGCCGATAAGCACGCCTTTGAGGTGTTCCTGGACTGCATCGCCATGGACGACGGTCTTGTGCAGTACCTGATCGATGTGCTGAAGCGCATGGACCGCAAGGAGTTTTTCAAGCTCAGCCAGATCACTACCAAGCTGAACCTGGACCCGGAGGAGTTCCTCTACTGGCTGGGCCGTCGGGAGACGTATGCCGACGAGGAGGAGCAGGGCTGTGCCGCCGCTATGGACCACGCCCTGCTGCGGCTTGCGGATGAGGGACGGCTGGACGTGGTGGCCGCCCTGCTCAGCGGCGACAGAAATACTTTCGAGACCTTTCGCTGCGAGGCACCGGAGCTTATGCACGCACCCATCGCCACCTTCGAGTGGTACGAGAAAAACTATCTGGATCGGGACTATCCCATCCGACTCATTATGCGCCTGAACGGCGTACAATTTCCCAACTGAGGTGAACTATGAACGAAGCATATAAGGCGCTGGGCGTCAGCGAAAACGTGCTGGCTTTCAGCGAAACGATCCTGTCCGACCTGAAGGACCGCTTTGCGGCCATCGACGCCATCGCCGAGGCTAATCAGCTGAAGGTCATCGCCGCCATGCAGAAAAACCGCGTGGCCGCCAATCATTTTAACCTTTCCACCGGCTACGGCTACGACGACGAGGGACGCGACACGCTGGAGCGCGTCTACGCCGACTGCTTCGGCGCGGAGGCCGCCCTGGTTCGCCCGCAGATCACCTGTGGTACCCACGCGCTGGCGCTGGCATTAGGCGCGAACCTGCTGCCGGGGGACGAACTTTTGAGTCCGGTGGGGGGGCCGTACGACACGCTGGAAGAAGTCATCGGCATTCGGGAGTCAGTGGGCTCACTGAAGGAATACGGGGTAAGTTATCGTCAAGTCGATTTATTGCCGGACGGATCGTTTGATACCGATAAAATCTGCGCGGCAATAAGCAATAAAACAAAGCTTATCACGATACAGCGTTCAAAAGGCTACGCTACAAGGCCCAGCTTCTCGGTAGCGCAGATCGGTGAGTTGATTGCGTTATGTAAACAATGCAAGCCGGACGTGATCTGTATGGTGGACAACTGCTACGGCGAGTTCACAGAGCTGATCGAGCCGGTGAACGTGGGCGCGGACCTGATGGTGGGCAGCCTTATCAAAAATCCCGGCGGCGGGCTGGCCCCCACCGGCGGCTATATCTGCGGCCGCGCCGACCTGATCGAGCGCTGCGCCCGGCGGCTCACCGCCCCCGGTCTTGGCCGGGAGGTGGGCGCAAATCTGGGGCTGCTGGCCCAATTTTACCAGGGCTTTTTCCTGGCGCCGACGGTGGTGGCCTCTGCGGTGAAGGGTGCTGTATTCGCCGCAAATTGTTATGAAAAACTTGGTTTTCATGTCATTCCAGGCGCTTCTGAGGTGCGTCACGACATCATTCAGGCGGTAGAACTGGGCAGCCGGGAGGGCATGATCGCCTTCTGCAAGGGCATACAGGCCGCCGCGCCGGTGGACAGCTATGTCACCCCGGAGCCAGCCCCTATGCCGGGCTATGACAGCGACGTCATCATGGCCGCCGGTGCTTTTGTGCAGGGCAGCTCCATAGAGTTGTCCGCCGACGGCCCCACACGGCCGCCCTACGCGGTGTATTTCCAGGGTGGGCTGACCTGGTACCACGCCAAGCTGGGCATCCTGATGAGCCTGCAGAAAATGCTGGAAGCCGGCCTGATCTCATTATAATTATGTAAACCATGGAGGAAATCGTATGTTTCTCCCCAACCATCCCTTTCGGCGGCGTCCGCCTCCTTTTTCTGTGCATTTTATGTTCGTTGTTTATACTTTTACTTTCTGAATAATGTACATTATCGTATAGCAGGTCTTGCTATACATGATAGAATAAGGAGTTTTTTATGTGGTTTTGGTTTTCTCTGATCGCACTGATCTGCTGGAGCGGCTCTGACCTGTTCAGCAAGATCGGCTGCCAGGACGCAGACGACAAATACAGCCATCTTAAAATGGTGATGGCAGTGGGCCTGGTGATGGGTCTGCACGCCGCCTATGAGATTTTTATCAACGGCACGGAGATCAACGGCAGCATCATCCTGACGTATCTGCCGGTGTCCCTGCTGTACATCAGCTCTATGACCATCGGCTACATCGGCCTGCGGTATATCGAGCTGTCCATCTCCTCCCCCATCTGCAATTCCAGCGGCGCACTGGTGGCGGTGCTGGCGCTGGCCACCGGCGGCCTGGGCGAGCTGGTGCCGGCCCAGCTGGCAGCCACGGCGTTGGTGTGCGTGGGCGTCATCGGTCTGGGCATCGTGGAGGCCCGGGAGGACGACGACCTGCGGGCCGCACGGCAGCAGGCCAGCAACCACCGCTACGCCAAGTCGGCGCTGGCGCTGATCCTGCCTGTGATCTATTGCCTGCTGGACGCACTGGGCACCTTCGCCGACAGCCGGGTGCTGGAGACATTGAACGAGGACAGCGCCAACTGCGCCTATGAGCTGACGTTTCTGCTGGCGGGCATCGTATGCTTCGTGTATGTGGTGCTCATCAAAAAGAGCCGACTCGTCCCCAAGCGGGAGGGCCCCAAGTATGCGGGCGCCGTGTGCGAGACGGCGGGCCAGTTCGCGTACATCTACGCGCTGGCGGACACGGAACACGTGGCCCTGGCCGCGCCCATCATCTCCGCCTACTGCGTGGCCTCGGTGCTGTGGAGCCGCATTTTCCTGAAGGAAAAGCTCAGCTGGAAGCACTACGCCATGATCGCACTGGTGGTGGCGGGTATTGTGATACTGGGCATCTACGATGCATAACAACAAGATATCCCCCGCCGGGTCCGGCGGGGGATTTTTTGTATCCCGAAACCCACTCGCTGGGCGAGTGGGTTTCGGGATACAAAAAGGGACCGCTTTCGCGGTCCCTTTTGTTGGCTCGTAAGAGGTTCGGCTTAGAAGCAGCCCTGCTCCATCATCGCCTCGGCGACCTTCTTGAAGCCGGCGATGTTGGCACCAGCCACCAGGTCGTAGCCCAGGCCGTACTCGGCAGCGGCCTCGGCGGACACCTTGTGGATGTTCTCCATCATCTTATGCAGCTGATGGTCGACTTCCTCGGCAGTCCAGACCAGACGCTCGGAGTTCTGGGCCATCTCCAGGGCGGAAACGCCCACGCCGCCGGCGTTAACAGCCTTGGAGGGAGCGACGATGATGCCCTTCTGCTTACGCAGGAAGTTCAGTGCATCGTTGGTGGTGGGCATATTGGCGACCTCGATGTAGTACTTCACGCCGGAAGCAGCGATCTTCTCAGCGGACTCCATCTTGACGTCGTTCTGCATGGCGGCGGGCATGTACACGTCCACATCCTTGACGCCCCAGCACTTCTCGCCGGGAACGAACTCGCAGCCGAACTTGTCGGCATAGGGCTTGCAGTGCATGGGATCCTTGGCGCGCATCTCGAGGATGAAGTTCAGCTTCTCGTCGGTGATAACGCCGTCGGGATCGTGAACGTAACCGTCAGGACCGGCGAAGTAGGTGACCTTGGCGCCCAGCTGGGAGGCCTTCTTCATGATGCCCCAGCCCACGTTGCCGTAGCCGGAAATGGCGATGCGCTTGCCCTCGATGGTGTCATTCTCGTGCTTCAGCACTTCCTGCAGATAGTACATAGCTCCGTAGCCGGTGGCCTCGGGGCGGATCAGGGAGCCGCCGTAGCTCAGACCCTTACCGGTCAGAACGCCGTTCTCCCACACGCCCTTCAGGCGGCGGTACTGGCCGTACAGGTAGCCGATCTCGCGGCCGCCCACGCCCATGTCACCGGCGGGAACGTCGATGTCCGGCCCGATGTAGCGATACAGGGCGGTCATGAAGCTCTGGCAGAAACGCATGACCTCGGCGTCGGACTTGCCGGCGGGATCGAAGTCGGAACCGCCCTTGGCGCCGCCGATGGGCAGGCCGGTCAGGCTGTTCTTGAAGGTCTGCTCAAAGCCGAGGAACTTGATGATGCCTTCGTACACGTTCTTCTGGAAGCGCAGGCCGCCCTTGTAGGGGCCGATCGCGCCGTTGAACTGGCAGCGCCAGCCGCGGTTGGTGTGCCACTGACCGTTATCATCGCACCACACAACGCGGAAGGTGAACATACGCTCGGGCTCGACCATACGGCCCAGCAGGTCGACCTTCTCATACTCGGGGTGCTTTTCGATCACAGGCTCCAGAGAGGACAGAACTTCCTCGACGGTCTGCACGAACTCGGGCTCGTTGCCATGCTTGGTCTTGACGCTCTCGAGCACGCTTGCCAGATAAGCATTCATATTAAATTCCTCCTAAAAATTGTTCCGCAGACATATGAGATGTGCACTACGCAGACTACCCATATACTACCAATGTTGATAATAACACCATTTGGCCGATTTCTCAAGGGGGTTTCGGAGAATTCCCCCCTCGCAAAACCACAAAACTTTTTCGTCCCTTTTTGTGCAATTTGGCGAATTGTGCCCCGCGTTCCACTATGCAGAAAAAGGCCGCGATTTGTGGCCTTTCCGTGCTGTTTTTGCGTGCTTCGTTACTTTAAAGCGCCGTTCGCTTTTCCGTGTGAAATCGGCGGCACATTCAAAAGCTGCCGATGGGGATATCGCCGTTGTCCGTTCCCTTTTCGATGGCGCGTATCTGGAGATAGTAGCCCTTGCCGCTGCCCATATCCACATAGACACGGTCGCCGGCCTTTCTGCCCATAACGGCGCGGCCCACGGGGGATTCCTTGCTGATCCAGCCCTTCAGGGCGTCCTGCCGCAGGGTGGTGACCAGCTGGATCTTTCGGCTTTTGCCCAAATTCTCCATGAAGATCTCCACGGTGTCATAGAGCCCGGCGGTATCAGCGGCGGACCTGTCCTCGATGACCTTGGCGGTCTTGATCATCCGCTGGAGGTAGCGGATGCGGGCGTCGTTGCGGTTTTTCTCCTGCTTGGCGCACTTGTACTCGAAGTTCTCGCTAAGGTCGCCGAAGGCCCGGGCGGTCTGGACATCCTCGATCAGCTTGGGGCGCAGCTGCTGCACCCGGTAGTCGATCTCCTCCTGCATTTTTTGCAGGTCGGCGCGTGTCAGTTCATCATACATGGTCATTCTCCTTCCATAAGGCGGCAAGACGCTCCAGGGCGGCGGGAAGCCGGTCCAGGTCGATGCCGGTATAGTTGACCACCAGCACGTGCTGGGGTGCGTCCTGGGGACACTGGTAGTAATCGGACAGCATGGCCAGACGGATGCCGCGCTGCTCCGCCTCGCGGCGGAGCACCTCGTCCGGCGGCGCACCATCCAGCCGCAGCAGGAAATGCAGGCCCGCATCCTCCTCGGTGATGGCGGCATAGGGGGCCAGCGGGCTTTTGTACACGGCGGCGATGACGGCGTCACGCTTCTGACGGTAGTGCTTACGCATACGGCTCAGGTGCTTTTCATACCAGCCGCCGGCGAGGAACTGGGCCAGGGTGTACTGCTCGAAGGCGGAGACGGTGCAGGCGTAAAAGCCCAGCTTCTGCCGGAAGTCCGCCAGCAGGCGGCGGGGCAGGACCATGAAGCTGATACGGATAGAGGGGGCGATGGTCTTGGAAAAGGTGTTAAGATAGACCACCTGCTCGCCGCCGTCGATGGAGAACAGGGTGGGGATGGGACGGCCTACAAAGCGGAACTCGCTGTCGTAATCGTCCTCCAGGATGACCCGCGCCGGGACCTCCTGTGCCCAGCGCAGCAGCTCCTGGCGGCGGGTGATGGGCATGACCAGGCCGGTGGGATAGTGGTGGCTGGGAGAGATGTGGACCACGTCGGCGTCGCTGCGGCGCAAGGCTTCCACCGATACGCCCGCCTCGTCCAGGGGCAGAGCCGTCACCTCCGCGCCGGCGGCGCGGTAGATATGGGCGATCTTGCCGTAGCCGGGATCCTCCACGCCGTAGAGACGATCACGGCCCAGCAGCTGCACCAGCAGGTTGTACAGCACCTCGGTGCCGGCACCCACGATGATCTGCTCGGCAGTGACCTCCATGGCGCGGAACTGCCGCAGGTGGGCGGCGATGGCCTGCCGCAGGGCCCAGGCGCCCTGGGGCGGCGTGGACCGCAGCAGGCCGGTACCCTGCTCCAGAATGGTCTGGCGCATGAGTCGGGCCCAGACGGTGAAGGGAAAGTCCTCGGCGGCGATGGAGTTGGTGGCCAGATCCAGGAACCAGACAGGCTCGCGGGGCGGAGGCGGCTGCTCCGGGGACGCAGGGACGGCCGCAGGCGACGGCAGCACGGCGCTGACGAAATAGCCCTTCTTCTCCACACCGGTGAGGTAGCCCTCGGCCATCAGCTGCTCGTAGGCATTCTTTACGGTGATGACGCTGACCTCCAGATGGGCGGCCAGGGCGCGTTTGCTGGGCAGCTTCTCCCCTGCTGTCAGACGGCCGGAGAGGATGTCCGCCTTCACCCGGCGGTAGAGCTGCTCATACAGGCTGAGGCCCGCCTGTTTGTCCAGGGTATAGGTGAGCATGGGACTGGCTCCTTTCATCTGGTATTAACAAGTAAAATCAAAATGGATATTTTAATCATACCAGTTGCTACTATAATACAAATCGTCAACGAAAGCAAGGGCTTTTTCAACAGCTACCCTCTCACCCCCCCTGTGGCGGTCCCCGTTTCCCTGCGGGGCGGGGGCCGCCCCCATAAATATGAAGGAGAATGTGTTATGTCCGATAAGAAGATCAAATCTATGGTAATGGCGGCGGTCATGGCCGCGCTGACGTATGTGGCCACCACGGTCATCAAGATCCCCGCGCCCACCGGTGGGTATGTCCACATCGGCGACGGGCTGGTGCTGCTGTGCGGCTGGATCCTGGGGCCCTGGTGGGGCGGCGCGGCGGCTGGTATCGGCTCCATGCTGGTGGACCTGCTGGGCGGATATATGTCCTTCGTGCCCGGCACGCTGATCATCAAGTTCCTGGACGCCATGGCGGCAGCGCTGATCGTGAAGGCGCTGGGCCGCAAGACCTACGGCTATGTGGTAGGCGGACTTGCCGGCGAGGCCATTATGGTGGCGGGCTACTTCGTCTATGAGGCACTGGCCCTGCAGCTGGGCATGGGCGCGGCGGCCGGTGTGCTGGCCAATGTGGGCCAGGGCGCCGTGGGACTGGTCATTGCGCTGGTGCTGATGGCGCTGCTGAAGGGCAGCAAGGCTCTGGACAAGCTGGCCGTACAGTGGTAAACTATATACGGTGAAAGAAACGGCTGCGGCGGGGCTTTTGCCCTGCCGCAGCTGCGCACAGAAAGGAAGGATATACTATGGCAGGTATCGTGCATGAGGTAGAGAACAGAGATCTGCTGGCGCAGGTGCGGCAGCAGGCCGCGGCGGCGGCACAGGAGCTGGTGGAGGCCGCCCATCTGCATAGGGGCCAGATCGTGGTGGTGGGATGCAGCACCAGCGAGGTGGTGGGCAAGAAGGTGGGCAGCTGGTCCACGCCGGAGGTGGCAGACGCCATTTTCGCGGGGCTGCACAGTGTATTCGGCCCCATGGGCGTGTACATCGCCGCCCAGTGCTGTGAGCACCTGAACCGGGCCATCATCGTGGAGCATGAGGCCGTGCCCACGCTGGATATCGTAAATGTGGTGCCCCAGCCCAAGGCGGGCAGCTCCTTCGCCACGGCCACCTATAAGGCCTGTGCCCACCCGGTGGCGGTAGAGGAGATCAAAGCCGACGCGGGACTGGACATCGGCGGGACGCTGATCGGTATGCACCTGAAGAAGGTGGCGGTGCCGGTGCGTCTGGCGCAGAACCACATCGGCGACGCCATTCTGCTGGCGGCGCGGACGCGGCCCAAGTTTATCGGCGGCGACCGGGCGCACTATGACGAGGCGCTGAAGGAAGGCTATCCGGAATTCTGAAAATTCTGCAGCAGCAAACAAAAAGCAGCGCTTTGCGCTGCTTTTTATTTGTTATGTGATCGGGAACGCGAGCTTCAGCGCCAGGAACACGGCGATCGCCACCGGTACGGCGATGAGGAAGCGCTTACAGTTTTTGTGGGCACGCTGGGACAGCGCCTCGTCCTCCTCGTTTTTCCAGCGGACATAGCTCCAGCCGGCACCCAGAAAGCACAGAACGGGGACGAAATACAGGCCGATCGACGCGACGTAAGGCATAGGTCATCCTCCCTTTTTTGGTGCTTACAGTATACAGGAAACAGGAGGAAAGGTCAAGGAAAAGACTTGCGGGGACAAAAAAGAGACGCCCGAGGGCGTCTCTTTTTTATATTGTGCTGGGTCCGATCACTTGGCGGCCTTGGCAGCCTTGATGGACTCGATCAGCTCGGGAACGACCTTGAACAGATCGCCGACGATAC
>ERZ773258.802-NODE-802-length-32356-cov-3.231076_pt1 | contig 32356 bp, 19 predicted proteins | sample MGYA00511962_ERZ773258 | MGnify/ENA primary metagenome ERZ773258 (study PRJEB29015, sample SAMEA2737755) | human gut metagenome | biome: human gut; feature: human-associated habitat; material: faeces | place: China | collected 2012 ... | reverse complement strand
CCGCTGGAAGTCAATCCGTATGCCTGCCATAAAGACAGCCGCCTGCGCCACGTCAAGCCGGTGCGTCAGAAGTGGTTCGGCTGCGCATGCTGCCCGCCGAACATCGCCCGCATCGTTGAGTCGGTGCAGGAATATGCCTACACGGTTGCCGAGGATGGCGGTACGCTGTTCACGCACTTGTATATGGGCGGCGTGGCCAAAGCTGAGTTGAATGGTACGGCTGTGGAGCTGGATGTTACGGCGAACCTGCCGTGGCAGGGCGATGGCAAGGCGGTCGTGCGCTTGGGCGGTGATGCTGCTGGCACCTCGGCTCAGGCTCCTGCTCGCTTTACGCTGGCCTTCCGTCTGCCCGGTTGGGTGGGCGATGAGTCCGCTGCTGCCGCCGCGATTACGGCCACGGGCGAGTCTGAGTCTGGGGCCGATAGTTCCCGCGTGACCCGCGAAATTCGCGACGGCTACCTGTATCTGACCGGTGAGTGGCGCGACGGCGACACCGTGACGTTCGACTTCCCGATGCCGGTGCGTATGCTGGCCGCCAACCCGCTGGTGCGCGAGGACGCCGGCAAGGTGGCGTTCGTGCGCGGCCCGATCACCTTCTGCGCCGAGGAAAAAGACAACGGCGCCAACCTGCACCTGCTGCACGCGGATGTGGAGGCACTGCTGGCCGACCCGAGCGCGGCCAAGGTCGAGGAGTTCGACTTCCACGCCGGCGCCAAGGGCATCGACGACAAGGGCCAGGGCGAGGTGGAAGACGTGACCCGCCGCATGGTGAAGCTTGAGGTGCCGGCTTGGCGCGAGCCGTTGCCGGCTGCTGTGGCCGCCGCGGGTGAGGGCGCGGCCGAGGTTCCGGCGTTCGCGCCGCTCTACGCCGTGTACGCGCCGGTCAAGCGCGAGCCCGCCACCGCCACGCTCATCCCGTACTTCGCCTGGGCCAACCGCGGCGAAAACGAAATGACCGTCTGGCTGCGCGGCTGATATTTGCTCTCGGCTACTCTGGTAGCCATGGGCATCACGACATGTCGGCTCGAAGGGCCGGTGGACTTTTACTCGGTCGGGCAGTTTGTGTCCGGACCGGGCTGGCGCCATCTGCGGCGCACCATCGACACCTTCGAGCTGATGTTCGTGCGTCGGGGCGTCCTGCCGATGCGGGTGGGGGAGCAGACCCTGCATATCGAGGCCGGCCAAATCGCACTCTTGCCGCCGAATGTGGAGCATGCGGGCGCCGACATCATCACGTCTGACGTGGACTTCTACTGGATGCATTTCAAATTGCCGGATGCGCGCATGCTCCCCGATGACGCGGGTCTGCCGCAGGACGACCATTGCCTGTTGCTGCCCGATGAACGCACCCTGCCCGACCCCGACCGGCTGGCGGTGATGTGTGGGCAGCTCATCGACATCTATGCGCGATTCGGCCCGTATTCCAACGCTTACTGCGATTACTTCGCCACCGGCCTGCTGCTGGAGGTCAGCGCGCAGGAGCGGCTGAAGGCGGACTTTGCCGCCCATCGTACGCTTGCCGGCTACCGGGGCGACGGCAAGCCCATCACCAGTGCCGACCGCGTCCGGCAGCAACAGGAATGGGCCATGCATGTCGATTCGGCCGGTGCCGCTGGCGATTCGTCCGGCCTGGCGCCGATGCTGGCCATCCGCTCGTGGATTATGGCCAATGCCTTCGACGACATCACCGTGGCCAAAGTGGCCGCGCGCTTCCACTATTCACCCAGCTATCTGACCGCGATGTACCGGCGCGTGTTCGGCGTGGGTGTGGCCGAGCAGATCATCGAATATCGCATCGACCGTGCGCGCGAACTGCTGAGTTCTACCGCTTCCAGCGTGGCGGATATTGCGCGAGAAGTGGGCTACGCCGATCCCAAGTACTTCATGCGCGTCTTCAAGCGCCGCACTGGCCTGACCCCCGGCCAATACCGCGACGCTTTCCCCGCCCGCCTCTACAACACCGTGTGATTAGGGAAGGTCATGGTCCTAACCCTAGGAAAAGTGCGCATGGGCGCCACTACCACGTGGGAGCGCTGGGAACGGTTTGACGCATGCCGAAACCTCGCACGTCACGCTGCACGGCACTTGGGCAGTGGGCGCGGCAGTCGGGAATCGCCGCCCTATTTCGGCGTTTCAGCGTTACCTGTTTGCCGAACCGACAGTGGACTCGCGCGGAACCAGTGTGTATCCAATGGTGGCGCGCGTGGCCGGCATGCCAGCGGATTCGTCGGACCTGCCGTCGCCCTGGTCGCGCTGCTCCACGCGGCGGGTGATCATATCAAGCGCGAATTGGGCGAGCTGATCGAGATCCACTTGGACGGTGCTCAGCGTCGGTGTGGTGTACGAGCCGGCCGTGGCGCCGTCGAAGCCGATGACTCTCACATCGTCGGGCACGCGGATGCCGTAGTCGGCAAGGCCTCGGATTACTCCGAATGCGGCATAGTCGTTAATGCAGAAGATGCCATCGATGGCCGGGGTGCTTCCCGTTGCCCGCGTGGTGCCCGGGGAACGGGACTCAGCAGTGTCATCAGCCGATTGCGCACGAGCCTCGAGCATCGCCTCGGCGATGGCATGACCGGCTTCGATGCCGCTGTCGCTACCGTAACCAATGAAGTTCGTCGATTCGTCATACGGCAGCCCGGCGTCAAGCAGTGCGCCGCTGGCCCCGCGCAGGCGCAAACCGCTGGAACTTTCCACGTGCGCCAGTTCGGTTCGTGGCGAATACCCGTCGCCGACGATGGCGATGCGGTGGCATCCGCATTCGATGAGATGCTGCACTGCCGCCCGCGCGCCGTCCTCGTTCGGGAAATTCACTGTATCGAACGTGGGCGTTTCCTCGCAGGCGTCAATCAGAACCAGCGGTCGGCCGTGGTTGATCGCGGAAAGCGGCACACCGGCATTCAGGCCCGAAGCGTGGATAATCTCGCCGTCGAACAACTGCCCGGAGAACGGGTTGTTGGCCAGCGCGTGTTTGGCGGCATCCGGAGAGTACCGGGTTTGCTCCACGAACGGCGTCAGCCCGCGCTCGGTGGTTTCGGTGACGAGCGATTCGACGAGTTTGGAGTAGAACGGCGAATCGAATTCGTTGACGATGATGTGGATGATGTTGCTGCGGCCGGACTTCAGCATGCTGGCCGTCAGATTGATGCGGTAATCAAGCTTTTCGGCCACCGCCAGCACCTTGGCGCGCGTGGAATCCTTAACACCCGGCTTGCCGTGCAGCGCATTCGAGGCGGTCATGGGGGAGACCCCGGCGGCTTTCGCTACGTCGCGCAATGTTGGTTTGCCGCTCGGCATAACGTCACCTCATGTTTCGCCTGTGATGGGCATTGGATCATGCCCGTAATGCTTCCAATGGTTGTAACGGTATTCACAACATCGTGTTTTGGCAAATGGTGGCTGTGTGCCGGAATCGCTGAAAATGCTGCGCTTAGGCGATGACGCGCCGAGCGTAACATGCGCTTGCTTGATATCGTTCCGGTGGAAGAATATGTAACGGTACATACGTCGGTGTGCCAAGAGGCCATGAAGTTCGTCGTACGTTGGGATGGGACTCTCCGGGGGAGTGGCGTCACTCTTCACCTATCCGTACGTGCGCGATGCCGATTGGTTTGCGGCTGGCATACCGCCGTAGGGCAACTTATGCGAATATCAACGAAAGCAGGATACGATGACGGATCTTCCGCAGAGCCTTCCTCAGGCATGGCGTCCGCCGATGGGCTGGAACAGCTGGGATTCCTATGGCACGACCCTCACCGAAGACGAGCTGCTGGCCAACGCGCGGTTCATGGCTGAACACCTGAAAAACGCCGGCTGGGATACGCTGGTCATCGACATCGACTGGTACGACCCGACCGCCCGCGCACATGGTTACAACGACAACGCGCCGCTGATTCTCGACGAATACGGCCGTCAGCTGCCTGACCCGGTGCGTTTCCCGAGTGCTGCCGGCGGCAAGGGATTCGGCCCGCTCGCCGCCGCCGTCCACGAACTGGGCTTGAAGCTTGGCATGCACATGATGCGCGGCATCCCGCGTATCGCCGTGGACAAGAACCTGCCCGTATACGGCACCAACTACACCGCCAAGGACGTGGCCGACCTCGACCACGTGTGCAAGTGGAATCCGGACAACTACGGCCTGAACCAATCCCACCCGGGCGCGCAGGCCTGGTATGACGCGCAGCTCGACCTGTTCGCCTCCTGGGGCCTCGACTTCCTCAAGGTCGACGACATGCAGACCCCGTTCCACTCCGACGAAATCGCCGCCTATCATCGCGCCATCGCCAAAGCCGAAGCCAAATACGGCCGTTCGATTGACCTGTCTCTCTCGCCCGGCGGCTGGGTGGCGACGAGCTACGTCGACTTCCTGCGCGAGAACGCCCAAATGTGGCGTATTTCCGACGATCTGTGGGACCGTTGGGAAGACATCTACCAGCAGTTCGCCCGCCTGGCCCGCTGGGCGCCGTTCCAGACCACCGGCCACTGGGCCGACGCCGACATGGTGCCGTTCGGGCACATAGGCCTGCGCGCCGAACGCGGCGACGACCGCCAATCCCGCCTTACGCTGGACGAGCAGAAGACACTGCTGGCCCTATGGTGCATGGGGCGTAGCCCGCTTATGGTCGGCGGCGATCTGCCCACCAGCAACAGCGACGCCATCGCGCTGCTGCAGAATCCCGCGTTGCGTGAGGTGCTTGCCGGCTCCACCAATAACCGCGAGACCGTGCGCGAACGGATTTTTGGCAAATGGTGGGATGAGAGCACCTACCGTGGCGAGTTCATCGTCTGGTCCGCCGACGCAGCCGATTGGGCCGATGGCACACGTTCCGCGCATCACGGCGGCCATTACGCCGCGCTGTTCTGGACCGGCAGCGACACATACGAGATCGGCCGCAACATCCAGCTCCAATCCATCGTGGGGCTTGACGCCCGCAATGACGATTGGACACTCGCCGATCTGTATGCCGACGCGCCGGGCGAGCCCGCCGACGTGCGTCTTGAAGGCGTGGGTGCCGACCGCGTCATCACCGGCACGATTCCGCCGCACGGCGTGCTCTGGGTGGCCCTGGACCGACGCTGAAACCGAACCTGCCTCCGCCAACCAACCTCCTGAACCGACCGCCCGAATCGTATGGAGAAACCTGCCATGAATGCGAACATCGCAAACGAACAATCCCCGGTAGCTGTTCCGCCCGCAAGTTGGTTCCTACGTGCGTTCGCTGGCGTTCTGACCTGTAGTCTGTCTGTCTCTGTCTGTTCGTTGTCTTCGCCTTGCTTGCGTTTTGTACGTTTTATCTGTTTCGTGAGTTTCGTGCGTTCTGCGGATTTCACGCGTTTCGCGTAGTGCCGCACGCTGATCACCATTCAGCGTGCGGCACTTTTGCATATCTCACGTGTTGCGGGAGATGCCGATTCCGTCGCACAATACGTAAAACGTGAATGAACCACTCACTATGCTGGGTTGTTTGAGCGTGATATGACATGCGCCACTTTCCCGGGAATGCGTTGCGAATTGGACCTGTTCGGAGGTGTGCAGCGACGCATTCCGGGGAATGTTGCGCTTAGAGAGCCGCGTATCGTTGCTAATGCGGGGAACACGCAGAGTTGCGGGCCGTTGCGATTAGACGCAGGTCGCCTAGACTAGTACGCGTTTGCGAAAGTCGAACGTGCTTCGACCGATGAAGGAGAGCTTCGGTCATGCGGCCAATGACAGGCGCAGTGCGAAGCACGGCTGATCGTGAATCGCGGCGGCAGCGATTGCCGCGTGCGGCGCAGGAGCATGCCGCACCATACCACAAGCAAACAATCCCCAAGAAACGGTGATCTCCTCACATGTACGTCGATCCGGGAATCAATACCAGCGCAAGCAATCTCAAATGGGTGCTGCCATACTGCAAACCAGACCTGCCCCGCGTGGTAGGCGCGCTTCTACTGTTCATCGCAAATAACACGATGGCCCTGACCATTCCGATTCTGTCCGGTATCATCGTGGACCGCGTCATCGTCGGCGGACATGCCGACGAACTGCCACGTCTGTGTGGACTGATGATCCTCATGACCATCATCCGCGTGGGCGCGCGATACGGCTACCAGATGTGGATGGAGCGTTTCGGCCAGAACTCGGTCTACCGCCTCGTCTCCGACGAATACGAGAAGCTGCACGAGCTCGACTTCACGTATTTCAACCACACACGCACCGGCGACATCATGAGCCGCCTGACCTCCGACACCGACGCGATCCGCCACTGCCTGAGTTGGGTGAGCTATCAGATTGCCGACTGCGTGGTCATGTTCGTGGGCGCCCTGTGCGTGATGTTCGCCATCGATTGGCGACTCGCGCTCGTCCTGGCCTGCGTCACGCCGTTCATTTTTGTGCTCACGCGCGGCCTGTCCACGCACGCCCACCCGCTGTTCTTCGCCATCCGCAACTCGCTGGCCTCCCTCAACTCCATGGTCGAAGAGAACATCGAGGGCAACCGTGTGGTCAAGGCATTCGTGCGCGAACCGTACGAGACCGAAAAGTTCGACGAGCACAACGACGATTACATGCAGTGCAACATGGCCTTGGCCTACAACTCGCGCAAGTACATGCCGTGGCTGGACGGCCTCGGCTTCTCGCTGCAGCTCATCACCCTCGGCCTCGGCGGCTTTCTGGTCATCAAGGGCTACATGACCCTCGGCAATCTGGTGAGTTTCAACTCCTTCCTGTGGATGATCGACGGCCCGGTGCGCCAGTCCGGCTGGCTGATCAACGACTGGCAGCGATTCAACGCCAGCTGCATCAAAATCCGCAAGCTGCTCACCGAACAGCCGCGCATCGTGGAGAAGCCCGACGCGGTCGAAGCCGTCAAGCAGGCGGTCACGATCGTCGAGCAAGTCAAGCACGATGATGAGGCTACCGGGGCTACCGGAACGCCCGTGGCTTCCGGAACATCCGGTGCCCAGCAGTCCACCGAACGCAAGTCCTGCCCGCTGCACATCAAGGGCGACATCCGCTTCGACCACGTCAGCTTCGCCTTCCCGGACGACCCGGAGACCCCGATCCTCAAGGACCTCGACTTCACCGTGCCCGCCGGCTCCAAGCTCGGCATCCTCGGCGAAACCAGCGCGGGCAAGTCCACGCTCGTCAGCCTCATCTCCCGCTTCTACGACCCGACCGTGGGCCATGTGCTCATCGACGGCATCGACGCACGCGACTGGCCGCTGACCACCTTGCGCTCGCAGGTGTGCATCGTGGCGCAGGATACGTTCCTGTTCTCCGACACCATCGGCGGCAACATCGGTTTTGGTGCCAGCGATGATAGCGACGACCGATATATCCAGAAAATGGCCCAGATCGCCGGCGCGGACAATTTCATCAGGTCGATGCCGCAGGGTTATGACACCGTCGTGGGCGAACGCGGCGTGGGCCTGTCCGGCGGGCAGAAGCAGCGCCTGTCGCTGGCCCGCGCGCTCGCGGACGATCCGTCGATCCTGATTATGGACGATACGACCTCGGCCGTCGATATGGAGACCGAGGCGGAGATCCAGAAGCACCTCAAGGAGATGGACGGCGGCAAGACCATCGTCGCCATCGCCCACCGCATCTCGTCGGTCAAGGATTCCGACCTGATTCTGGTGCTCGAGCACGGACGTATCGTCGAACGCGGCACCCACGCCGAACTCGTGGCCGCACACGGCCGCTACTGGGACATCTACCACAAGCAGCTCGGACTCCAGTCCGGCGCCGCACAGGGTTTTTAGAAGAGGACTTATGGCACAACGCAATACATTCCGCGAGGATGAGGAGCTGGAGGAGTCCATCAACCTCCACGACATCGCTCGCGTCGGCAAATATCTCAAACCGTATATGGCACAGGTGGCGCGCATTCTCGTCGTCGTCATCTCGATGAGCTGCATCGTCGTCGCCGTGCCGTACCTGACCAAGATCATGATCGACGAGGCGATCCCGAACAAGGACCTCGGCAAGCTCGGCATCCTCGCTGTGATCCTCGCCGCGCTGATCGTGCTGTACGAGTTCGGGCTGCGCTACCGCACGGTGGCGATCACGCGCGTCGGCCAGCTCATGCTCAAGGACATGCGCCGCGATATCTTCACGCATATCCAGACGCTGCCCTTCAGCTACTTCGATTCGCGCCCGCACGGCAAGATCCTGATCCGCGTGGTCAACTATGTGAACACGCTTTCGGACACGCTGAGCTCCGGTCTGATCAACGTGATCTCCGACGTGTTCACCTTCGTGATCACGCTGATCGTGATGTTCGTGATCGACTGGCAGCTGGCCCTGTGGAGCTTGATCCTGTTCCCGGTGCTCATCATCTGGGTGCGCGTGCTGCAGATCTTCCAGCGGCGCGCCTTCCAGAAGCTCTCCAACAAGCAGAGCAACCTGAACGCCTACATCCACGAGTCGATCGCCGGCGTGAAGACCACGCAGACCTTCGCGCAGGAGCAGGCCCAGTTCAGGACCTTCCAGGAGCAGCAGGGCGAGGTGCGTTCCGCGTGGATGCACGCCGTGCACATCCAGTTCCTCATGTGGCCGGGCGTGCAGACCATCTCCGTGATGACCATCTCGTTCATCTACTTCGTCGGCGTGATGGGCTTCGGGGGCGTGAACGTGACCATCGGCGTGCTCATCGCGTTCGTCGGCTACGCGAACAACTTCTGGAATCCGGTGATCAACATCGGCAACTTCTACAACCAGCTCATCACCTGCTCGGCGTACCTCGAGCGCATCTTCGAGACGCTCGACGTCACGCCGGAGATCCGCAACAAGCCCGACGCGGCGGACCTGCCGCAGATCCGCGGGCGCGTCGACTTCAACGACGTGGTGTTCCGCTACGAGAAGGACGGCCGCAACATCCTCAACCTCGTGGACTTCCACGTCGAACCGGGGCGCACAATCGCGCTGGTCGGCCCGACGGGCGCCGGCAAGACGACGATCATCAACCTGCTGTCGCGCTTCTACGACGTGTCCGAGGGCTCGGTGACGATCGACGGCTACGACGTGCGCGACGTGACGCTCGCATCGCTGCGCCGGCAGATGGGCGTGATGCTGCAGGACACCTTCATCTTCTCCGGCAACGTGCGCGAGAACATCCGCTACGGCAAGCTCGACGCCACCGACGAGGAAATCGAGGCGGCGGCGAAGGCCGTGCACGCGCACGAGTTCATCATGGAACTGCCCGACGGGTACGACACGGTGGTGGAGGAGCGCGGATCGACCCTGTCGGCCGGCCAGCGCCAGCTCATCGCCTTCGCGCGCGTGCTGCTCGCCGACCCGCGTATCCTGATCCTGGACGAGGCGACGAGCAACATCGACACGCGCACCGAGGAGGCGCTGCAGGCCGGCCTGCAGCATCTGCTCAAGGGGCGCACGAGCTTCATCATCGCGCACCGCCTGTCGACGATCGAGAACGCGGACGAGATCTTCTACATCGATCACGGCCAGATCGTCGAGCACGGCTCGCACGCGCAGCTGCTCGCCGCCAAGGGCGCGTACTACCGCCTCTACGAATCCCAGTACGCGATGATTCGCGTGGCCAGTGGGGCGCCGGAAGAGTGACGAGATGTTGCGCACAAGGATGCGTTTAGCGGCGTTTCACATAGCGGGTGCTGCGGCCAGCACCGATTTTGATGATCGTACCGGAGTCCAACAGTGATTTCAGCGTGCGCTCAATGGTGGTGATGCTGGTATCGGGCATGCGAGCGAGAATATCGGCCTTGGAGAGTGGAACTAGGGATTGATCAAGCAGTGCTTCAATCCGCGTTCCCTTGGTGGCTACTCGCGGTGCTCCCTGCGCTCTGCCGCCTGCCGTGAGATTGATGCGTTCGTCGAATTCCTTGCACGCGGACAGTATGATGCCAAGCAGGTAGTTCGTGAATGGCGCATAATCATTGGCGTTGTCGTCCCAGCCTTGGGTGCTTGCGGCCAGCGCCTCATAATAAGTGCTTTTACTTTGCTCGATAAGGTGTTCGATACTGATGTATTTGCCGACCATATAGCCATTGCGGCACAGCATCAGGAGCGTGAGTAGCCGACTCATACGGCCGTTGCCGTCATTGAACGGATGTATGCAGATGAAATCGAGAATGAACATGGCGATGGCAAGCAATGGATCGGTATGTCCATCTCGGATTGCTTGCGTGTAGGCGGAACACGCGCGTTCGATCAGTTCCGGTGTGACAAGTGCGGACGGCGGGGCGAATCGCACGGTGCTGGTCCCGTGTGCATCTCGTTCGATGATGACGTTGTCACTGTCCTTGAAATGCCCCGCAAAGGTCAGTGGTGTGTGTCGGAAGAGGTCGCGGTGCAGTTGAAGAATGACGTTCGGGGTAATCGGAATATAGTCGTGGCTTTCGTGAATAACCGATAGCGCGTCACGGTAACCGGCAATTTCTTCTTCATTGCGATTGCGCGGTGTGACTTTCTCCGAGACGAGATCGTTGAGCCTGCTATCGCTGGTAGAAATACCTTCGATGCGGTTTGAGGCATCTGTGCTTTGGATGCGCGCGACGGCAACCAGCGTCTCCAATATATCCGGTCTGATCGTTGTCTGTATGCTTTGACGCCCTTTTGCCTCGTGAATAGCGGCAAGCAAACTCGTGGTGTGCGGGGTGAGCAACGTCTTACCTGATTCGATGTAGTCGAATGATCTCATACTGCCTCATTTTCTGCATCATACGAACTTTTCTGCATCATATTTTATCAAAATGAGGCAGAAAATGGGCTGATGATGCAGAAAAAGGCGGCAGGATGGCGACCGTCTCGCTTGCCGGTTGCGCTACTCTCCCGGGAATGTTGCGCTCGTGGCAAGAAACGGCAAGTTCAGGCGGGCGTGACCGACGATACCCGTCGTGTAGTCGAACGTCTTACCGGACTGCCTTACGAGCGTTGCTGGCGGTAGCCTACACTGAGAAACAGCCTACACTGAGAAACCATGAGCAAGCACCACCATCGCGACCGTAGCTGGGCCCCGGCACCTGAAGCATTGCCGGACGATGCCCAGACCATCGACAACCACACTCACGTGGCCTCCGTAATCCCTTTCGCGCGCGCTATGAGCCATGAGGCGCAGGAGAAGGGCCAGCCCGAAGTCCCGGTGTACGACGTCGACCAATTGCTGGCGCAGGCGCAATCTGTCGGCATTGGGGGTATTATCGACTGCGGTTGCGAGCTGCCGCACCTGATGACCGCCGTCCAGATGGCCCTCGATCATCCGGGTAATGTGCACGCGGCGCTCGCAATACACCCCAATGAGTCCGTGCTCCACGGGCATCGCGGTGTGCCGGGGCCGGATGGTCTGCCCCTCAAATACAAGCCTTACCATGACACGTCTTTCGAGGACGCGCTCGCCGAAGTACATCGCCTCGCCACCACATACCCCGAGCAAGTGGTGGCTATCGGCGAGACCGGCATGGACCTCTTCCGCACCGGCGAAGGTGCCAAGGAACTGCAGCGCGAGGCTTTCCGCGCGCATATTGCCCTGGCCAAGGAACTGGGCCTGCCCATGCAGATTCACGACCGCGACTCCCATCGCGAGGTCATCGAAACCCTGCTGGCCGACGGCGCGCCCGAACGCACCGTATTCCACTCGTATTCCGGCGACCGTGAGATGGCCGAGATCGCGCGCGAACATGGCTGGTATCTGAGCTTCTCCGGCACCGTGAGCTACAAAGGCAATGACGGTATCCGCGAATCGCTACGGATTGTGGGGCTGGACCATGCGATGGTCGAAACCGACGCGCCGTATCTGACGCCCATGCCGTATCGTGGCCGCACCAACGCGCCGTACATGATTCCCTACACCTTGCGGGCCATGGCCGATACGCTCGACTTGCCCATCGCGGATGTGGCGCGCGGCACCCGCGATACCGCCCGCGCCGTATACGGACTGTGAGGGCCGGGTGTGCGGCCGTCGCGGCGCGTGTAGAGACGATGTGTTGACTTGTAAAATTTGTCAGAATTGTGAACGAGGTCTATCATGATGTGTTTGACATAAGCGAGGGGGATGATCTCCACCTCAATGGAGGACTGAACGTATGGCTGAGTCGAACCAAAGGACCGCACGTGCCCAAAAAGCCTCAAAGGCCCAGAAAGCCCAGTCTGGCGCCGCCAAAGCCAAGGCCCGACAGGAAGAAGAAGCACTGCTGAGGGCCGACACCTTTACCAACGCTCCCAAGGTGTCCCGCCGCACTCTCACCAAGGAGGAGCGCGAGGCACTCGCCAAGCAGAGGGAAGCTGAAACCAAAGAAGCCGAGAAAATCGCCAGCGCATGGTCGAAAGGCGGCCTCGGTCGATGGTGGGCCCGCCTGCAATCCAGCCCAGACAAGGTCACCTGGGGCATGGCAATCGTGGCGCTCGGCGTGGTGTACGGCGACATCGGCACCTCGCCCTTGTACACCGCGCAGACCTTCCTTGCCGGTCAGGGAGGGCTTGGCAGCGTAGACCGAGAGGCCGTGCTCGGCATGCTGTCGCTGGTCTTCTGGTCGATTACGCTGATCACTACCGTCAAATATGTGCTCATCGCCATGCGCATCGACAACAATGGCGAAGGCGGCATCTTCGCACTGTACTCGTTGATTCGCAAGTACGGCGCATGGCTCGCGATTCCCGCCATGCTCGGCGGCGCGGCATTCCTCGCGGATTCGGTACTTACCCCGGCGGTTTCCATCAGTTCCGCAGTCGAAGGCTTGCAGACCCTGCCGCCATTGGAAGGGTTGTTCGACGAAAACCCAAGCCTGACCCTGATGATCACCGTCGTGATCATCGTGATTCTCTTCTCCGTGCAGTCGCGCGGCACCGAAAGCATCGGCAAAGTATTCGGCTCGATGGTGCTGGTCTGGTTCGGCTTCCTCGCCATCGTGGGCGTCACGAATCTCTCTAACGACTGGTCTGTGTTTGAGGCCCTGAACCCGGTGTACGGCATCAAATTCCTGTTCAGCCCGCACAATGCTGCCGGCATCGCCCTTATGGGCACCGTGTTCCTCTCGACCACCGGTGCCGAGGCGCTGTACTCCGACATGGGCCACGTGGGGCGCGGCAACATCTACTTCACCTGGCCATTCATCAAGGTTGCGCTGGTGCTCAACTACTTCGGCCAAGGCGCGTGGATGCTGGCCAATAGCGATAACCCGCAATACACTGCGACGGAGTCACTCAACCCGTTCTTCCAGATGATGTCTCCGAACGTACGTTATCTGGCCGTGATTCTGTCTGTTTCGGCCGGCGTGATCGCTTCCCAGGCCCTGATTACCGGCGCGTTCACCATGGTCTCCGAAGCCACCCGCCTCAATTGGATGCCTCATCTGCAGGTGCGGTACCCGGCCCGCACGCGTGGCCAGCTGTACATTCCGGTGGTCAACGGCGTGCTGTGCGTCTCCACGCTGGCCGTACTCGCCATCTTCAAGGATTCGGAACACATCTCTGCCGCATATGGACTGGCGTTGACCATTACGATGATCACCACCACCGTGTTGCTCGGCGTCCACCTATGGCATTCCGGCAAGCGGGTCGGTGCCATCGTGTTCACCGTGCTGTTCTTGGCGATTCAGGCTATGTTCTTCATCGCGTCTATGGCCAAATTCCTGCATGGTGGTTGGTTCACCATGTTGCTGACCGCCGCGATTCTGTTCGTCATGTACACGTGGAATGAGGGCACCAAGCTCGAACGTGCGCAACGCCGTCACATGCGGCCCAACGACTTCCTACCCGCGCTCGACAAGCTGCACAGTGATTTCCGCATCCCGTATTTTGCGGACAACATCGTGTACCTGACCTCCGACTCGGAAACCAAGCGACTCGACACGGACATCTTCTTCTCCATCTTCGCCGACCACCCCAAGCGCGCCCGTGCTTGGTGGGCAGTCAGCGTGGAAACCACCGACGAGCCGTTCACCCGTGAATACTCGGTGGAGGACTTCGGCACGAACTACATCTACCGCGTGCGCTTCCGTCTGGGATTCAAGGTTTCGCAGTCCATCCCGGCGTACATCCACCAGATCATGCACGACCTGTCCAAAACCGGCGAACTGCCCAAGCAGAAGTCGATTTACCCCAAGGTCGACGCCGATCCGGACATCGGCACCATCCGTTACGTGCTGATTCACAAGGCCCTGATGCCGGAATCCAAGGTTTCTGCACGCGGTGCCCTGTCGTTGCAAGCCAAGTACGCAATCCGCCACATGGCCGGCTCGCCGGTTAAGTGGTTCGGTCTGGCACCTTACAACCCGTTGGTCGAGGTGCAGCCGCTGTTCGTCTCCACCCGCCGCCCACCGCGTCTGAAGCGCACCGATACGGCCAAGACCATCCCGATGCCCACGCCGACTCGTGCAGTGGCCGACCCGGCCGCCGTCCCTGACCCGATGGACACCACGTCCGGGCTTGGGCGATTGGTACAGGAGCTCGATGCCGCCGTGTCGGCCGAGGCGCGGAAGACCGCTGAGGCCGCTGCCGCCGATGCGCCCGCTGAGCAGGGCGATAAGGGCGATAAGGGCAAGGCCAAGAACGGCAAACCCGCCGCCAAGCCTCAACGCTCCGCCAAACAGAAGCGATAACATACCAGTTTGCAGCGGCGCTGATGCGCTCTATAAAGAATGCCTATAACGGTCGCCGCACGTCGCCACACGGTTTCGGTAAGTTGAAATACCATGTGCAGATTACTGGGATACGCGACGGCAGGCTTCAACCTGAGTCTCAACGCTGTGTTGGGGCAAGACAATGTCGAGGATTTCCGTGAACTGTCTGAAATCCACAATGATGGCTGGGGTGTAGCCCAGCTTTCCGATCCTGCCGAAGCACCGCACGTGCGTGACGGTGGCGCACCCACCCCGGAAACCGGCACCCGAATCTACAAGTCGACCATCGCGGCCCGTCATGACAGCACGTTTGAGGCGCTGGCCGACGAACCGTCTCGCGGTGCCATCTGGCACCTGCGCTTGGCAAGTTCCAATCTGCCGCTCATCATGGAGAACCAGCACCCGTTCTATGCGAACGGCCTGAGCTTCATCCACAACGGCGATATCTCGGACGCCAATGGCCGCAACATCGTCACCAATCGCTCATACCCGGTGAACCACAGCGTGTTCCTCTCCACCGGCGGCCGTTCCGACTCCGCCATCTTCTTCGCGGTGATTCTGGAATACATCGGCTTCGGCTTCTCGCTCGACGAGGCCGTGGCCCAGGCCGTGCGCGAACTGCGCCAAGCCTACCCGAAGTCCAGCTACAACTGCATGATTCAGTCCGAGGACCAGCTCATCGCCCTGTGCGCCGCCGGTCGTGAGAAGACCAGCCCGCGCATCGTGGAAATCTACGATGAGTACGGCCGTGGCGAGCAGGCCGCCGACTACCGTGTGATGCGCTACCGTGAGCTGCGCGACGACAACGGCGACTCCGCCGGTGTGGTGGTCTCCTCTTCCGGCTACGAGCAGGAAGGCTGGAACGTGCTGGAGAACGACCAGATGATCATCGCCTCCAACCGCAACGGCACCTACCGTCTCCGTTCCATCTGAAATAGCTTCATAAGCCGTCTCTGACGAGGGGGGCTTGAGCCTCAAATCATCCGCATCCCATACTTCTCCGCCAACGCCGGAATATCCGGCACGCCATACTTGGCCACCAGATCCAGCCATCGCTGTTTGTTCTCTCCGCCAAATCGCTCGGCTCGGGCCGTATACGCCTCGACCTGCAGGAACTTCGGCGGCACTGACTTGCTATGGAACTTGTCGGCGTACATCACCACTTCCTGCTCGAGATTCATCGGCACATAGTCGGCTGGTGGCAATGGCAGCTCCTGGCGCACCACATCCTCGCGCGTAAGTCCCACGCCGGTATGGTTGCGGCAGAACTGGGCGATGGACTCGTCCACGCCCTCGTCGAGCAGATACTCGTAGCCCTTAAGACCGTGCAGAATGTAGCGTTTCTTGCTGAATTTGAGCGGTTCGCCGTCAGAGCCGTCATGCTTGAACACGCGGTAGGTGCCGATGTCATGCAGCAGTCCGCCGATGAGTACCAAATGCTCGTCGAGCAGACGCGGCGGCACATGGCCGCCGGTGACGCCTGCGGTGGGCGGTACCTCCGCGTCCTTCGGTAATGTGCAGCGGCGCGTGAACAGCGCGTTCTGCCGGCGCACGATCTGGCAGCCGATGGTCGCCACAATCACGCAATGCGTGTGCACCAGCTCGTACGCCGCCTTGGACGGCGCGATTTTGCGGTGCAACTCGTCGATCTGCTCCAGTGTGGGAATATATCCGGTCATGATTATCAGGTTTCGCCTCGTACGGTCAGATTTATCCTCAGATTAGCGCGGCAATGAGCCGCAGCATTGAAAAACCCCTGCGATTCGGCAATACGAATCACAGGGGGCTCTATGGTCTGAACATCAGATTTCGAAGAGTGTGTCGGCTGCTTCGGCGATCTCGCGCGACGCAGTGAGCACGATAACGCAGTGCTTCGGGTCACCGGTGTGCGCCAGCTTGGCCAGCGCGGCGAACACGGTCACCTCGTCATCCGCGTTCAGCCCTCGTGTCGGCTCGTCGAGGATCAGCACCTCGGCCTCGGTGCTGATTGCACGGGCGATGGCCACCAAACGCTGCTGCACCAAAGGCAATGTGCCGACAGCCACGCCGCTGGTGGCCTCAGAGAAGCCGACCTTGGCCAGCAGTTCGCGGGCGATCACCGGCTTGGGCTTCAGGAAGTTGCGGTTGGACGCATTCATGGCGTACAGCACGTTTTGTTCGGCGTCGAGCTTCGGCTGCACGGCGTGCAGCTGCGGTACGATGCCCAGACGGTGGCCGCGCAGTTCCACGGGCTCGAGCTCAACAATGTTGGCGCTCTTGTTCATCACCGTGCCAGACGCCGGCGTGGTCAAACCGCTCATCACGCCCATCAGCGCGCGACGCTTGGCGTCGGCGGTGATACCCGAATCGGGGTCGTCGCTGATCAGCAGCGCGTATGCGTGTCCGGAATAGCAGAAGAAATTCGCGCCATCGAGGATGTTGACCTTGCCCTTGGGGCCGGCGACCGTCACCTTGTTCAGGGCGAAGGTCGGGTAGGTCTTGAGCAGAATGTCGTCAGAACCGCCGCCCACCAACACGCGATCGATACGCGAGGCCAGCGTCATGGTGGGTTCGGACGCTTTGCCCTGAGGCTCCGCATGCTCGGCCAATGCGTCTTTGTGATCGGTTTTGGCCAGTCGGAGTGTTTCGTTGACGCGGGCGGCATTGCGCTCGGTCACTTCGGCGGATGCGTTGGCCGAAGCGATGGCGTCTGCTTCGGCCTCGCTGGTCTCGTCGGTTTCTCCGGTCTCGGCAGATGCCAGTGCGCTGTAAATACCATCGTCAACAGTGCCTTCGTCATCAACGTCATCGAAGGTCACGCTGAACTGCATGGAGTCAGCTGGAACGGATTCAATGGCGTCGTTCGTCTCAGTCTCAGAAGTCACTTCGTCAGCCGTTGCGTCAGTGGTCTTCTCGAGTTCCTGATCGTTGTTCCTGTCGCTCATGCCTGTGCCTCCGCATCGTCGGTTGTGGTGGTCGTCTTGTTGGTCTCGCTCACGGTGCCCCAGTCGCCATCGGCGGCGAACAGCTTGTTCGCGCTGAAGAACGCAAGGCGCAGGGCGGCAAGAATCGCCAGGATCAGGATTGAACCCAGTCCATACCAGACCATGGTCCAAATCAGGTCCGATGTCACCGGGATGGCATGGCCGGATGCCAGAGCAGGTCCGATCGGCTTGGCGGCGAACGCGCCTCCGACCAGACCAATTACGTAGAAGGGCAGGGTGACGATGAACACTTCCAGCATGAACTGCCATCCCAAACGCCCGCGAGTGACGCCGGACACCAGTGCCATGCCGATCTCGTCGTCACGCTTGGGCGTCCACACGCCTGACAGCACGAGGATGAGCAACAGCACGCCGCCCACGGCAACCAACGCAATGGTGCCGGTCTTCGCGCGCGAGGATAGCGTATCCAGCGGCTCCAGAGAAGCGTTGTAGGATTCCAGCGAAGGGGAAGACACCTCGTATCCCTTGGCGGGCAGCTTGGACTTCTTGAGGGTGGATACCAAGGACTTGTATGTAGCGGGATCACCGGTGTCGAACACCACGTCCAGATCCGGCATCGCCCAGCCGGAGGCGGTCTTGTCGTTGGACTGTGGGTCGAGTCCGGCCTTGGCGAAGGTCTGATAGTTGGTGAAGATCGCGTTCTCGCGGTTGCGGGCGGCCGTCACCGGCGGATTCGGATGTGTACTTGTAGATGCCGCGCACCTTGAGCTCGGCCGTGGTCTGGGCGTCCGAGGCGGCCGCCACCTTGAGCGTATCGCCCACCTTCAGGTTGTTGGCGGAGGCAAACGCTTCAGAGACCAGTGCGCCGGTGGTGTTCGGGTTGGAGGACTGGTTGTTGTAGCTCAGGTCCTTGCCGTCCACGATTTCGAAGGTACCGAGGTCGCTGGCCTTGGCGGCATCCTCGGTCCAGAAGGCTCGCCAAATGAGCTGGCCGCCGGTCTCATCATCGGAGGCCGAGCCCAGCGATCCGCCGTCCAGGGCCTTCAAATCACCGCTCACGCGGGCCGGCACGGTTTCGGTAACCGTGAAGTTCAACGAGTTGGTGGCCGACTGGACGAGCGTGGCGTATTCGGTGTATGAGGTCCACGTCATGTAATGCTTGGTGGAAGCCGAGTCCGTAGCGGAGACCTTCTTCCACGTAGCCGCAGTCGGGCGAATGGCCAACGTGGCCTTCTGCTGATCGTACGTGGTGGTGTGTGCGTTGGTATCTTCTTGAATGATGGCCAGTCCGGCGACTGTGCCGAAGGTGACCGCCAAGGTGATGAACGCGGTCAGGGCCGTACGTCCTTTAGAACGTGTCAGGGCCCGCCAGGCGTTGCTGAGGACGAACATGTAATTACCTCTCCCGTTCTCCTAAGCCGAACAGATCAATACGGCTTTAACTATTGTTGCGTTTAGTGACCGTTTTCTTGCGCAATACTGTTATACCCCTCAATGAAGTCTGAGAACATTCTGACAGCGATGTGGTGGTCATGAGGGGATTTGCACCCGGTATGGGATAAACCCTCGGTCTATTTCGGTGGCATCGGTACACTGGCATGAGATATGCGTGGCGTCACGTGTGCTCCGGCATGTCTGCGATTCCGGATTCGCCCGGAGTCCGGCATCCGGAAGCGTGGCCTTGCGCCGTTGGATAAGAGTATGAGCTGAGCAGATTTTCGGGTAGGATAAGTATGCGATTCACTTCAGGGCATTCGAGCCATAAGGCTGTGGGGCGTAGGAGAAGCCGCCATGCCGGTAACGGGAAATCCAATCGCTCCGCATCTACGAATAGCGCTGCAAATCAGCAGACGGGTCCCGTAAACCTGAAGACTCCCCAGCACGTGGGTGGCAACGGCCGTTCGCTGGTCAGCCGTACACCGATATGGGCGCGAGTGGTGGTTGTACTGCTGCTGACGTTGCTGGCCAGCGTCACCTGTGTGGGCACGCTCTACGCGGCATCCGTCTCGAGAATGGCCGCGGATGCGCAGCGTGTGCTGACATCCGCCGAAAGTCTGGCCAATTCGGCACTTGGCTGTGGCAGCGATAAGAGTCTGTCGGACATCTCCCAAGAGCTGGTCAATGCCACCAATGATCTCAATGCGGAGCTGAACGGCCCACAGTGGGACTTCTTCCGCGACCATTCGCGATTCGGAAGCGACATCACCGCCGCCCGCGAAATGCTGGCTTCCGTGGATACGCTGGTCAACGGTCCGTTCACTGATCTGCTGAACCTGTCCAAACGATTGCAGGGCTTCTCCCTGAAGAATGGCTCGGTGGACGTCAGCGCCCTGATGGATATGCCGGATATCGTCAAGCAGGCGCATAAGGATATCTCGCAGCAGCTCACCAAGCTCAACAAGGTGCCGACTCCGAGCGTCGCCAAGGTGGCCACCGTGCTCGAAACCGAAAAGGCTGCGCTCAAGACCGTGGATTCGATGCTCGGCGAATACGATGGCCTCATTAACTTGCTACCGCAACTGCTTGGCGAGGACGGCAAGCGCACGTATTTGGTGATGGTGCAGAACCCGGCCGAGCTACGTTCGGCGGGCGGCATGGTAGGCACCATCGCCGCAATCACGGCAGATAAGGGCACGATTACCATCGGTGATTTCGCCACCACTTCTGGTTGGGACATTCCTGAGGAGCCAATGGATGATACGGTGCTGAAGGAGCGCCAGGTATTTGGTGGCACTTTTGACCAGTACCCGGCCACCACGACCATCGACCCCGAATTCCAGCGTGTGGCACAGATGAACAAATACATGTGGCTGTATCAGAAAGGCAACGAAGACGAGAACGTAGCGGGTGTATTGTCACTCGATCCCGTATTTCTCCAGGCATTGCTGGGAGCCACAGGCGAGGTCAAGCTTTCGGACGGCCGAGTGCTGGATAGCACCACCACGGTGCCGTTCTTCGCTTCAGACCTGTACACGGATTACCCGGACTTCGAGCAGCAGAACAACTTCGTTTCCGAAGCGGCTCAAGCAATTATGAACCACGTGCTTGGTAACGCGAATGCTTCCACCGCATCCCCGCTGTTGAAGGCAATTAGAGATACCAGCGCTAGCGGTCATTTCAAGCTATGGATGGCTGATCCGGATGAGCAGGAGGCGCTGATTGCCACCGGACTTATCGACGATAAGGCCAGTGGCGAGTTGTCTGCTGACAGTCAGGTGCCTGAAACCGGCATCTATCTTTCGGAGCTGCAGCAAGGCAAGCAGGATTGGTATCTGAAGACCTCCACCACGGTCACAAAGACTTGCGGTGACGTCTCGGCCAGCCAGAACGCCCTGTATTCTGGCGTGCTGGATAAGCGCATCATGACAGCCGTGCGTAACACGCAGCTGGGTCAGTTTACGGAAGATCAGCTCGGTGACGAATACACGGTCACCTTCACCATGAAGAACACGCTGACTAAGGCTAAGGCCGAATCGTTGCCTGATTTCGTTAATGGCGGCTCGGAGAATCCAGTGCTCGGCGGCATGTTGTACCGCGTGGTGCTTACCGCTCCGTACGGTGGCGAGATCACCGCTGTGCAGGCTGATATAGATTCATGGGGTACCAACACCGCGAGCCTGTATGACCGTCAGTACATTATGTTCAACCAGCAGTGGATCGAGCCCGGAAAAGAATTGACGATTGCTTATACCGTTCGGGTCAGCAGCGATGCCACACATCCACTGAACGTGGTAACCACGCCGGTGGTGAATGCGGATGGCGTCGAGACGGGCTCCAACGGTAATGTGACCGATGAGTGCACGGCGGATACGAACGGCGCCGATGGTGCGAACGGTGCCGATGGTGCGAACGGCGGCGCGGACGGCGGCGCGGACGGCGGCAAGAACGACGCGCATAAGGACGCGTCCTCCGATCCCTCGGCCGGCCTGGACGCCTTGGACAAGTTGAAGAGCCAGATCAACTGCCCGGTCGATCTGAAGTCCCTGGCGGGATCCATGTGATGACCATGCCCGATTCCGTTTCCGGCGTCGCCGGCAAGCCGCGCGACGTGAACTACGATCTGCTGCGCGTGGTGGCGATGTGTCTGGTCATCGGCGTCCACGTGATCAACAACTACATGCCCGTCAAGATGACCCTCGCCGGCAGCGCGGAAGTGACGCGATCCGTGCTGTTCGCGCTGTTCATGGTCTGCAATCCGCTGTTCATTATGGTATCGGGCCGGTTCAACCTGACATTCGATGCCGACCGGCCGGTGAGCACCCACTCAGCGGGCCGTCTGCCGGGCTCTGGCTCTGATGCCCGGGCAGGCGGCGGTGCGGGCCAAGCCGATCCCGGTAGCCTCGCGCCGTACGCGCGCTACTACTACAAACGCTTTGTCTCGCTGATTGTGCCGTATCTGCTGTATGCGGGTGGCATGGGATTCGTTGCCTACCTGGTGATTGATCATCGTTCGGTTGGCGGCGCTGTGTCTGGAACGTTGTTCGATCTGTTCTCCGGGTATGACGATTCCGTCTATTGGTTCGTGTTCATGCTTGCCGGGTTTGTGCTGGCAACGCCGTTCCTGGCCGCGATGATGCGTACGATAGGCCGATCGGGAGCCTGGTTGCTGGTCGGGCTGGCCGCCGCCGTGGCCGCTGCCGAGCATATATGCGATCTTGTCGGATATCCGTTGACGTTCCTGCAGTCATTCCCTTGGCGTGGACTGCTGATCTACTACCTGTTGGGATTCGTGTTGGAATACTATCCGCCGTCCGCGCGTATACGGCGCGGCGTGTATGCGTTGGCACCATTCGCCCTGGCCTGGACAGTCGCCACGCCATATCTGTTCGCCGGCCAGCAGATGCAGGTTGGCCGCACGGTCACGGTTGCGTTCGCGATGGTGGTAATGGCGACGTTCCTGTTCTTCCGGTACGACGTGCACATTACGTCGGCGCGGGTGCGTAAGGCGATTATCTGGCTGGCTGGATATTCCTACACGATTTATTTGGTGCACTCGCCACTGTCCAAGGTGCTGATTGGCCCGAGGATTCCCGTGCCTACGGACGGATGGTCGTATGCGGGTATCAGCGTGCTGATGTTTGGCGCTACGTTGCTGGCGGCGCTGCTATTTGCGGTGATTGCCGATACCGTGGTGCTTAAGCCCGTGCAGCGTCTGCTACGGAAGGTACGGCTGTAGATTCGGATACGGCGCTATGCCACGGTATCAAAGCCAGGAATCCCAGCAGCAGAAGCGGGGTGAACGTGAATTTCGACATGCCAAGGCCGGCATCAAACGGTTCAGCCGCTTCCACGCAGCGCTCGCCGCTACTCGCGAGAACACGGTCGAAGGAGCAGAAACAGCATCAGAGGCATCGGAAGCATCAGACATATGTCCCACTATATATGAGGTGTTGGTGGTGATTGAGCGATATTTGAAGGCAGTTCTGGAAGGGTCCTAGACGTATGATTTGGAGAACGGTTCCACCATTAATGGTGTCAACGTTCAGTTCTATTCCAGCAACGGTACTAATGCCCAGCGTTGGATGTTGCGTAAGTAGGTTTGATGAGCATGACTTCATCTGATGAGAAGCCTTGAACCCGTGTCCACATTTATGATGGAGGGCGAATAACATCAACGATTTTTAGCACGGCTTTGTCTCCGTCATTTAATTTCTTGGCGCTGTCGATGCCGCTCGCACGTCCACACATGAAAAGAGCCATGTCAATCATCTGTAGCCCGTACAGCATGCGCGAATCCTCCCATTGGAAAGGCATTTTGATGCGTGCCAAATCAGAGGGGAAATATCCTTGCTTATCCAAGGTATGAGAGATTTGTGGTACCTGTGGCTGGAAAAGGATAATGAGGGACTCCGAAAGGATGCTTAATGGTAGGGGAGGAAGAACGGTATATCGATTCAATCGGCTTGTCGTATGTGGACGGATACCGATTATGCGCTTGAGGTTGGTGCGCGTATTGAGTGTGTGGTCGAACAAGCTGAAGATGAGTGGGGGTGTCATTGTTGACGTTCAAGAAAGCATGGCAGATACCAGGTAAATGATTTACCTACCTTCATATTTTGCGGTTTGGGCTGACACTAAAAGATGGGGTGCGACTCACGGTTGCGCCCCCATCTTTTAGTACGTCGCTGTCAGTGCCTCTTGTTGTATGCGATTTTGTTGGTGTCGATGACGAAGGTCTTGCGGTCGTTCTTGGCCATGACGTCCAGGATGATGCCGGCGATGATGAGCAGGAGCCCCGTGATGACCAGCATCACCGCGCCGATCAGCGTGGGGAAGTGGGTGACCACGCCGGTCTTGGCGAATTCGAAGGTGACGGTGCCGCAGAGCACAATGCCGACGATGCCGATGATTAGGCCCAGTCCGCCGAAGAAGGGGAGGGGCTTGTATTCGCGGATCATGCGGAAGATGGTGCTCATGACCCTGATGCCGTCGCCTACGGTGTCCAGCTTGGATACGGAGCCTTCGGGCCTGTCGCGGTACTGGATCGGCATCTCGTAGAGTCGCAGGTTGTTGTTCAGCGAGTGGATGGTCATCTCGGTCTCGACCTCGAAGCCGCGCGAGAGCACGGGGTAGGTTTTGACGAAGGTGAAGCTGAACGCGCGGTATCCGGTCATGATGTCGGTGACGTGCGCGCGGAACAGGTGGTTGATGGAGCCGCGCACAAGTCGGTTGCCGAAGTTGTGGAACGGGCGCTTGTTCTCTTGGAAATAAGTGGATGAGAGGCGGTCGCCGATCACCATGTCATAGCCTTCGAGCACCTTGGCGACTATGTCGGGCGCGGCGGCGATTTCGGCCGTGCGGTCGGTGGAGTTGTTGTCGTACACGTAGATGGCCGCGTCGGGCAGCGCCGCACGGAAGTCGCGCACCACCTTGCCGATGGTCACCTCTTCGTTATAACAAGGCAGGAGAACGGCGACGGTCTCATTTTCGCCTCAAGCAGGGGGCATTGCTATACGCGTTGACTCGTATGATGAGGACAAAATAGATACAATCCAAGCACTGTAGGAGGGGCCGTCACGCTGGCCGCCGGTCCCTCCTACAGCGTGGTTTCGATGCGGTAACGGGGGCGATGTTTGGATTCCATATAAATCTTGCCGACGTATTCGCCGACGATGCCGAGGGAGAGCATGATGAGTCCGCCGATGAGCCAGATGGAGATCATCATGGACCCCCAGCCGGCGATGGCGTGGCCGAACCCGAGCGAGACGAGCACGTACACGAACATGCCAATCGCTACCAGGATAGACAGCAGTCCGGCGCCGGTGACGAAGCTCAGCGGCTTCGTGGAGAACGAGGTGATGCCCTGAATCGCGAAGGCGATCATCTTCTTCAACGGGTATTTGGATTCGCCCGCTTCGCGTTCGCCGCGCTCGTAGTAGACTTTGCTGGTCTGGTAGCCGAGTGTGGGCACGATGCCACGCAGGAACAGGTTGACTTCGTGGTATTCGCTGAGCGCGTCGAGCGTCTCGCGGCTCATGAGACGGTAATCGGCGTGATCGGGTACCGTCTCGGCACCCATCCACTCGAACACCTTGTAGAAGGCTTCGGCGGTGGTGCGCTTGAACCATGTGTCCTTCTTGCGTGCGGAACGCACTCCGTAGACAATCTCGTTGCCGTTGCAGAATCCGTCGATGAACTCGTCGACCGCGTTCACATCGTCCTGCAGGTCGGCGTCCATGGAGATGGCGGCGTCACAGCCGTAGGCGCGCGCGGTCATGAGCCCGGCGAGGAGCGCGTTCTGATGGCCACGGTTGTGGGAGAGCTTTACGCCGCCGAACAAGTGTGCGTCGCGTTCGTGCAGATTGCGGATGATGCTCCAGGTGTCGTCTTTGGAACCGTCGTCGACGAACAGGATGCGGCTTTGTTTGCTGATCCGTCCGGTTTCGGTAAGATGTGCGACTTTGGCGGCCAGCACGTCGGCCGTGTGCACGAGCCCTTCCGCCTCGTTGTAGCAGGGAAGCACAAAATACACGACCGGCTGGTCGCGGCGGTCGGCGCGCTCGCCGGAACCATCGCCACCGGCGCTCGTGATGCCCGCTTTCTGCGTGTTTGTCTCGAAGATCATCTTCCCATCCTCATACTCAGTTCGAAGCCGTCTCATCCCGGTTCCGGCCCATGCTCATGTGCTATAGATAGTTTAGCTGTTTGCGTAATGTCGTGCGTGATTTTCTCGGTTCGGTCAATTTCGATATTTACATGTTGATGCTTGCGTTCAGGTTCCTGTTGCTGTTCGGCATGCGTATTCGTGTCGCTTGTCATAAACCGGTTCTTGATGTCATGAGCTTATCATGATGCAATCATGATAAGCTCATGACAGAGTATTTATCTTCACGTTATCATGAGATTTCAGACGTGGGTTTGGGGTCGATTGGAGGCGACTGCTTGGATCCATGTGGTCGCAACAAGTAAGACAAATAAGCTGATCAAGGGGGATGATGATGTGGACGAATGACGATATCGCCGAGGTGCTGGAACATCTACGTGTCCAAGGCAACGATGACGCCCGTTTCGAGGCGAAATCCTGTGCGCGGACCATCGGCACCAGCGTGTGGGAGAGTGTGAGCGCGTTCGCCAACACCAAGGGCGGCGTGCTGTTGTTGGGAATCAGCGAGGACGGGGATTTCTCGCCTGTTCCGGGATTCGACGCCAACCATATTGCATCGCAGTTCATGGATGGTATGGGAGATGGCAATCCGCAAGGAGCACGGTTGACGAATCCTCCGGAGTATGACGTTTCCCGATGCGAGCAGAACGGCTTGTCGTTCCTGGTCATCGACATCCATGAAAACGGCATTCAGCACAAACCCTGCTATCTTACGGCGAGAGGGCCGCAAACCGGTGGGTACCGCCGTATGGACGACAAGGATTTGAGATTGTCGCCAACCGAAGTGTTCGAAATGACCCATGCCCTGACGCCCAGTTCCGCGGATCGTATGGTTGTCCCTGAAGCCGACGTCTCCGATCTGAATGCCGAGGCGGTGGACAGGGTGCTTGCCGAGCATCGTAATTCCAAGGCGTTGCGCGGGACTGATACTCGTCTTGAGCGCATGACCAGATTGAATATGGTGAACAAGGTTGGAGAGGTGCGTCTTGCGGGACTGTTGGCCGCCGGACAGTACCCGCAGCAGTACTATCCCAAGCTGATCATTGACGTCGTCGCACATCCGGGTGTCGAGAAATCGGCGGTTGAGGGTCCGCGTTTCGTGGATCGTGTGCAATGCGACGGCAATATGCCGGAGGCAATCGAACAGGCGGTGGAGGCCATCGCCAAAAACCTGCGGGCTCCCACGTTCGTCGTGGGGGTCGGAGCCCGTACCGATAGCGAGATTCCAAAGGAGGTGCTGCGCGAGGTCGTCGCCAATGCCGTGGTTCACAGGGAATATGATGCGCAATTCCTCGGAGAATCCGTGACCGTGGACATCTACCCCGATCGGGTGGAGGTGTCGAATCCTGGCGGATTATGGGGTGGGGTCACGCTGGCCACGATCGGCAGCGGCGTGTCATGCTGCCGCAATGCGACGTTGATGCAGCTGCTTCATCAGATACCGTATGACGATGCGAATGATGTGACCGTGGAAGGCGGTGGCTCCGGCATCCCTCTGGTGATTCGCGAGATGAAATCCCGTGCACTGGGGGAACCTGTGTTCCGCGCAACTCCCGATCGGTTCACGGTCGTTCTTGGACGCTACGGCGTGGAGCAGCAGGAGAACCGTGACTGGCTTGATCATGTGGGCGTCCCCTTGACTCGTCATGAACGTATGGCGTTGCTCTTGTTGAAGAGGCATGGCGATATGACGGTTCCGCAGTTGCATGTCGCGCTGTATCTGGATTCCGACGACATCAGGGTGATTTTGCATAGATTGGTCCAAGCGAGGCTGGCCGATGAAATCGGCCCTGATCGGTACGCACTAGCGGAGAAGGTCGATGGTGAGGAGCCGAGTGGGGGCCGTAAGGGTCTTACGGCATCGGAATCCGCGATACTGTCCGTATTGTCGGCGGATAAGCCACTTGATGTCCACGAAATCGGCCGTCGCTCGGGGAAGGGCCTTCCTACGACGCGCAAGGCGTTGAGCCGGCTCGTTAAACGTGGACTCGTTCTCGCCACTGCGCCGCCGCGCAGTAGAAACAGGAAGTATCTTCTCAAAAGATAGGATGATGCCGTCGCTGGAATGTATGGCGGAGCTCCGCCGATTTTGCCCGCTTCGCTCCGTCTGTCTTATCCGCCTTGCTCATTAGACTGGAGCACGGTTGAAAACGTTGTGATTACGCCTGTTTGCGCCTGCCTGTTCCCGCGTGTGAGAGTCCGGTCGACCATCGGAACGCGTGGCGGTGTGCGGGTGCGCGGGATGGGTGTGTCAAGGAGTTACGCATGGTGGAAAAGAAGCGGTTCGACGGCTCGGATGCGATGGATACGACGGGCATGCTGCGTGCGTTGCGTGCGCGTGCAACGGCATCCGGCGCGGTGCGCGGTGTGACTGCGGCGATGGCGTCCGTCGCGGCGATGGCGATGTTGGGCGCGGTGTGCGTCACTCCGGCCAGCGCACTCGCGGATGTGAACGCCGACGCGGGCGCGTCCGGCGTCCGGTCCGCGGCCTCCGTGACGGCCTCCGCGGTCGCCTCGGACGGAACCTCATCCGACGCGCGCTCGCAGGCGCGGTCCGCGACTTCCGCGACGCGTCCGGTCGCGAACGGTGTGACGGTCGCCGATGAGACGGCTGCCGACGCGATGCCGGACAATCCGGATGCCGAGCTGCCGGACAAGGTGTCCGCCGAGATTTCCGATGACGCGACGGTGGTGTCCGAGCAATATGCGGCTACGCCGGAAGGCGAGTTGAAGGACATCAAGACGGGCGAGACGGTCACCGATCCGAAGATCGTGGGCACGGAGAGCAAGCAGCCCGATCCGTTGGCGAAGACGGATGGTGAGTCGTTCATTCCGGTGAGTGCCGCGGATGTGAAGGAGAAGGTCGCTGCGAACGGCGGTGACGTGAACGCGGTCTCCTCGAAGACGCGCGCGGCCAACGCGTCGGTGAAGCTCGCCGCGTTGCAGAACAACGAGTACGGTGCGCACTGGGGCACATACAACGGTACGCAGGCGTTCTTCGACGCGCGCAACAACCTGTTCGCCCAGCAGGCGAAGGGCGTGATCGACGTGTCCGTGTGGCAGAACACGATTGACTGGCAGGCGGTGAAGAACGCGGGCGTCGAGGGCGCGATCATCCGTCTGAGCTACGGCTGGGGCAATGGTTTCGACGCGCAGGCGAAGCGCAACATCAGCGAATGCAAGCGTCTCGGCATCCCGTTTGGCGTGTACGTCTTCTCGTATGCGGAAAGTGCGGCCGACGGTGCGTCCGAGGGCGCAGACGTGGTGAACCTGCTGCGCCAGGCGGGCGTGAACCCGGGCGACCTGAGCTACCCGGTGTTCTACGATCTGGAGAACTGGACGTACACGGGGCACAGGAGCCCGACGAGTCCGAGCGTGTACGACGGCATCGTCAACTCCTGGTACGGCAAACTGCAGGCGGCCGGTTACAACAATCTGAGCGTCTACTCGTACACGAGCTACCTGAACAGCGCGCTCAACAGCTCCAACATCCACGGCAAGACCCGTTGGGTCGCCCAGTATGGCTCCACCATGCAGTACACCGCGTTCCCCACGAACGACCGCGGCTGGCAGTACACGAGCAGTGGACAGATTAGCGGAATCACGGGGAACGTGGATTTAAACGCGTTCGGGTACCGGACTCCGACCACACGATATCGGGAAGTGCTCATTGACGGAAAGTGGTATTACATCGACGCGACGACGGGCAAGAAGGTCACCGGTTGGCAGTGGTTGTCGTCGAGCGGCGGCAAATGGGTGTACTACGATCCGACCGATGGACACATGCTGTATGGCGAGCAGAAGATTGCCGGCAAATGGTATTACCTAAACCCGGTTAGCGGTGCGAGGATGACCGGTTGGGTTGTATTGCCGGACGGCAGGAATGTATACTACTCCCCCTACATGGTTTATGGGGAGCAGAAGATTAATGGTGCTTGGTATTACCTGGATCCGGTGACCGGCGCTCGCAAGCAGGGCTGGCAGCGGCTGAAATCCAACGGCGGTAAGACCGTGTATTACGGTTCCGACGGAAAGATGGCATACGGAGAACAGACGATTGACGGGAAACAGTATTATCTGAAACTTGGTACCGGTGCACGTTTCGCCGGATGGCGACGAGTCGTGACTACGCGTGACCATCGTGGCGATAAGTGGGTGTACTACGGTTCAGATGGCGCGATGCTGCACGGAGAAGGAAAGGTGTCGGGTTACTGGTACTTCTTCGATGATGGCACCTCCAAGTCGAACGGACGTGTGACGTACGGGTGGAAAAACCTCGGCTCCAAAATCGTGTATTACAGCTGGCCTGAAGGCAAGATGCAGTATGGGGAGCAGAAGATTGGCGGTGCTTGGTATTACCTGAATCCGATGACCGGCGCTCGTAAGACAGGCTGGCAGTATCTGAATTCCAATGGGGGCAAGACCGTATACTATGGCTCCGATGGAAAGATGGTGTATGGCACGCAGTATATCGACGGGCAAAAGTACTACTTCGACCCGGTGACCGGAGCGAAGCGGTAGGAGTGTGCAAGGGGTTCTGGGCCGTTATCTCGGTTTCAAACCCCTTGCAATAAGTGGAATTATTTAGATTGTACTTTAAGTTGGCTGTAAATCATTTTGCGATTAGTGAAGATGGTATCATGCCATCCTGCAGCTGCGTAAGGTATCAGCAGCAAGAAATAGGGGAGCACATAATCCGATTTAGTTTCCCAGAATAGGTGGAAAGTGAATCCACCAAGAAATATCACAATCAGAGTAATTTGTTTAGTGGTCAAGCCCCTCCATCTAAAGATAAGACAATAGGATGCGCCAATATAGATAATATTCTGTATAATGTCGCAATATACTATATATATGGCGTGCAACCCGCCACGCATTATCTCATGCTCTAGCTTTGATTGTGTTAGGTCCGCACGCTCTCCGCCGGTGCCGCCATATGAAATCCATAGGGACTGAAATGTTGGCTCAGCCCATGTAGTGGCTACCTTTCGAGTGAAAAAATGCGCAGCATATAGGGGGTCCTGTGTGAATGCCTGGATGCGTTGGGCTATAGCCTCCTTTGCCATTGCATCTACCTGATTATTGTCGTGAGGAGCTTCCTTGTAAATGTTTACAACATAATTGTTGTACCATCCTGGCGCACGGTCGCGAGACTCTTGTAGGCCCATGGCAATCCAAGCCGTTTTGGGGGTCGGGTTGTCCAAAGGAACGTTGATTCGACTTTCCATAAGGAAGATCGGTATCGCCGAAGCCGCTATATATGCGACTGCCCCCAATATGATGAATGTGATGACTAGAACGCGTTTATGCGCAAACAAGATGACAAGCCATATAAGTTCGATCCCGATAAGGAAGATGAGACTGTTGGGCTTAAACCAGAGTGCAACGAAGAGACAAGCCGCTGACAATGTGCCGTACGCAAGACGTTTTCTTATGTCGTCGCTTGCTTGAATGGCAGCCATCTGGAGCAGGCAGGCAAGGAGACAAAACGCGAGCGACGGTATGTTGCCATAAATAAATGTCGCGAATAAAATGAGGGGGAGGAATGCCGTGGACAATACAATGGTCGTTTTGGTGACGGCATCATTCTTGAACATTCTCTCCGTGATTTTACATAGAGTTTTCAATGAAACTATAATCATCAGGAGATTAAAAAGGCGAATCGGCAACATGTTGTTCATGCCGAAAAGTTGCCCCATTAGAGTGCAGAATAATATATACCCGGACTGGAATGGATATTGTTGTAGGTAGTCATTTGCATGCAGATTTCCCAAATCGTTGTTTTGTAGCCATATTGATAACGTGATTGAGGTGCCTTGATCTGCGACTGGAGATGTGGTTGCAATTGATAGCCAAGTCAATCCGATGAAAAGAGCTGTATAGGTCTGTATCCTATAGAACGTTTTCAACGAGGGAAGTCTCTTGAATTTTAAATGTTTGCCCGTATAGTAGGCTGCCCCCGCGAGAATGAAGAAGCCTACGGTTCCCGCGATGCTGTATTTGAGAGAATTTGTAGGCTTTTCAGAGTAATCCAAGGGGAAAATTATCGTATGAAATAGAGCGGCAATTCCTAGACAGGTGACAATCAGTGCGGCAAGGAGTGTGATAAATCGATTGAAAATGTCTTCTATTTTAAGATGCGTGTTTTCTTGCGTCGTTTTATTCATTAATGTTGCTCTTCACATCTGTATAATTATCATGTTGTCTTATAGGGGAACGTGTTGTGTAAGGGCTGATTGGGATTGCTGCCAAATCCTCGATTGCCGTTAACCTGAACCGTGTTAAGCCAACTCATGGCATCGCGTTTATTGGTTGTTGCGATATGGTGCAGCATCGCGAGGCGGAAGAGGATGGGGCCAATGCCTTTTTGCATAGGCGAACCTGTTGGCATCCACTATAAAGGTTTTGCGGTCGTTCTTGGCGATCACGTCGAGGATGATGCCGGTGACGATGAGCAGGAGGCCTACGATGACGAGCATGATGGCACCGATCAGCGTGGGGAAGTGGACGACCATGCCGGTGCCTACGAATTCGGCGGTGACCCATCCACACAACATGATGCCGATGATGCCGATGATCAGGCCGAGGGTGCCGAAGAACGGCAGCGGCTTGTATTCGCGGATCATGCGGAAGATGGTGCTCATCACCTTGATGCCGTCGCCTACCGTGTCCAGCTTGGATACGGAACCTTCCGGCCTGTCGCGGTACTGGATGGGCATTTCGAACAGACGCAGGTTGTTGTTCAGCGAGTGGA
>ERZ773258.777-NODE-777-length-33295-cov-14.836161_pt1 | contig 33295 bp, 28 predicted proteins | sample MGYA00511962_ERZ773258 | MGnify/ENA primary metagenome ERZ773258 (study PRJEB29015, sample SAMEA2737755) | human gut metagenome | biome: human gut; feature: human-associated habitat; material: faeces | place: China | collected 2012 ... | reverse complement strand
TAATTCGTAATATAAAGCGAAAATCCCGTCTGACTTCCTGTTAGAAATCAGACGGGATTTGTCCGTATGCACCCCGGAAACCGTCAGCTAACAGTTGATAAGTAAATTAGTTCCTTATCACTGTTAAGCCAACGTTTTTTTGGATTTCAGAGCATCAAATTTCCTATTTTTTCACTTCACATAGGCATCTTTTTCAAATCGACCGGGATACAACATGAACCTTGGTAATGATGTCCCGCAATCTATCATCGCCAACCATGTATTCCAGCGCCTCATCCGCCGTCTCACATACTTTCTCAGTTTCTGGTTTATTTGCTGCGTAGATTGTTATTTTCCCATCGGTACCATATCTGATGATATTAAACACAGCCCCATTCCACTCAAATTCAATCTCAGCACCCCAGTTGATGCTGCGCTTAAATTCACTGATGGTTTCAAAATTCATACTGCCATATGGAACAATTATTTCCTTCATGCAAAACACCTCGCTGAAGTTCTTAAATTCTGGTGCACCATTCGGATAATTGATCGGCGGACCTGGAACCGGATGTTCATCTGGATTATCCCAGCTAATTCTGTGGTCATGTGGGTTCGTATGCTTATCTCCACGGTTGTGATTTGTCTCATGCCGTTCCATTTCCGCCCGCCCATCAGGCCCCATTTTTGTCTTGTAAACATCACCGTTATTCATTATCGTTCTTTTGATTTCTCCGGGATTTCCCAGATAGCGCTGGTCTTGCGGCTTATTGGGATTTGGTCTCCATTTTCCACCATAAGCGCTTCCGCCGCCTTTACCGATCATGTATGCGTCCATTGTATCACAAAACGTGTGATTTGCGCCACCAATTTTATAGCAGTCCAAATCTTCATGGGGCATTGCCTTCTGGTCATAGTCCATGTACCGCCAGGAACTGCGTTCATAATCCACATACACGATGTCTCCCTGCATCTCCGGAAACGGGGTGTTGTAGCAAATGATTCTCTCTGGCTCTATACGCCGCAGCATCTCATTGTAACCAGCCATGAACCATTCCTTCTGATCCTTTCGATGATCATGCTCGGAAGCCATGTAGGTTGAAACTGCCACAACGCTGCCCTTTTCAATGCCGTCAAAGCAGAAATCAAAGGTGGATTCATCACCCCAATTGACGGTTGGGATCACCCGTATACCCTTGGATGCCCAGTAAGCACCGCACCAGCGGTTACGAAACACATTATACATCTGCACCACAGGTGCCATTTCCAAATACATGCTGAAATCGGGAGAAAGCACAGCCCGGTATCGGGACAGCTTTTCAATGTCAGCCTCGGGATTTTTCCATACCCGCTCAAAGCGGTAATCATACAGGAAAAAATGCACCATCCGGTCAAGATGATTCTGATCTTCCAGATTTGTTTTGTCAAAGCCGATCAGCAGAAGGTCGTTAAAATCACCATCTTTCGGTTGGAATTTTGGTATTACCGGAATTTTCCATTTCCCTTTCCCTGGGAACTGGTTACGCAAGAGAGTTTGACTTGTACGGTAATTGTAGTTTTCCCCTGTCATAGAAACCTCCGAATGTTGTAGTAAGGAAAAAGTCCTTCTATCCATAGTTTCAAAACAGGGAAAAGTTGCACACCAACGTGCAGCTTCTGAAAAATGTTCACAAAAAGTTCAAAGGGGAGTCCTATAAGAACTCCCCTTTGGTACGCCAGAAGGGACTCGAACCCCCAACCCTCGGAACCGGAATCCGATGCTCTATCCATTGAGCCACTGGCGCATTTCATCGTTAGCCCGTGTATTATACCAATCTTTTTCATTTTTGTAAAGGGGTGCAGGGAAAAATATTTTTTGGTTTTTCGCACTCCTTCGGCGAAAACGGTTGTTTTTCCGGAATATGTGTGGTATAATCCAAGAAAATGTTGACCCCCGTGGCAAAAAAGGGAGGATTTTATCATGGATGCACCCCAGAGTTTCCGTTCCGCGTTCAACGGCTTTAACCGGCAGGACGTGGTTCATTATTTGGAATACATCAATACAAAGCACCAGACCCAGGTCAATGAGCTGACCGCTGAAGCAGATGACCTTCGCCGGCAGCTGGAAGATCTTCAGGCGAAGACCACGCAGGTCGCAGAGCTGGAAGCCCAGCTTGCCGCCATGACCGAGGAGCGGGACGCTCTGCACACCCAGCTGGAGCAGATGCAGGCCGCCGAGGTCGTGCAGGAACCCCGGCCGGAGATGGACGGCGGCAGTCAGGTTGCCGATGAACTGGATTCTTACCGCCGCGCCCAGCAGGTGGAGCGCAGCGCCCGGGAGCGGGCGGAGCTGGTTTACCATCAGGCAAACGGCGTGCTGAACGAGGCCATTGCCAAGGTGGACACCGCCACCGCCGAAATTACCGCCAAAACCGACGAGGCCATGTCCCAGCTGACCCAGCTGCAAATGGCGGTCAGCACCAGCAAGCAGGCGTTACAGGATGCTGCCTCCCTGATGAACACCATCCGCCCGAACTATTGATACTAGTTTTCAATAAAACGGTTAAAAACCGTTTTATTCGGCTGCTGTTTCAGCAGCCAGCGGCGTAGCCGCAAAAAACGTAAGTCCATACATTTCTCGCCGCCACCGGCGGCCTGCGAAGGATTCGCAGGATAAAATGGTGTTAACCATTTTATCGAGAAATAGTATGATTCTTTGGAAGCGCATACCGCAGGGTGTGCGCTTCTTTTCTTGGGGAAGCTCTGATGAAATCGTCTGCGGCTGTGAGCGGATCTTTTCCGCCCACTCTTCGGTATCGAAAACGGGAAATATAGCGCAGCCGTTGCCGGCGTAAGCCGGCTTACGGATGCGGCATACCCCTCGCGGGTACATACAGTATTCCGACCTTCCCGATACCTCGATTGGACGAAAAATCTCTCGCTCACAGCGCTTGCCGATTCCTGCAGAGCTTCCCTTGCAAGGAGGGATTCCATGCTGATCTTCAAGCCGGACTACTATGACCGCTTCCGCTGCATCGCCGGGAAATGCCCGGACAGCTGCTGCAAGGAATGGGAGGTGGAGATAGACGACGCATCCGCCCGGTTCTACCGCGCCCTGCCCGGCGCACTGGGCGACCGGCTTCGGGAGGTGATGCGCATTGCCGACGGCAAGACGTCCATGTCCATCATCGACGGACGCTGCCCCATGTGGCGCAGTGACGGCCTATGCCGGATTCAGGCGGAACTGGGAGAAAGCGCCCTGTGCGAAACCTGCCGGACGTTCCCCCGCCTGACCCATGATTACGGGGATTTTGCCGAGCTGGGGCTGGAGCTGAGCTGTCCGGAAGCCGCGAAGCTGATTCTGAATGCACCGCACGTCCCGTTGACGGCGGAGACTCACCCCGGCGACGGAGCGCCGGGGTATGACGCGGAAGCCATGGCTTCGCTGAGGGCTTCCCGGGAAATTATGCTGTCCATTTTATCGGACGAAACCCGCAGCGTCGGGGAATCTTTGGCGTTGGGGCTGCTTTACGGCTGTCAGGCACAGTCAGAGCTGGACGGCGGGGAAGAAAGTCCCTTCGACGCCGGGGCGGCGCTGGAAACCGCCGCGGCATTGGCAAAGCCGGGAAATCCTGCGGAGGTTCTGGACTTTTTTCTGGGACTTGAGCTGCTGACGCCCCAGTGGGAGACCATGCTCCGTCACCCCGACCCCTGTGACTGGACACCGCAGCACCGGGCGCTGGCTCGGTATCTGACCCAGCGGTACTGGCTTCAGGCGGTCTCCGACTACGACCTCTACTGCCGCGTAAAGTTCATTCTGATCTCCTGCCTGCTGGTCAGGCTGGTAGGCGGCGATATTTTTTCCACGGCGCAGCTCTATTCCAAGGAAATCGAAAACGACACGGACAACGTGGAGGCCATCCTGGACGCCGCCTACGCAAACCCGGCCTTCACCGACGACAAGCTGCTGGGGATGCTGCTGGAAGCAGATTAATAATACGCTTCCATATAATACTATTTCTTAATAAAATGATTTCATCATTTTATTTAAGCCGTTTCACGGCAGACCGCCTGGGCGGCGGTAAGAAATGTATTGACTTCGTTTTTTAGCGGCAGTGGCCGCTGGCCGCAATCCTGCGGCCTAATAAAACGCTTTTAAGCGTTTTATTAAAAACTCGTATAACGGAAACATTGGGGTCAGGCTCGTTGCCTGACCCCAATGCTCATGAAACAGGACATGATTCCCCCAGCAGGTAATCTGCGTATTTTTCTGCCATAGCGCGCCAGTTTTTTAGGGATTGACCCATGTCTGCGCCGCAGGATTCCCGGTACAGCGCCCAGACGAACCAGTAATAGGCAATGATGGCCGTGTAGGCCATGTAGTGGAAGCGACCGGACACGCTGTATCCGCTTCCCAGGTATTCCCTGATGAACCGTTCCGCGTCGGAGAAATCGTACATGGCATCTACAATATAGTAGCCAACGTCAATTCCGGGGTCGGAAAAGCCAGCGTACTCCCAGTCGATGAGATATACGTCCCCGTCCGGCAGGAGCATCCAGTTGGGACGGTAGGTGTCGCCGTGGCAGAAGCATTTTTCCACGCCGTCGCCCAGCGTCATCTGATAGAGCTTGCCGATTTTTCCTTTCAGCCCCTCGTGGGCGGCAAAGCAGTGGGGGTCTTTCTCTGTCAGCAGCTTCTGCATGTTCAGAGCGTCCTCCCAGGGGCGCATACCGTAATCTACCTTCACGTCCGAAGTGTGGAGCCTCCGCAGGACGGACAGCACCTTTTTAGAGTCGGCGAAGCTGTCGTAGTCCGGCTCCCGGAATTGGGGGACAAATTTGGAGATTTTCCATCCCTCGTTGACATCGGCGTAGATATATGTCGGGTCGATGCCCAGCTGCTTTGCCTTTATGAGAGAGGTCTTCTCGTTCCGGCGGTTGATGATGCTGTCGGTGCCGTCCCCCGGGTGGCGGTAGATGTAGTCCACGCCGTCAATTTTGAAAAGGAAGGACGTGTTGGTCATGCCCTCGCTGACGTTCCGGAAGTCTGCAATGTCTTCCTCGTCGCAGCGGAAGACCAGCTTGATGTTGCGGATAATGCCGCTGTGGGTGTGGCTCAGGTATTGGGTGTCGAACTGGCGCAGCTCCTCGAAATAGTCGAACTCGAAGATCGTGCCGGGGGTGTATTCCTTATAATACATGGGCGGCAGCCGGGAAAGGTAGTCCTTCACCAGCCACTCCCAGAAGCAGGCGTGATAGCGGCCAATCTCCCGGTCGGCTTCTGCCAGGGCGAGGAAGGCGCCGGAGAATGCTTCCCGCCAGAAGGAATGCCCCAGCAGAACACGCCCTGCGTCCCGGTTTTCTGCCATCCGGATGATTTTTCCGTCGCCGTCCGTGTCCACGTACAGTTCGTTCACCGCTTCGCTGACGGAAAGACCGGCGTAAAAGGTCTGGTACTCAAAGCGGTTGAAGGGATTTTCCACAAAATAGCTGTCGCTGACGCAGACGTAGGTGTTTTTCAGCTCGTTTCGGGCGAGGTACAGGCTTTCGATGTTGTTTTTGATGTTGAATGCGTCGTTGATGACGAATTTAACGCCGTACTTCTCCTTCAGATAGAAGAACATTTCCTTTTTATAGCCCAGAACCACCGTGATGTCGTCGATTCCGGCGGCCTTCAGCTGCTGGATCTGACGCTCGATCAGCCGTTCCCCCTTGACCTCGAACAGACCCTTGGGCTGCTCTAAGGAGAGGGGGATGAATCGGGTGGAGGCGCCCGCCGCCAGAATGACCGCGTTGTCCACCCGGTAGGGTTCCAGCGCCCTGAGACCCGCCTCGGTCAACGCGCCGGTGTCCCGGGCAATCAGCCCCGCGTCCGTCAGGGCGTTGATGGCGGCCTGATCGTCCAGTGCGCGGGTGCGGCTGATGTCCGATGTGCAGCCACCCCGCCCCTGTCTGCCGTTATACAGGTCGTTGAGGATGTAAAATTCGTGTTTTGTCATAGGGACCCCGCCTTTACGCCTTGTTCCGGGAGGTCAGCCCCCGGAGCATCATGGGAAGAATATTTTCCCGACAGCTTTCGTAGGGCTTTCCGCCCAGGTACAGCCGCTCCACCCGAAGACGGCTGAGCCTGTCCTTGGGGACGGTGTACGGGTTTTCCGACAGCACCGCCATGTCCGCGATTTTCCCGGCTTCCAGGCTGCCCCGCTCCTGTTCGTCGAAGGCCGCCCAGGCGCCGTTGTAGGTACACATCCGCAGGGCGTCCTGAACGGAGACCGCCTGACCGGCGTTGCCGTTGTTCACTGCTTTGTCCATCCAGGCGATGGGGTCGGGGGTGGTACAGGGGGCGTCGGAGCCGAAGGATACTACAATATCATGATCCCGGAACGTTTTGATGGGGTTCAGCTTTTCCAGACGGTCGTGACCCAGAATACGCGCTAAATACTCGTCCGGCTCCTGCTTCCAGCCGATGAACGCGCTCTGCATAGGCATCTGGATGTGGTAGTCCCGACAAACCGCAATGCCCTCAGGGGTGGGCAGGCAGTCGTGGATGATGCCGTGGCGGTGGTCGTCTCTGGGATAGTCGTCCAGCGCCGCTTTCAGCGCCCGGCAGGCCTGATCGAACGCTTTGTCGCCGATGGCGTGCAGCTCGATCTGCAATCCCGCCCGGTTGGCTTCCTTGCAGAAATCCATGACCTTCCGGTCGTCGTAATACAGCACGCCCTCGCCGCCAGGCTCGTCGGCGTAGGGGGCGTTCAGCGCCGCGTCGTGGGAGCCGAAGCAGCCGTCCAGGGCGCAGGCGAAGCAGCCGCCGATACGGGGAAGGTGCCGGCCGGTGGCCGCCTTTACCTTCATGCTCTGGGGGAAGACGCGAATCTGAAACCCGTTTTTCAGTCCCTTGGCAAAGAGCGTTTCCAGGGTGATGTCCAGATCTCCCGCAAAGCCCACGCCGCTGACGGTGTGGACGCAGCCAATGCCCCGGCTGGCCTGAAAATCCACCGCCGATTGCATATTATAAATCAGCTCGGGGATGGACAGGGAATTGGTCAGCGCGTTGGAAAAGGCGAAAAACGCCTCCTGATTCATTTCCCCCGTGTCCGGGTGGTAGCCCCGAAGGTGCTTTACCTTGCTTTCCATGGCGCTCAGAAGTCTGGAGTTGACGATACAGGCGTGGCCGTCATACTTTACCACCATGATTTCCTTGTCGGGACACACGGCGTCCAGCTCCTGACGGCTGATGAGCCGCCCCTCTTTTACACAGTAGGGGGATGCGCCGAAGGCAATCAGCGCCTTTTTCGGTGACTGCGCCGCGAACCGCCTCACCATCTCCATGATCTCGGCGTTGGACGCCGCGTCCATGACGTTCAGACCCGCGTGGAAGGTGGAGAAGGACGCGAAGTGCTGGTGGGTGTCCACGAAGGCGGGAATGAGGGCTTTTTCCCCCAGGGGGATGATCTCGGCGGCGCAGTACTGCCCGGGCAGGTCATTTCCCACATATACGATTTTTCCACCGTCTTCTACGAGATAGCGGACGACGTCGTTATTTTGATTGACCGTCAAAATGTGGCCTTCGTAGCATTTCATAGCGTTCCCTCCCTGTCCGGCGCAGCCCGGTAGGTGGGATCCAGCTGCGCAAGCTCGTAGTAATTGTCGATCTCCATGATGTCCGACTTTCGGCACCGGCGGATCTCCACGGCGTAGCGCTCCTTCCGGAGCACCAGGGGGATGAATTCCCAGAAGTAGTCCTTCCCGCCGTCTTCCCCATAGACCTGCCGGAAATCCTCCCGCAGACGGGCGCTGTCTGCTTGCGTCCAGTAAGAGATTCCGTAGTAGTTGTAGCAGAAGGTGTTGCCCTTTTGGTAGTTGATGATGTGACCGTTTCCGTCCATCTGGAAGCACCAGTCGTCGGTTTCCAGAGAATATGCGCCGAGGATGTTGCTGGCGTATTGATATTTGGTGATGATCTGGGGATTGGTGATGTATAAATCCGCCTCGCACAGGTAGCAGCCGTCCAGCTTATCAAGCACGGCCATGACGGAGGAAATGTTGTTGGTCTTACTGTAAATGTCATTGTCCACCAGGGTCAGGAAGGGGTACTTTTCCGGCAGCGCGTCAAAGCATTCCTTCCGGTAGCCCCGCACGATGGTAATATCCCGAATCCCCACCGCCGTCAGGGCGTCCAGCAGGGTTTCCAGAATGGGCACGCCGTTCACCGTCACCAGGGGCTTGGGGCGGTCGGCGGTGGCGGGCATCATCCGGGAGCCAAACCCGGCGGCGAGAATGATGGCGCTTTTCACCCGGTAAGGCTCCAGCGCGGCGAGACCCGTTTCCGTAACGGCGAGGGTGTCCCCGTCCCGGGCGATCCGGTTTTCCGACGCCAGCTGCTCCAGACACCGGGAAATCTCCCCGCCGGAGATCGTCAGGGCATCCGACAGCGCCCGCAGGGAATATTGCCCCGCCCCGTTCCGCTCCAGGTGGGAAAGTACCTCAAATTCATATCGCGTCATGGTTTTTCGTTCCTTTCTGCCGAAGCGGCGTCGTTATCTCCTCCTCACTATACTACACGCCCGGAAGAAAATCAACCTTGGGGGAAAATGCACTGCGGCGGCGGAGAGGAAACGCTCTCCGCCGCCGCTTCGCTATTTTGGTTTACAGCCCGAACTGAATCGCGCAGAAGGCTGCGTAAATGCACAGCAGAACAATGCCCTGCCAGCGGTGGAGCTTCTTGGTGGTCAGCGCCGGAACGGTCAGCAGCGCCATGACGACGATCATCAGCGGCATGTCCAGAATCAGGGAGGAATTGATGCCGAAGATGGTCTTACCCACGGGAACCTCAAACGGCGCGAGGGTGACGGACACGCCGGAAACCAGCACCAGATTAAATAGGTTCGCGCCGATGATATTACCGACGGACAGCGAGCCGTGGCCTTTCACCAGGGAGGTGATGGCCGTGACCAGCTCAGGCAGGCTGGTGCCGAGAGCGACGAAGGTCAGGGCAATGACCGTCTCCGGCACGCCCAGCTCCTTGGCGATGATGGTGCCGTTGTCCACCAGCAGGTTCGCACCCACGGCAATGACCGCCGCGCCAACCACCAGGAGCAGCAGCTCCTTCCACAGAGGGACGGACGTGCCGTCCTCGTGGGGTTCCTCGTCCTGGGGAGCGGGGGTTTTGATGCCCTGACGGACGGTGACGACCATGTAGAAGACAAACATCGCCAGCAGCACGATGCCCAGCGGCCGGGTGAACTCCCCCATCCCGTAGGCAGCGAAGCAATAGACGGCGGCGGCGACGAAGAAGAAAATCACCGGCTTCTTCATGGACTGCACATCCACGGGGGCAGGACGGACGGCCAGGGTGATGGCGGCGATAAGAGACGTATTGCAGATAATGGAGCCGATGGCGTTGCCGTAGGACATGGCGCCCTGACCGTTCAGTGCGCCGGTGGCGGATACCATCACCTCCGGCAATGTGGTGCCGATGGACACCACCGTGGCGCCCACGATGATCTCGGGAATATGGAACCGCCGGGCAAGGCCGGTGGCGCCGTCCACGAACCAATCGCCGCCCTTGATGAGCAGCACGAGGCCGACTGCGAACAATAATACGGGTACAAGCATAATGACTCTCCTTTTCGTTTTTGGGGATTTTTCCCGAATCATAATGGTATATCCGAAGGGCGGCCGGAAAGCTCCGGCTCCGAGTTTCCCAAAAAGAAAAACCTGCCCATATCCGAACGGATATGTCAGGTCTGAAAACGGACAGATCATGCATAACCGAAAGGACGGATATACATGAGTCTGGCAAATTAAAGCAAGCCAGGCCTTCGCCGTACTGTTGACTTGCTGCGCGGCGGGAACCGTGCTTGCTACTCCCCCACATGTTTATTACATTCATTACGTAAGGGAATTATACCACCTTTTGCCGGGAAGTCAAGATGCCCCGGCGAAAAAGATTGAAAATCTTTCCAATCGCCAGAGAAATGTGTATTTCGTCTATTTATATCGATATAGAAAGACCTTTTTACAAAAACTTTGTTAAAAATGACAAAATCGGTGTGGACAAATAAAGCAAGATGGAGTAGAATGGGGTCGTACAGTGCGGTATGTGTGTGCCGTGAAATTTGAAAGAGGTGAAGTAATATGGCGTTTTCTTTTTTCGGCGGGGTTCATCCCAAAGAAAATAAGTGGTATGCCTGCGACAAGGAGACTCAGGTTTTCCCTGAGCCGGATATCGTAGTGATCCCCATGTCCCAGCATATCGGCGCCCCCTGCAACCCCCTCGTGAAGAAGGGCGACCCGGTGACCGTGGGTCAGAAGATCGGCGATAACCAGGGACTGTGCGTGCCTGTCCACGCTTCCGTCTCCGGTACGGTCAAGGCTGTGGAAATGCGCGCCCACACCAGCGGCACCACCGTGATGAGTGTGGTGATCGAGAATGACCACCTGGATACCCTGTGTGAGGACATCAGGCCCCGCACCCAGGAAGCGGTAGACGCCCTCAGCCCGGAAGAGCTGATCGGCATTATCCGGGAGGGCGGTATCGTGGGCATGGGCGGTGCGACCTTCCCCACCCACGTCAAGCTCTCCGGCGGTATCGGAAAGGTGGATACCGTCATTATTAACGCAGGCGAGTGTGAGCCTTACATAACGGCTGACGACCGGCTGTGCCGGGAGCATCCCGCGGAGCTGATGAAGGGCCTGAAGATCATTATGAAGATCTTCGGCCTGACGCAGGGACATATTGCCATCGAGGACAATAAGCCCGAGGCCATTCAGGCACTGAAGGAGCATCAGCTGGACGGCGTCGTGCTGGATGTGCTGCCTGCCAAGTACCCCCAGGGCGCTGAAAAGCAGCTGATCTACGCCGTCACCGGTCGGGAGGTTCCCTCCGGCGGTCTGCCCGCCGCAGTGGGCTGCGCGGTGTTCAACGCCGCGACTACCCGCGCCATCCACGACGTGGTGTACGACGGTATGCCCCTCATCAAGCGGATCGTCACCGTGTCCGGCGACATCCTCATGGAGCCGAAGAACCTGCTGGTTCCCATCGGCACCAGCTTCAACGACCTGATCGACGCCTGCGGCCACTCCGAGAATCCCTATAAGGTCCTCTCCGGCGGCCCCATGATGGGCGTGGCACAGTACGACCTGAACGTCCCCACCATCAAGGGCGTCAACGCCGTTACCGTGCTGGGCAAGAAGAACAACTTCTTCGTGGAGGAGCCTCATTGCCTGCGCTGCGGCAAGTGCATCGAGGTCTGCCCCATGCACCTGATGCCCGTTCTCATGTATCAGGCCACCCAGGACGGCGATGTGGACGGCATGAAGTCCGTGAATCTGCTGGACTGCATCGAATGCGGCTGCTGCGCCTACACCTGCCCCGCCAGCGTGCCGCTGGTGCTGGGCTTCCGTGCCGGCAAGCAGATGATCCGCAACGCTGCCGCCCGGGAAAAGGCCAAGGCTTAAGGAGGTGGAGATCAAATGGCACAGATGAAATACTTTTATGAGCTGACGATTTCCAGCTCGCCCCACGCCCATTCCCCCGTCACCACCCAGACCATCATGCGGGACGTGCTGATCGCCCTGATCCCCGCAATGCTGGGTTCCATTTACTTCTTCGGCTTCCGGTCGCTGCTGGTGACCCTGGTCAGCGCCGCCGCCTGCGTGTTCTTTGAGTGGGGCTTCTGCAAGGTAAGGAAGCTGCACTGCAAGACCTATGACCTGTCTGCCGTCGTTACCGGCGTGCTGCTGGCCTTCGTCTGCCCCGTGACCATTCCTTACTGGACGATCATTCTGGGCGACTTCTTTGCAATCGTATTGGTGAAGATGCTCTTCGGCGGTCTGGGCAAGAACATCGTCAACCCCGCCCTTGCCGGACGCGCCTTCCTGTTCAGCTGGCCGGTTCTCATGAGCAACTGGGTCAAGGTCGGCTTTGACAATGCCGCCGGGCTGCTGTCCACCGCCGACGCCGTCACGGCGGCGACCCCTATGTCCGCCATGCACCAGGGCGCGCTGCCGGAGGAATCCATCCTCGACATGTTCCTGGGCAATATCGGCGGCTGCATCGGCGAGACCTCCGCGCTGCTGCTGATCATCGGCTTTGTTTACCTGCTGTACCGCAAGGTCATCACCGCCCGGATCCCCCTGGCCTATATCGGCACCGTGGCAATCCTGGCCTTCCTGTTCCCCCAGGGCAATGACCGCATTGCCTGGATGGCCGCCCAGGTGTTCGGCGGCGGATTGATGCTGGGCGCCATCTTCATGGCCACCGACTACGTGACCTCCCCGCTGACCAAGCTGGGGCAGATCGTCTACGGCATCGGCTGCGGCGTCATCACCATCCTGATCCGCTACTTCGGCGGCTACAGCGAGGGCGTGACCTATGCCATCCTGTGCATGAATGCCTGCTCGGTGCTGCTGGATAAGATCGGCCGTCCCGTGAAGTTCGGCGCACCCAAGAAGGAGGCGGCAAAGAAATGAAAACCGAATCCACCGTGAAATATGTTCTTCGCATTGCCCTGACCCTGCTGGCCATCACCGCCGTGGTGGCCGTGATCCTCGCCGCGGTCAACTCCGTTACCGCGCCCCGCATCGCGGCGCAGAACGAGCAGAAGACCCAGGCCGCCATTGAAGCCGTGCTTCCCGGCGGCGGGCAGGAAGTGACCTTCACCGACGACACCGGCCTGGTCACCGCCGCCTACAAGGGCGATAATGGCTGCGCCGTTCAGGTGACCCCCGCCGGCTTTAACGGCGCCGTCACCATGATGGTCGGCGTGGACAACGACGGCAAGGTCACCGGCATTTCCATCATCTCCCACACGGAAACCGCCGGCCTGGGCGCTACCGCCGCCGCCGATACGGACGCGGGCAGAGCCTTCCGCGACCAGTTCATCGGTATGAGCGGCACCGTGTCCGTTGCCAAGGACGGCGGTGAGGTGGACGCCCTTACCGGCGCCACCATCACGTCCCGCGCAGTCTGCGCCGGCGTCAACGCCGCGCTGGCCTGCGCCGCCAATCTGGGTTAAGGAGGCTGCGTCATGGATTTCAAAAAGCAATTTAAGGAAGGCCTGCTGACCAAGAACCCGGTTCTGGTGCAGCTGCTGGGCATGTGCTCCACCCTGGCCATCACCACCAGCCTGTTCAACGGCATCGGCATGGGTCTGGCGGTCACCGTCATTCTCATCTGCTCCAACATTCTGATCTCCGCCCTGCGGAAGGTCATTCCCAACCAGATCCGCATTGCGGCCTACATCACCATCGTGGCGGGCTTCGTCACCGTGGTCGATCTGTCCATTCAGGCGTTTCTGCCCGCCCTGTCCCAGAGCCTGGGCGTGTTCATCCCGCTGATCGTCGTGAACTGCATCGTTCTCGGCCGGGCGGAGGCCTTCGCCTCCAAGAACGGCGTCCTGGCCTCCGCCGTGGACGGGCTGTGCCAGGGCATCGGCTACACCCTGGCGCTGATTACCGTCTGCGTCATCCGGGAGCTGCTGGGCAGCGGCACCTTCGGCGGCGGCATCCTCAACGGCGGCGAGGGCATCCGCATCATCCCCGCTCCGTATCCCGCCATGCAGATGGTCATGCCTGTGGGCGGCTTTTTGGTGCTGGGCTGCGTCATCGCCGCGTCCCAGTGGCTTGTCAAGCATCTGGAAATGAAGAATAAGAAGAAGGAGGCGGCGAAATAATGCAAGCGATTCTCGGGATTATTCTCAGCGCCATTCTCAGTGAGAACTTCATTCTGGTCAAGTTCTACGGCATCTGCCCCTTCATGGGCGTGTCCAAGAAGATCGACACCGCGCTGGGCATGGGCATGGCCGTTACCTTCGTTATGGCGATCGCCTCTGCCGCATGCTACGCAGTCAACGTGCTGCTGGTGAAGCTGAGCCTGGACTACATGCAGACCGTTGCCTTCATTCTGGTCATCGCCGCCATCGTGCAGGTGGTGGAGATGTTCCTGAAGAAGAGCGTTCCCGCGCTGTACAAGGCGCTGGGCGTGTACCTGCCTCTGATCACCACCAACTGCGCCGTTCTGGGCGTGGTGCTGGTCAACGTGCAGAAGGGCTACAACTTCCTGCTCAGCGTGGTCAACGGCGCTGCCGGCGGCCTGGGCTTTACCGTGGCCATCGTTCTGTTCGCTTCCGTCCGGGAGCGGGTGAACCGCGCCGACTGCCCCGCGTGCTTCAAGGGCTTCCCCATCGCGCTGATTTCCGCCGGACTGCTGGCGCTTGCCTTCATGGGCTTCTCCGGCCTGAAGGTTTTCTAAGGAGGGCGAAGAAATGGAAATTGTGATTGCAATTGCGATTCTCGGCGGTCTGGGACTGGTGTTCGGCCTGGTGCTGGCCGCTGCGTCCAAGATTTTCTATGTGGAATCCGACCCCCGGCTGGATCAGCTGAACGAGTGTCTTCCCGGCGCAAACTGCGGCGGCTGCGGCTATGCCGGCTGCGGCGCTTACGCCGAAGCCGTTCTCAAGGGCGAAGCGCCCATCGGAAAATGCGCCTCCGGCGGCAACGAGGCGGCGCAGGCCATGGCGGCCATCATGGGCGTCAAGGCGGAAGCCGTTACCCGCAAGGTTGCGCTGGTACGGTGTTCCGGCGAGAAGATCTACGACGCGGACGGCAATCTGACCAAGGGCGCGAAGATCAAGGGCAACTACGAGGGTCTGAAGGACTGTCTGGCCGCCTCCAAAATCGGCGGAAACGGCCCCGTATCCTGCAAGTTCGGCTGCCTGGGCTACGGCACCTGTGTCAAGGCCTGCAAATACGGCGCCATGAAGGTCATCAACGGCGTTGCCCATGTGGACGAAGATCTGTGCGTCGGCTGCATGGCCTGCGCCAGCGTATGCCCCCGTCACCTGATCGTTCCCGTGGAGCCTGACCGGAACGTGGTCATTGCCTGTGCGTCTCTGGCCAAGGGCGCTGTCACCACCCGCGGCTGTACCGTGGGCTGCATCGGCTGCGGCCTGTGCAAGAAGATCTGTCCCAAGGACGCCATCACCGTGGAAAAGAACCTGGCGCGGATCGACTATACCAAGTGCGACAACTGCGGCCTGTGCGCCACGGTCTGCCCCAAGAAGCTCATCAAGGACTCCAACGTGGAAAACCTTGGCGAGCCGAAGCCTGTGGTTCAGGCGTAACTCCCCAAAATTGTGTGGCAGACCTCTGCGGAGGTCTGCCGCAAGCTTTATGGAAAAGGGCGGAGCCGTGCGGACGGCTGCGGCGGACTGACCCCTTTTTTTGAATGGGCGGGTACGCTTGCGAATATAATAGAACCGGCCGGTTTTTGGGAATACAGCCCCGCATTTTTCCATGCAGAAGTGGGCACTGACCCGCTTCTACTGCCGGTAGAGTAGGGTATTCTACTGTAGGTAGGAAAGATACGGCTGTTTTCTTCCCGGGGGGCGTGGCGTTTTCCCGGGAATATGTGTTACAATGAGACCAAGAACCGGACGATACCGTTTCCCCATCATTTTCAGGAGTGTGAACCTCATGCCTAACTACAATATTGTGACCGATTCCTGCTGCGACCTGCGGCCGGAAACGTATGAGCAGCTGAATTTGACCGTCGTTCCTCTGAGCATGGAATTCCGCGGCCAGGTTCGCGAGGATAGAAGCGACGACAGCATCAAGGAAGTTTACGCAGCTCTGCGCGCCGGTGAGAGCGCCCAGACCGCCGCGGTCAACCCGGATCGCTGGCTGAACGCCATGGAGCCCCACCTGGCAGCGGGCAGAGACGTGCTGGTGATGGCCTTTTCTTCCGGCCTGTCCACCACCTATCAGTCTGCCGTCATCGCGGCGGAGGAGCTGCGGGAAAAGTACCCGGAGCGGACGATTTATGTAGTTGACACCCTCTGCGCCTCCCGTGGCGAGGGACTGCTGGTGTGGTACGCCTGCAAGAAGCGGGATGAGGGTATGACCCTGGACGAGCTGCATACCTGGGTGGAGGACACAAAGCTCCATCTGTGCCACTGGTTCACCGTGGACGACCTGATGTATCTGAAGCGGGGCGGCCGCATCAGCGCCGCAACTGCCATTGTGGGTACCATGCTGAAGGTAAAGCCTGTGCTTCACGTGGACAATGAGGGACATCTGATCAACATGTTCAAGGTGCGCGGCCGCAAGGCGTCTCTGGAGGCCATCGCCGACAAGCTGGGCGAGCTGGGCGGAAATTACGACAACAGCACGGTGTTCCTCTGCCACGGCGACTGCATCGAGGACGCGAAGTACGTGGAGAACAATCTGAAAAGTAAGTACGGCGTCAAGGAAGTGCTGATCAACTACACCGGCGCAGTCATCGGCTCCCACTCCGGCCCCGGCACCATGGCGGTCTTTTTCCTGGGCGATCACCGGTAACGGCAAACAATTTCACACCGCATCCACCCCGGCTTCCCTTGTGAAGCCGGGGTGTGTTCTTGCTGACCTAAAAAGAGAACGCCGATTTTAAGACATTTTCCATGGAAAATTGATATTGACATTGCACAAAAATCGATATAAAATGTTGTGCAAAAAGCAAAAAATGAGGTGACAAACTTGGCTGATGTGCATACGAAGGATCTGACCACCGGATCGCCGATGAAGCTGATTCTTTCCTTTATGCTGCCGCTGGTTTTCGGGCTTTTGTTTCAGCAGGTTTATAGCATGGTGGACACCATTGTGGTGGGAAAATTCCTGGGCGTGGACGCGCTGGCGGGGGTCGGCTCCACCGGCTCCATTACCTTTCTGGTGCTGGGGCTGTGCAACGGCGTGTGCGCCGGGTTCGCCATTCCCGTGGCGCAGAAATTCGGACAGCGGGATTTTGATGGGCTGCGCCGGTTCGTCGGCAATATGATCTGGCTCAGCTGCGTCATCGCCGCGGCGGTGACGCTGGAAACGACGCTGCTGTGCCGCCAGATTCTCCTCTGGATGGACACCCCGGCGGATACGTTTTCCTTTGCCTACGACTATATTTTCGTGATTTTCCTGGGCATTCCCGCGACCATGCTGTACAATCTTCTGTCGGGCATCCTCCGGTCGCTGGGAGATTCCAAAACGCCCCTGGTTTTCCTGATCATGTGCAGCCTTCTGAATGTGGTGCTGGACATCGTGTTTATTCTGACGCTGAATATGGGCGTTGCGGGGGCGGGCTGGGCGACGCTGCTGAGCCAGCTGATTTCCGGTGTGCTGTGCCTGTATTTCATCGTGAAGAAATTCCCGATTCTCCATTTGAAGCAGGACGATCTGCGGCTGCGGAAAATCTATGTCCGGAAGCTGCTGAATATGGGCTTGCCCATGGGCTTGCAGTATTCCATCACCGCCGTCGGCAGCATTTTGCTGCAAACGGCGGTCAACGGCCTGGGTGCGACCGCCATGGCGGCCATCGCGGCGGGCAGCCGGGTGAGTATGCTCCTCGTCTGTCCCTTCGACGCCATGGGAACCACCGCCGCAACCTACGCCGGACAAAATCTGGGCGCGGGGAAGCTGGACCGGATTCACCAGGGGGTCAAGGACTGCACGGTACTGGGCATTATCATCTCCGCTGCGATTTTTGTGATCACCTGGTTTGGCGGCAGCGCCATGACCACGCTGTTCCTGGATACGGCAGACGGGGCGAGCGTCGACACGGTGGTGCCGATGGGACAGCAGTTCCTGCTGATCAACGCGGCGTTTGCCATCCCGCTGCTGTTCGTCAATCTGCTCCGCTTTACCATTCAGGGGTTGGGCTACTCGGAATTTGCGGTGTTCGCCGGGGTGTTCGAGATGGTCGCCCGGGGGGCTTTCGGACTTTGTCTGGTGCCGGTGCTGGGATATACGGCGGCGTGCTTTGCCAGCCCTGCGGCGTGGGTTATGGCGGACGTGTTCCTGTTCCCTGCCTATTTCCACTGCATGAAGAAGCAGGGGTATTCCTTCAAGCCGGAAAAGGTCAGTGTGGCAACAAAATAAACCATTCCCAAAAGCAATGGCAGGTCTCCGGCGGGAGACCTGCCATTTTATGCTTTACTGCGCCTGAAATTGGTCGATTTCCTTGGCAATGGTGCAGTTGCTTTGGTAGACGCAGCTGCCATAGCAGCAGTCCGTTTCGGTGACTGCGCCGTCCTCCAGGATGACCTCCACCATGCGGCTCCCGTCCAGCTGACGGCAGTAGCCGGATACAAATTTTTCCGTCTCCACGTTATCCCTCCACGATGCAGAAGCCCTTGGGCGCCAGCGTCAGCCAATCCGGGGCTACGGTTTGCAGATTGTGTCCCAAGAGGATTTTCCCGGCAGGGATGTCCCAGGGGTCGCCGCAGCGGTTGCAGTAGATTTTCAGCACGCTGTCGCCGTAGCGCCGGGTGAAGCCGATCCGGCGATCCTCCGCCTGGAAGAATTGAATGTCGCCTAAGCGCAGGGCATCGCAATTCTTTCGCAGCTGCCCAAGACGCCGGAAGTGCGCCAGAAGCTCCGGATCCTCCCGCCCCCAGGGGTAGGTGCGGCGGTTGAAGGGGTCGCGGTAGCCCTCCATCCCGGCTTCGTCGGCGTAGTACAGGCTGGGACTGCCCGGCAGGGTGTATTGCAGGAAGGAGGCCATCAGCAGCCGCTCCGTGGCCACCGGCAGCTGGTTCCGGGACAGATGGCGCTTGGCCTTTTCCTCCCGGGAGCCGTCAAAATCGTCCACCAGGGCGGTGAGAATGCGGGGGGTGTCGTGGGTGCCGAGGAGATTCATGCTGCAGGCCGCGACCTGGGGCGGGTAGTTTTCCAGAATGGACATCACGGTTTCCTTGAAGCCACGGCCGCTGTCCAGATTCTTGACGAAATTCAAAATGGCCGTGCGGAAGGGATAATTCATCACGCTGTCCAGTTCGCCGCCGGTGAAGTAGGTGCGGCGTTTGCCGTAGGCGCACTTGTTGGAAGCATCCTCCCAGACCTCGCCCAGCAGCAGGGCGTCGGGCTTCAGCGCCTTGATGCGGCTGCGGAGCAGCCTGATAAATTCGTCGGGCAGCTCGTCCGCCACGTCCAGCCGGTAGCCGTCCGCACCCAGCCGCAGCCAGTGGGCGAGGACGCTATCTTCGTCCGTGATGATGTAGCAGATAAAGGCGGGATCCATTTTGTTTACCGTGGGCAATGTGTCAAAGTCCCACCAGGAATGGTAGACGTTCGGCCAGTTGTAGAAGGTGTACCAGCTGTAGTAGGGGGATTCCTTGGAATTGTACGCGCCCACGGACGGGAACGCGCCCTCCCGGTTAAAGTACAGGCTGTTGGAACCGGTGTGAGAATACACGCCGTCCAGAATGACCCGGATGCCCCGCTCGTGGGCAGCGTCGCAGAGAGCGGCAAAATCCGCCTCGGTGCCAAGGAGAGGGTCGGGGGTTTTGTAGTCGCCGGTGTCGTAGCGGTGGCTGGAAAAGCTCTTGGAAATGGGGTTGAGGTAGAGAATGGTGACGCCGAGACCGGCGATGTAGTCCATTTTCTCGGTGATGCCCCGGAAATTGCCGCCGAAAAAGTCGTTGTTCAGCACCTGACCGTCGGGGGTGGGCTTCCAGTCCACCTCATCGTACCAGTTCTCATGAATGGTGTAGGGCTTCAGCTTTCCGGTCAGGTCGGCCTGGCCGCTGGCGTAGAAGCGGTCGGGAAATACCTGATAAATGGTCGCGCCCTTCGCCCAGTCCGGGGTGGTGAAATCCGCGGGGATGCAGCTCAGCTGCCAGAGGTCACCGGCCTCCATGTTGGTGTCGTCCCCCTGCTTGAACAGACGGAAGCTGCCGCCCTGTGTATCGATGACGAAATAGTAGAAAAACAGGCCGGGGCAGGGGATGGAAAACTGCCCCTCGAAAACGTCATACGCGCCCTTTTTCATCTGGAGTGTCAGAGCAGCATTCTGCGCCCAGGAGCCGTCCTCGTGATTAAAGACGCAGATGACCTCCGTCGTCAGGACGGAGGTGGGGATGTGGATATGCAGGGTGCAGACCTGCCCCGGCGTCAGGGTGCCGAAGGGGGTCTTGAACTGGGGCTGCTTGCTGTCGTAAAGGATTCTCATGGCGGTCTCCTTGTAGTAAACTCATTTTTTCCATTATAAACCATTTTTCCGAAAAAGGGAAGCGCGGGAGAAAGATATTTTGGGAAAGCGCTTGAGAACCTGCGCCTTTGGGGACGGTATAAATCCGCCGTATGGCTGCGGCCATACGGCGGAATTTTCTGCGTTATCGGGCGTTTTACCAGCTCAGCATATTCCGGAACTGCTCCATGTACCGTCCGGCGGGGACGTCCCAGCTGAAATCCGTCTCCATGTCCCGCTTTTGCAGGGCGCGGAAGGCTTCCCGGTTATGATTGTACAGGCCGAGGCAGCGCTTCAGCGACGCGAAGAAATCGTCGGCGTTGTAGCTCTGGAAGGTGAAGCCCAGGCCACCCTCGCCGTTCTCGTCGGCGGGAGGAACGGTGTCCTTCAGGCCGCCGGTGGCGTGAACCACGGGGACGGTGCCGTAGCGCATGGCATTCATCTGGCTCAGGCCGCAGGGCTCGGACTTGGAGGGCATCAGGTAAATGTCGCCGCCGGCGTAAATCCGGGCGGCAAGCCCCAGATTGAAGGTGATCTGGGCGGAAACCTGATCGGGGAACTGATTCGCAAGGTCTTTGAAGAAGCTCTCGTACTGGGCTTCGCCGGTGCCGAGGATCAGCAGCTGGGCGTCCTCCTCCCATATCAGCCGCCGGGCAATGTAGCACAGCAGGTCAAGACCCTTGTGACCGGCCAGCCGGGTGACCATGACCATCAGCGGCACGTCGGGCTTGACGGGCAGACCCACTTCCCTTTGCAGGGCGGCCTTCACGGCGGCCTTGCCCTCCACAAAGGTCTCGGCATTGTAGTGGGCGGGAAGCGCGGGATCGGTTTCCGGGTTGAAGGTGTTCACGTCGATGCCGTTGGTGATGCCGGTGAGCTTCCAGGCGTTGCCCGCAAGGACGCTGTCCAGACCGTGGGCATAGTAGGGATACATCAGCTCCCGGGCGTAGGTCTCGGACACGGTGGTCACAAGGTCGGCAGTCTCGATGGCGCCCTTCATCACGTTGACGGAGTTGCTCATGTCCAGGGTGGAACGGTACTCCCAGGGAAGCCCCAGCACATCGTCAAAGAACCCGGCGTTTGCCCAGCCCTGATATTCGATATTGTGGATGGTGTACATGCAGCGGGTCTTATAGAAGGCGCCGTGGTACATGGCCTTGAGATAAATGGGAATGCAGGCGGTCTGCCAGTCGTTGCACTGGATGATTTCGGGGATGAAGTCCAGGGCGATCATGGCGTCCAGACAGCCCCGGGAGAAGAAGGCGAAGCGCTCGCCGTCGTCCATGTCCCCGTAAATCGCGCCGGTGCGGGCACCGAAGTAATAATCGTTGTCCAGGAAATAGACCTGCACGCCGTCATTTCGGTTGGTCAGCTTCATGATGCCGCAGTATTGCTGCCGCCAGCCCAGCTGCACCCGGATCTCGGCCACCCGCTCCACCATATAGGCGGCGTTGGTCTTGATTTTGTGGTAGTAGGGCAGAAACAGAACGACCTCGTTGCCCGCAATGCGAGCCAGCGCGGAGGGCAGAGCCTCCATCACGTCGCCCAGTCCGCCGGACTTGGCATAGGGTGCGCCCTCAGAGGCGCAGATGGCAATTTTCATACGGTTTCCCCCCGCTTGACGATGACAGGACTCTTCTTTGTCCCGATGAGCTTTGCCCCCGGGGTGACGGTGACGTCCTTGTCCAGAATGACGTATTTCAGTTCCGCGCCCTCACCCACCTCGGAGTCGTTCATGATGACGCAGTTTTCCACGTCTGCGCCCGGGGCGATGGTGACCTGCCGGAACAGAATGCTTTCCTTGACGTTGCCCTCCAGCATACAGCCGTCGGCCGCCAGACAGTTGGCAATCTGGCATTCCTCGCCGTAGTAGGTGGGAACCCGGTCACGAACCTTGGTATAGATGGGATGATTGCCGCCGAATATGTCGTGGCGGATGTCCCGGTCGATGAGCGCCATGGAGTTTTTGAAATATTCCTCCACGGACTCGTTGTACAGGGCGGCGCCGTCGAAGGGGTAGACGTTGACGGAGACCTTGCCCCGCTGCCAGCCGCCCAGAACCAGATCGCGATCCATGTGGAACTTGTCCCGGGCAATCATTTCCTTGGTCTGCTGCATGAGCCACTTCTTGCCCACCACGAAGATGTCCATGGAGGCAACGTAGTCGGCGGGGGCGGCAAAGTCCACCAGCATGTCGGTCACATTGCCCTTTCCGTCCAGCTTCATGGCAAGATCGATCATCTTTTCCCCGTTGCAGATGCCGGCCTTGGTGACCACGGTGATGTTCCGGCCGCTCTTGACATGGGCGGCGATGACCTTGGTCAGGTCGATGTTGGAAAGAATGGCGGAGTCGGTCATGATGACCAGTTCGTCATCGGAGCCGTAGGCCAGGAAGTCCATGGCATTGGCCAGAGACTCCAGCTTGCCGCGGTAGCGGTGAACCTCGGACTGGGCGTAGGGGGTCAGAAATTCCAGACCGCCCTCCTCCAGCTCCAGGCCCCACTCCTCACCGTCGCCGATGTGGTTCATCAGGGACTGGTAGTTGTGGCGGGAGATGATGCCGATATGACGGATACCGGCGCAGGCCAGATTGGACAGCGCCCAGTCCACCTGACGGTAGCGGCCGCCGAAGGGCAGGGAGGCCATGGTGCGCTTGATGGTCAGCTCGCCAAGACTTGCGTCGTTGGTAAATACAATACCGGTTACGTTCATTGCACTTTCCCTCCTGTTACAGCATGTCACCGGGCTTCAGCACGGTGTTGGCTTCCACAACAGCGCCCTTGGACGTGACGCTGATCTTTTTCTTTTCCCCGCCTGCGTAAGCGCCGCCCACAATGGCGTTCTTGCAGACCTTGGAATCCTCGCCCAGAATGGCATGGCGGACGATGGCGCCGGACTCGATGACCACGCCGGGCATGACGACGCTGTCCTCTACCAGCGCGCCCTCACCGACGGTGCAGCCGATGGAGATGATGCTGTGGTGGACGGTGCCGTAGACCTCGGAGCCTTCGGCCACAAAGGCGTTGACGATCTCGGCCTGCTCGTCGATGTAGGAGGACGGCATGGCGGAGTTACGGGCATAGATGGTGGAGCGCTTGTCCCCACGGAGCTGGAAGGCAGGCTCCTTGCCCAGCAGATCCATGTTGGCTTCCCACAAAGAATCGATGGTTCCTACGTCCTTCCAGTAGCCGTTGAAGGGATAGGCCATCATTTTGTGACCGGCGGCCAGAAGACTGGGGATGATGTTCTTGCCAAAGTCGTTGGAGGAATTGGCGTTTTCCTCGTCGGCGATCAAAGCGTCCCGCAGCACCTGCCAGTTGAAGCAGTAAATGCCCATGGAAGCGTTGGTGGACTTGGGCTTGGCGGGCTTTTCCTCGAACTCGTAGATGGTATTGTCGGGGTTGGTGTTCAGAATACCGAAACGGGAAGCCTCCGCCAGGGAGACGCTTCGCACGGCGATGGTGCAGGAAGCCTTGTGCTTTTCATGGTAGGACACCATATCGGCGTAGTCCATCTTATAGATGTGGTCGCCGGAGAGAATCACCACATAGTCGGGGTTGAAGCGATCCACAAAATCGATGTTCTGGTAAATGGCGTTGGCGGTACCCTTGTACCAGCCGGATTTCTTGTCGTGACGCTCGTAGGGGGGCAGAACCTGGGCGCAGGAATGGGTCTTGTTCAGATTCCAGGGCTGACCGTTGCCGATATACTCATTCAGCTCCAGAGGCTGATACTGGGTCAGAATACCAACGGTGTCGATGCCGGAGTTGACACAGTTGCTCAAAGGAAAATCAATGATACGGTATTTGCCGCCGAAGGGAACGGCAGGCTTGGCGGTTTTCTCCGTCAGAACCTTAAGCCGGCTGCCCTGACCGCCGGCAAGCAGCATCGCAATTACGCGCTTTTTCTGAAAATACATGGTCACAGCTCCTTATGTAGATTTTTGAGAATCTCCCGTTTTTGGTGCCTCTCTCGGTTTTACGCGCATGTTTGTGGGGACATTTATCCACAATAATAAAATATCATATTTTCCCTGATTAGAAAAGGGAAAAATTATCTAAATATTAGTGGATGAATTCTGCGTTTTGCATAACGGCCTGCCACGGGACGGGGACGCCGCCCGGGGAATCGACGCCCTTCAGCCGCTTTTCCATCCAGTTCAGGTCAAGCCACCTGCCAAACTTGAAGCCGCAGGCCGGAAAATGCGCCACGGTGCGGTAGCCGCGCTTTTCATGGAAGCGCATGGAGTTCTCATTTTCCCCGCAGACGAGGGAGTAAAGAAGGCAATACCCCTGGACGTCAAGGATCGCTTCCAGCGCGTCGTACAGCGCCTTCCCGATGCCCTTTCCCCGCGCCTGAGATTTGAGATAGATGGTTGGCTCGGCGCACCAGGCGTATGCCGCCCGGGTAAAGGGCAGACTTGCGTAGGCGTAGCCGAGAATCTGCCCGTCCTCCTCCCACAATAGCCAGGGAAATTGGACGGTGATGGCGCGGTAGCGGCGCAGAAATTCCTCCTCGTCCGGAGGATCGTATTCAAAAGTAGCGGTAGAGGTCAGAACATAAGGCCGGTAAATGGCAAGCATGGCGCTTACGTCCCCCTCGGCGGCAATTCGGAGCATGGGAAATCCTCCTGTTTTCTGCCGGAGCAGCCGACGGATGATGAAAACCAATATATTCTCATTTTACTATCCCAACTTCTTCCCGTCAAGGTTGACATTTCGCCCAAAGATGGGTAGAATAAAGAAAAACGTGATTTCAAAAGGAGGGATTCTCTTGGACGCTGGCGGCAACGGCAATATACCTGGACGAAGTAGAGTGCGGCTTGCCGTCCGGGTGAGTCTGTAATCTTTTGTCTGCGTAAATTGCCTATTCATCACCATAATAATGAATAGGAGGAATTACGATATGGCAGAGCGTTTTGAAATTGTGGAAAAAGCCCTCCTGAAGCTGCTGGAGGAGAAAAAATATGCAACTCTCCGGGATATCCTCGCGACCATGAATCCGATGGATGTCGCCGGACTTTTTGACGGGCTGGACGAAAAGCAGATCCCCCTCATGTTCCGTTTGCTTCCCAAGGAACAGGCGGCGGAGACGTTTGTGGAAATGGAGCCGGAGGCCAAGGAGCTTCTCATCCGGGGCTTCTCCGACAACGAGCTGAAGGAGGTTCTGGACGAGCTGTACGTGGACGACGCGGCGGACATCGTCGAGGAAATGCCCGCGAACGTGGTGCAGCGTATCCTGAAACACGCCGACCCGGAAATGCGCAGCTCCATCAACCAGATTTTGCGTTACCCCGAGGATTCCGCCGGCTCCATCATGACCACGGAATACGTTTCCCTGCGCCCCCACATGACGGTGGAGGAGGCCATTCTCCGCATCCGTCGTCAGGGCGTGGATAAGGAGACCATTTATACCTGCTATGTCACGGAAAAGGACAGGACGCTCATCGGTCTTGTGACGGTGAAGGATCTTCTGCTGGCCGAAGACGACGAGACCAAGATCGAAGACATCATGGTAACGAACCTGATTTCGGTCACCACCCAGACCGACCAGGAGGAAGTGGCGGCGACCCTTTCCAAATATAATTTCATTGCCCTGCCCGTGGTGGACGGGGAAAACCGGATGGTGGGTATCGTCACCTTCGACGATGCCATGGACGTCATGCAGGACGCGGCCACCGAGGACATGGAAATCATGGCCGCTATGACCCCTTCGGAGAAGACCTACCTGAAAAGTACGCCCTTCGATCTGTTCAAGCACCGGATTCCCTGGCTGATGCTTTTGATGGTCTCCGCTACCTTTACGGGGATGATCATTACCTCTTTTGAGGATGCCCTGAGCCTGCTGCCGGTGCTGACCGCCTTTATCCCCATGCTGATGGATACCGGCGGTAACTGCGGCTCTCAGTCCTCCGTGACCGTCATCCGCGCCCTGAGCCTGGACGAGCTGCATTTTTCCGACCTGTTCCGGGTGATGTGGAAGGAAGCCCGCGCGGCGGTGCTCTGCGGCGCGGCGCTGGCGGCGGCCTGCTTCCTGAAAATTCTGCTGGTCGACCGGCTGCTGATGGGCAACGAAAGCATCAGTTTGCTTGTCAACGGCGTGGTGTGCCTGACGCTGTGCGTGACGGTGATTCTGGCCAAGTTTGTCGGCTGCACGCTGCCCCTGTTTGCCAAGCGCCTGGGCTTCGACCCGGCGGTGATGGCAAGCCCCTTTATTACGACCATCGTAGACGCCCTGAGCTTGCTGGTGTATTTCCTGTTTGCAAAGCTGATGCTGGGGGTATGATAACACAAAAGAAAAACTTCGTATGATTTTGGTCATACGAAGTTTTTTGTTTATTCGGCCTTCAGGACATGCGCGCCCTCAAATTCTACGTGCAGCGGCAGCATCTGCCAGCGATGCTCTGTGATGCTGTCCAGCTTTTTGGCAAGCTTTTCTTCCAATCCGGGGTTGCGGGTGATGCACAAAAGGGTGGGGCCTGCGCCGGAAAGGCAGAAGGCCGCGCCCACGGTGCGCACCAGCGCCTCGATTTTTTCGTAGTCCGGAATGAGCTTTTTCCGGTAGTCCTGGTGGAGTCTGTCCTGCATGGCGGTGCGCAGGAGCTTTTCGTCTCCAAGCTCCAGCGCCTTGAGCACCAACGCGCCGTGGGAGATATTGTAGATGGCGTCCCGGCGGTTGACCTGCTCCGGCAGAACGGAACGGGCGAGGGGAGTGGACAGGGTGAAATCCGGAATGAGAACCAGAAATTCCCACCCGGGGTGCAGGGGAAAGCTGACGCTCACCGGCAGGCCGCCGTCCACCATGGACGCGGTCAGGCCGCCCAGGAAAGCGGGGGCCAGATTGTCCGGATGGCCTTCCATGGCGTTGGTGATGTTGAGAAGACCCTGGGTGGAGAGCTTATTGCCCCGCAGGACGTTGGCGCCCATGGCGCCGGCCACCAGCAGCGCGGCGGAGGAGCCGAGACCCCGGCAGATGGGGATGTGGGCGTCAATGTGAATTTTCACGCCCCGGACTTCCTCGCTCAGGGTACCCAGCACGGCGCAGTAGGCGGTGTAGGCGAGGTTGTCAGGCCCCGTGTAGGCCTCGTCGCAGCCGGTGATCTCCAGACCGGAATCGGTTTCTTCAAAGGTGACGTCGGTGTACAGGCTCAGGGCGCAGCCAAAGGCGTCAAACCCGGGGCCGAGGTTCGCGGTGGTGGCGGGAACGCGGATGGTAACTCGTTTCATGCAGCTTCTCCTGTCAGCTTACAGATGCAGGACATAGTCCAGCATGTCTTCCTTGTTGATGACACCGGTATGGCGCTCGGGCTTGCCCTGCAAACCCGCCAGATTCTTGGGGATGGGGATGCCCGTCATGGCGGACAGCCGCGCCATCTGGTCGAATTCGCTTCCGGAGGTGTCGCCGCCCACGGCGGTGAGAACCGCTGCGGGGAATTTGTAGGGGGACGCGGTGGACAGCACCACCATGGGACGATTGTCGCCGGTCTGGGAGGTATACTCCTCCGCCGCTGCCCAGCCGGAGGCGGTGTGGGGGTCACAGAGGTAGCCCCAGTCCCGGTAGACCCGGCTCATGATCTCCTGGGCTTTGGCGTCGTCGCAGCAGGCTGCCCAGAATTCCCTCTGAATCGTGGCCAGCAGCGCGCCGGGGACGGTGTAAACGCCCTCCCGGTTCAGCTCGTTCATCAGCCCGGACACCAGAGCGGTGTCCCCGGACAGCAGATACAGCAGCCGCTCCAGGTTGGAGGACACCAGAATGTCCATGGAGGGGGAGGTGGTCTTCAGCAGGGGACGGCGCTTGTCGTAAACGCCGGTGCGGATGAAGTCGGTGAGGACGTTGTTGGCGTTGGAGGCGCAGATCAGCTTCCCCACGGGCAGACCCAGCCGCTTGGCCAGGTACCCCGCCAGAATGTCGCCGAAGTTGCCGGTGGGGACGGAGTAGTTGACCTCGTCGCCCAGCCGGATTTTCCCGGCGTCCAGCAGGTCGCGGTAGGAGCGGAAATAGTACATGATCTGGGGCGCCAGACGGCCGATATTGATGGAATTGGCGCTGGACAGGGCATAGGGCAGCTCCCGCCCCTGACAGGCGGCGAAGATATTTTTCACCCCGGTCTGGGCATCGTCAAAATTGCCACGGACGGCCGAGACCGCCACGTTGCTGCCCTCCTGGGTCACCATCTGGGCGCGCTGCACCTGAGAGACGCCGCCGTCGGGATAAAAAACGCAGATGCGTACCCCGGGCACGTCCCGGAAGCCCTCCAGAGCGGCCTTGCCGGTGTCGCCGGAGGTGGCAGTGAGAATCAGGATATCCTTTTCCATCCCCTTGACGGTTTTGGCGGCGGTGAGCAGCTGGGGCAGCATGGAAAGCGCCACGTCCTTAAAGGCGGACGTAGGCCCCCGGAACAGCTCCAGCACGGAATAGCCGCCTACAGGGACGGTGGGGGTCAGGTCTTCCGTTTCAAATTTTCCCTGATAGGCGCGGCGAACCAGCGTATCCATATCGGGGATATCCGGCAGCAGGGCGGCGAGAATTTTCGCGGACATTTCCGTAGAGCTGCTCTTCAGGCAGGCCAGCCAGTCAAACGCGGGAATCTTCTCGGGCATATACAAACCGCCGTCGGGGGCAAGACCCTCCAGCACGGCCTGAGCGCTGTCCACAAAATGGGTTTCGCTCCGGGTAGAATGATAGAGCATAATATCCTCCTGTGATCGATTCTTTGCTAATTGCACAAAAAGTTGGGGAATACCGGGAAAACCTTGGCTTTTTGGCGTGGTTGAAATTTGAGTAGGTATATGATATACTGTTTTTCGTCAAAAAGCAAGCGTTTTCGGGATGGACACATCCGTTTTTACACACTGACCAAAAATCCCCGCACACATCTATAAAATGGAGGATGATTTGATGAAGATCGGATTGCTGGGCTTCGGCGTGGTTGGCCGGGGCGTATATGAGATCACGGAAAACAGAGACGACATGCAGGTGACCAAGGTTCTGTGCCTGGAGGACGTAAAGCTTCCTGACGCCCAGGCCGTCCACAATATCCGGGATATCGTGGAGGACGACAGCATCGACACCGTGGTAGAGGCCATGGGCGGGCTGCACCCGGCCTACGATTTCGTCCGCGCCGCCGTGGAGGCCGGAAAGAACGTGGTCACCTCCAATAAGGCGCTGGTATGCACCTTCTATGACGAGCTTCTGCCCCTGGTGAAGGAAAAGGGCGTTTACTTCCGCTGCACTGCAGCCGTGGGCGGCGGCATCGGCTGGCTCTCCGAGCTGGAGCGCGCCCGCCGGGTGCAGAGCATCCGGGAGGTCGGCGGCATTATGAACGGCACCTGCAACTATATTCTCGACAACATGACCCGTCAGGGCTTAAATTATGACGACGTGCTGAAGCAGGCACAGGCGCTTGGCTACGCCGAGGCAAACCCCTCCACCGACGTGGACGGCATCGACACCTGGCATAAGGTCATTCTGTCCTCCAACATTGCCTTCGGCGTGAGCCTGGACAAGGAGACCGTCCCTGTGGCGGGCATCCGCAACATTAAGGCAGAGGACGTGGAGAACTTCAAAGCCCACGGCCTGGTGTGCAAGCTGATCTCTACGGGCAAGCGGGAAAACGGCGTCATCAGCGCCTACGTTCAGCCCACCCTGGTGAAGGACGGCGAGCCGGAGGCCGCTGTTCCCATGAACTACAATCTTATCACCTTCATTGGCGAGACCTCTCAGCGCATGAGCTTCTTCGGCCAGGGCGCAGGCCGGTATCCCACCGCATACAATGTGGTGCAGGATCTGGTGGACGTTCTTGCCGGGAAGGGGTTCTACGCCCCCTACGGCGGCCGGGCGGCGGCTGTGAACGACGAGGAGCTGACCTGGTACGTTCGCGGTAACTGGAACGGCGAGACGAAGGCGCATTGGGGCAATGCGGCGGTGACCGCGCCGGTATCCGTTGCCAAAATGCACGCCTGGCTGAAGGAGAACCCAGACGCATTCGCCGCGGCGATTCGCGAGTAATTAGGGAAACTCTGAATAAATCGTCTTCGGCTGAGCAGCGGATCTTTTTCCCCAGCTGCGCGGTATTAAAAGCGGGAAATACACGAAGTATTCCGCCACTTTTAATACCTTCATCTGGTGAAAAATCTCTCGCTGTCAGCTCTCGCCGATTTATTCCGAGCTTCCCGGAAGCAGCAGAGAGGATTCAAAAATGAAAGTAGTCAAATTCGGCGGCAGCTCCATGGCGGATGCCGGCCAGTACCGCAAGGTACGGGATATTCTTCTGGCCGACCCGGAGCGCCGGGTGGTGGTGGTCTCCGCCGCAGGCAAACGGTTCGGCAATGACCATAAGCTGACCGACCTTCTCTATCTGTGCTATGCCCACGTCCAGTACGGCGTGGATTGCAGCAGCATTTTTGACATGATCGCCTCCCGTTACCTGGATATCCGGGATGAGCTGGGGCTTGATCTGGCGCTGGAGCCGGAGCTGGACGCTCTGAAAAAGCGCATCGACGCGAAGGACGTGACCCAGGAGGAGCTGGTCAGCCGGGGCGAGTATTTCTCCGCCAAGCTGATGGCGGCTTATCTTGGCTTCCAGTTCGTGGACGCGGCGGATTGGGTGATGTTCAACATGGACGGCACCGTGAACCGGGAGGTATCCTACAAGGCGCTGCGCAATCAGGTGCTGCTTGGCTACGGCGCGGTGATTCCCGGCTTCTACGGCGCCATGCCCGACGGCGCCATCCACACCTTCTCCCGGGGCGGCAGCGACATCACCGGCGCGCTGGCGGCGGCGGCGCTGGACGCGGATGTGTACGAAAACTGGACGGACGTGTCCGGCATTCTCATGGCCGACCCCCGGATCGTGGACGATCCTCAGGCCATCCCGGAAGTCACCTACGACGAGCTTCGGGAGCTGAGCTATTCCGGCGCCCAGGTGCTTCACGAGGATTCCATTTTCCCGGTGCGGGAGAAGAACATCCCCGTCAACATCCGCAACACCAACGACCCGGAGGCCCCCGGCACCATGATTCAGGAGTCCTTCTCCGGGGACGTTGACCCCGACCGGTTCATCACCGGCATCACGGGCAAAAAGGACTTTTCCATCATCTCCCTGACCAAGCGGGGCATGAGCAACCAGGTGGGCGTCCTGCGCAGAGTCCTGTCGGTGCTGGAGCGGCATAATATTTCCGTGGACTACGTTCCCAACGGCATTGACAACGTGTCCGTCGTGCTTCCCACCGCCGCGGTGGAGAAGGAGCTGTACACCATCATGGCGGAGATCAAGAAGGAAGCCCAGCCGGATACCCTGGACGTCCACCACCACATTGCCGTGGTCGCCGCCGTCGGACGGAAGATGGCCTTCCGCCCCGGCATTTCCGGCCGAATCTTCAAGGCGCTGGGCGAAAGCGGCATCAACATTCGCATGATCAACCAGGGACCCGACGAATTGAACATCATCTTCGGCGTGGACAATAAGGACTTTAAGGAAGCCATCCGGGTTCTGTACAACAGCTTCGTAAAGTAATGTGTGGGAGGAATGAAAATATGAAAACCTATACTGTAGCCGTCCTGGGCGCGACCGGCGCCGTGGGGCAGGAAATGATCAAGGTTTTGCAGGAGCGCAATTTCCCCGTTGGGAAGCTGGTTCCGCTGGCCTCTGCCCGGAGCGCGGGCAAAACCGTGAAGTTCCGCGGCGAGGACGTGACCATTCAGGAAGCCGCCGACACCGCTTTCCGGGGTGTGGATATCGTCCTGGGTGCGGCGGAAAACGACATTGCCAAGAAATTTGCCCCCGCCATCGTTGCCTCCGGGGCGGTGTTCGTGGACAATTCCTCCGCGTTCCGCCTGAACCCCGAGGTGCCGCTGATCGTGCCGGAGGTCAACCCCGAGGATGTGAAGAACCACAAGGGCATCATCTCCAACCCCAACTGCTCCACCATTATCACCGTCACTGCCGTCAATGCTCTGAATACCATCGCCCCCATTCGCACCATGACCGCTTCCACGTATCAGGCCGTCTCCGGCGCAGGCGCGGGCGGCCCCATCGAACTGATGAACGAGGTGGAGGCGCTGCGGGAAGGCAAAACCTACGAGCCGAAGGTATTTTCCCACCAGATCGCCTTCAACCTGATCCCCCAGATCGGCGGCGAGCAGTTCGAGGGCTACACCAGCGAGGAAATGAAGATGCAGAACGAAGGCCGCAAGATCATGCACCTGCCCAAGCTGAAGGTCAGCTGCACCTGCGTCCGGGTTCCTGTGGTGCGCAGCCACTCCATTTCCGTCAGCTGCCATTTTGACGTACCGGTCACCGTGGAGCAGGCGCGGGAGGTTATTGCCAAGGCACCCGGCTGCAAGCTGGTGGACGACCTGAAAAACAAGCAGTATCCCATGCCCCTGGACACCTCCGATCAGGACATCGTGTTCGTCGGACGCATCCGCCCTGACCTGACGGACGACAACGGCCTGTGCCTGTGGTGCTGCGGCGACCAGGTCCGCAAGGGCGCTGCCACCAACGCCATCCAGATCGCGGAGTTGCTGGTGAAGAAATAATCCTTTAATCATGTACGGGAGAGCCGACGGCTCTCCCGTATTTCCATATATAGAGGAATAACTTCCCGGAAAAGTGTCCATACTCCGCCTAAAAAGGAGGAATGACAATGAAACTGCGGGATGTTATGACGAACCCGGTTATCCGAATCAACCCGGAGGAATCCGTAGCGGTGGCGGCGCGGACGCTTGGCCGCTACAATATCGGGGCGCTGCCCGTATGCGGCAGCGACGGAAGGCTGTGCGGCCTGATCACCGACCGGGATATCGTCACCCGGTGCCTGGCCGCCGGACGCCCGGCCTCGTCCACCCCTGTCCGGGACGTGATGACGGCGAAGGTGATCACCGCCAGGCCGGACATGGAGGTCGCCCTCGCGGCGGGGCTGATGGGCAGGGAGCAGATCAGAAGACTGCCCGTCATGGAAAACGGCAGGCTCTGCGGCATGGTCAGCTTGGGTGACCTGGCAATGCAGGACGAAACCAGCATCGACGCGGGAGACGCTCTGACGGAGATCAGCAACAATCTCTCCTCCAGAGACGGTCGTCTCTGAGTAAAAAACAATAAAAAAGACGGCCCAAAATGTAAAAAATCCTTGACAAAGCGAACTTCGGATGGTATTATATCCAAGCTGTCCGCGAGGGCGGCACACAAAAAAGTTTGTAAGAATTTGGAAAAAGTTCTTGACAAATGGAAAAAGATGTGCTAACATATAAAAGTTCGCTGCGGGACAAATGTGAACGCAAAACGAACGGCTGTATCTTGTAAATTGAATAACGCAAAGACGAAAATAACACCTTGGACAATAA
>ERZ773258.754-NODE-754-length-34141-cov-3.419292_pt1 | contig 34141 bp, 34 predicted proteins | sample MGYA00511962_ERZ773258 | MGnify/ENA primary metagenome ERZ773258 (study PRJEB29015, sample SAMEA2737755) | human gut metagenome | biome: human gut; feature: human-associated habitat; material: faeces | place: China | collected 2012 ... | reverse complement strand
ATCCTGATGCCCATTGTGGAGGAGACCCTTTTCCGCGGGCTCCTCTTCGGCTGTCTGCGCCGGTACAGCCGTCCGCTGGCCTGGTGCCTCTCCGTGATGGCCTACGCCCTCTACTGTGTGTGGCAGTTCATGTTTACCTGGAACGGGGTGGACCCCCGCTATCTCCTGCTTTTCGTTCAGTACCTTCCCATATCCCTGGCCTGTACCTGGGCCTACGACAACGGCGGTTCCGTCTGGACGCCCATTGGCCTTCACGCCGTCATCAACCTCTTCACCCTGGTCTGGTCCCTCTGACAGGCCCTTAGAAAGGAATTCCCTATGCCCCATATTCAACAGCTGGCCCCCCATGTAGCCGACCTTATCGCCGCCGGTGAGGTAGTGGAGCGCCCGGCCAGTGTGGTCAAGGAGCTTATGGAGAACGCCATTGATGCCGGCGCCTCCAAAGTCACTGTGGAAATCCAGAACGGCGGCATGTCTCTCATCCGGGTCACGGACGACGGCTGCGGTATTGCCGCAGAGGATGCCGAAACCGCCTTTCTCCGCCACGCCACCAGCAAGATCCGCAGCGAGTATGACCTGGAGGCCATCGGCACACTGGGCTTCCGGGGGGAGGCCCTGGCCGCCATTGCCGCCGTCTCCCGGATTGACCTGCTTACCCGTCCCGGCGGAGCGCCCCTTGGGACGGCGGTCTCCCTGGAGGGCGGGGCCGTCACCGGCCGGGAGGAGGCGGGCTGCCCCGCCGGAACCACAATGGTGGTCAAAGATCTCTTTTTCAATACACCGGCGAGACTGAAATTTATGAAAAAGGACGCCGCTGAAGGCGCCGCCGTCTTTGCCGCCGTCCAGCGCCTGGCGCTCTCTCACCCGGAGGTGAGTGTGAAGTTTCTCCGGGACGGCAGGCAGGAGCTGCTCACTCCCGGCGACGGCGCCCTGCGCTCCTCCGTCTACAGCGTCTTCGGCCGGGATCTGGCCCTGGGGCTCATCCCGGTGGAGGGGTCGGGAGAGGGGATGTCGGTCTCCGGCTTTGCATCCCTGCCCGCCTGCTGCCGCGGCACCCGGGGCTATCAGCACTTCTTTGTCAACGGACGGTATGTCAAATCCCGCACCATGGCGGCAGCCCTGGAAGAGGCCTATGCCAACCAGAAAATGGTGGGGAAATTTCCTGCCTGCGTCCTCCATCTGACCACTAAGCTCAACGCAGTGGACGTAAATGTGCACCCCACCAAGACCGAGGTTAAGTTCGGCAGTGACAAGCAGGTCTTTTCGACGGTATACTACGCTGTGAAGTCGGCCCTGGAGGGCGACAGAACCCGGCCGACAGCGGTGCTGGAGCCCCCCAAGAGGCACGATACCGTCACCCCCCGCCAGACGGTCCTGGACGTGCCTGCGCAGCCCCTGACCGCCGCACTGCCCCTCCACGACTTTACCGCGCCTAAGAGAGGCCCCGCTCTCAGTGCCGTCCGCCCTTCTGCTGCAGAGGGCAAGCCCTGCTCTGCTCCTCCCCCATCGGGCGCGTCCCTGCAGATGCCGGCGGAAGCACCCCCGTCTCTGCCGGAGCGGCGTACCGTCCACACCCATGATGTTCCTGCGCCGTCTTCCGCCCGTCCGGATTCCGTCTCCGCTCAGGCGAAAGCGCAGCCGCCGGTTCCCACTCCAGATCCGGCTCCCGGGCCCACTCCCGCCCCCGAGCCCTGGCATCTGGCGGGAGAGGTGCTGAGCACCTACATCATTGTGGAGCAGGGAGATAAGGTCGTCCTTATCGACAAGCATGCCGCCCACGAACGGATGCACTTTGACCGGCTCAAGGCGGCGGGCTACACCCCCATGGTGCAAACCCTGCTGACTCCCGTGGTCCTCCAGCTCCCCGGTGAAGAGGGCGCCATTCTCCTTCAGCACCTGCCGCTTCTGCGCCGCTTTGGCTTTGAAGCCGAGGACTTTGGCGGCGGAAGTCTCATTGTCCGGGGGGCCCCTTCGGATGTGGACGCCGGAGATATCGAAGGCACGCTCTCCGAGCTGGCCGGAAAGCTCCTCACCACAGGCTCCGCCGACCCCGAGGCCGTCCGGGATACCCTGCTCCATACCATGGCCTGCAAAGCGGCCATCAAGGGCGGGCAAAAAAACGGCACGGCCGAGCTCCTTCGGGTAGCCGAGGCAGTCATGGCGGGCACAGTCAGGTACTGTCCTCACGGCCGCCCCGTGGCAATAGAGCTCACCAGGCAGCAGCTGGAGAAACAGTTTAAGCGCGCATAATTTCCCGGGAAAGGCCCCAGATTTCGACATGATATCTGGAATAATTTGGTATATTATGGATGCATTCTAAAGAGAAACGGAGTGTATCCAACTATGCAAAAGACAAACAACCTGCAGGACCTCTTTCTCCTCCGGGCACGGAAAAGCCGTGTCCACGTGACCCTCTTCCTGATGAACGGCTATCAGCTTCGGGGAACCATCGCGGGATATGACGCCTTTGTGGTGGTCCTTACCACCGATGAGGACAAGCAGATGGTGATCTATAAGCACGCCATCTCTACCATTGCTCCGGAGCGGCCTGTTCCGCTGGACGAGGCGGGGGAGGAGAACGGGTAACTCCTCTCTACGTACATACAAAAAGGACAAGCGCTATGAAACAGGGCACCCTGGTCAATAAAATTGTGATTTTAGTTCTGGCGGGCGCAGTGGCCATCTATCTGGCTGTCTACGCCTGGAACAGCCTGACCACGCCGTTTTCCACCGTTCTCTCCTACGCCTATGCCGTGGACGACAGTATTGAGGCTACCGGCTTTCTGGTGCGGGAGGAGGTTGTGCTCCCCTCCGCCGGGGGCACCGTGGAGCTGCTCCCCGCCGAGGGAGAGCGGGTTTCCAAGGGAGAGGCTGTGGCTGTTTTATACCAGAATACGGCCGCACTGGAGCGCAGGCAGGAGCTGCAAAAGCTCAATCTTGAGCTGGAGCAGCTGCGCTATTCCCTCCGGCAGGAGGGAGCAGGGGGGGACAGCGGACGGCTGAGCCAGGCCGTCATCGACGCCATTGTATCCCTGCGCTCTTCTGTAGCGGCCGGAGATCTGACAGGCCTTGAGGATCAGACTCTGAACCTGAAAAGCCTGGTTTACCAGCGCGAGTACACCTTCGGCGATGCGGGCTCTTCCGAGGCCCTGACTGTTGCCATTGCGGAAAAAGAGGCGCAGATCCAGGCCCTCAGCAGTCAGGCTGCCGCCGATACCAGCCAGGTGCGGGTGGATCGACCGGGGATTTTCTCCGGCCAGGTGGACGGGTATGAGAGCCTGCTCACACCGGAGGGACTGTCCTCCCTGACCCCTTCCGGGCTGGATGCCCTGTCCCGGCAGCGGGTTTCCGCCGATGAGACCGCCGTGGGCAAACTGATCACCAGCAGTACCTGGTATTTTGTCTGTCCCCTGCCTGAGGGGGAGGCCAAGCGTCTGGAAGACCGGCAGGGCCAGCTCCAGCCGGTCACCGTCCGCTTTTCCCGTGACTGGTCAGGGGAGGTGGAAATGCAGGTCGAATCGGTAAGCGAGCCGGAAAACGGCCGGGTGACCGTGGTGTTTTCCTCCAACCGCTTTTTGTCCGACACGACGCTGCTGCGCCGTCAAACCGTTGATTTGATCTTCGACACCGCCGAGGGAGTGCGGATACCCAAGCGGGCCGTCAGAGTGCTCACTGTCACCGAACAAGATGAGGAGACCGGTGCGGAGTCCGAGCGTCAAGTAACGGGCGTCTACGCCCTGGTGGGCGCCCAGGCAGAATTTAAGCCGGTCACCGTTCTGGTAGAGGAGGAGGACTACTGCCTGGTCCGTCCGGAACCCCCTCAGGACGCCGCCCGAAAGATCCTCCGGGCCGGCGACGAGATTATTGTATCCGCCGATGATCTGTTCGACGGAAAGGTCGTACGCTAGGGAAGGGGAGGGGTTGTCTTATGTCTCTGGAGGAAAATATCGCTCAAGTAAAGGCCAATATCGCCGCCGCCGCCCGGGAGGCCGGGCGGGATCCGGCGGAGATCACTCTGGTGGCCGCCACCAAGGTACAGACCTCGGATACCATCCGGGCGGCCATTGCCGCCGGTGTGACAATCTGTGGGGAAAACCGGGTCCAGGAGATGACCGCCCATCTGGACGACAACGCTTACGCCGGGTCAGCCCTGCACTTTATCGGCCATCTTCAGACCAATAAAGTCAAGTATGTGGTGGGCCGGGTGGATATGATCGAATCAGTGGGGTCGGAACGCCTGCTGGATGCCATAGAAGACCGCGCCGGCAAATTGGGCCTGGTTCAGGACATCCTGCTGGAGGTTAACATCGGCGGGGAGGCAAGCAAGAGCGGCGTACGCCCTGATGAACTGCCCCTGCTGGCGCGAAAAGCCGCTGAATTTCCACATATTCGGCTCCGCGGCCTGATGGCCATACCACCCATTGCGGCAGCGCCGGGAGACAATCGGAAGTTTTTTCAGAGAATGCACCAGCTTTTTGTTGACATAAGAACGCAGATGGACCATAATATAACTGATATTGATTGTCTGTCTATGGGTATGAGCGGCGATTATGAGGACGCTGTCCGGGAGGGCGCCACCCTGGTCCGGGTTGGAACGGCTCTCTTTGGTCCCCGTCCGCCCATGGGAGCAGCAACAAAGGATAAGATTTAGGGGGTTACCTGATATGGGATTTATTGACGAGCTCAAGCGCCTGGCCCGTCCCTATGAAGATGAAGACGAGGATGAGGAGTTTGACGACTTTGAGCCGGTCTCCCGCAGCGAGCGCATGGATCGCACCGACCGCGGCGTCCGCACAGCCAAGAGTGAGAGCACCGGAGCTATTTTCCCGGTGGAGAACGAGCGGCGCAGCAACAAGGTTGTCAACATCCACACAACCACCCAGCTCCAGGTGGTGCTGGTAAAGCCCGAGCGCTTTGAAAACGCCTCTGAGATTGCCGACCACCTGCGGGAAAAGCGCACTGTGGTTCTCAACCTGGAGTCCACCAACAAGGACATCGCCCGGCGCCTGCTGGATTTCCTCTCCGGCGTGGCCTACGCAAACGAGGGAAAAATCAAGAAGGTCGCCATTTCCACCTATATCATTACCCCCTATAATGTGGATATTTTAGGGGATCTCATTGACGAACTGGAGAATAACGGCCTCTACTTCTAAAAACCGGCTGTACTCTTCCCAGCTGCACATTACATAGAAGAAATGCGGGGGATAATTATGCTGACGCCTCAGGAAGTCTCGGAGCATGCCTTTGCAAAAGCGTCCTTCGGCGGATACAATATGGCGATGGTGGATGAGTTCCTGGACCTGCTGACCGAGGACTACACGACGCTCTATAAGGAAAACGCCACGCTCAAGGCCAAAATGAAGGTCCTGGTAGACAAGGTGGAGGAATACCGTTCCACAGAGGAAGCCATGCGCAAGGCCCTGCTCACCGCCCAGCGGATGGCCGACGAGATGGTGGCTGAGGCCGAGGCCAAGAGAAACGACCTGCTGAAAAACGCAGAGGCCGACGCCAAGGCCCGTATGGCGGAGCTGGCCCGGGAGATCCGGGACGAGGAGGGGCGCTTGGCCGCCGCAAAAGCCGAGACGGCCGCCTATGTGGATAAGGTTCGGGACCTGCACCGTCAGGAGCTGCATTACCTGGACGGTCTTTCCCAGCTCTCTCCGGCAGCCACCGTGCCGCCGTCAGTTCCAGATCCGGTGGATACCGCCGCACAGGAGATCGCGGCCTCTATGGACCGTATTGTGGCAGAGGAGACAGAGGAGCATGCAGCCCCTGTTACCGCCCAAGCCGAGGTCCCTGTCCAGGAAAAAGACGGGGGACTTTATGCCGAACTGTTGGAGCTGAATCTCACGCCCGGTGCGCCTGGAGAGCGCCGCTCACGCCCGGTGCGCCGCCCGATTGAGGAGTCTCCCGCCCCCGAAGCGGATCTGGACGACACCTCTCCCACCCGCCGGATTGACTTTGACCATCTCCAATTCGGGAAGGACTACGAGATCAAGTAGGGCGGCTTGGTTGAATGCCGCAGAGCATTCTCATCACGGGAGTCACCTTCCTTCTCTGTGGGGGGATCGCGTCTCCGCTCCCGGCGTTCCTGTCCACCGCGCCCGGCCTTCTCCCTTCCGCCGGCCGTCTGCCTGCTGGCCCGCGTGACGGGCTGGATCGAAAAGTCTCTGATTGGAAGGCCGCTGTGGCCGAAAAATCGAACGTTTCCCCTTGACAGAGCGGAATTTAGCATGTAAGATACTCGGAGACGCGCCCTGTGTGCGTCTCCGAAATCTGTTTTATGACAGAGAACTTCATCTGGAACACCGCGTTGACGAGGACAAGTACCCCCCATATCCTGCCCAGAGAGCCGCCGTTTTGGTGAGAGGCGGAGAGGGGAGGGGGCGAATATCCCCTCGGAGCGCCCCGCTGAACCGGCAGTAGGCGGGGACGGTTGGCCCCGTTACCGGCCGTTGAGGGGCCGCGGCATGTCCGCGGTAATGAGAGTGGTACCGCAGAGGTTTTGCGCCTTTGTCTCTTACGGGAGACAGGGGCGCCTATTTTTTGAACGAGAGGAGCACAACGTCATGAAATGTCCCTGTTGCGGTCAGGAAATGTGTCAGGGCTGGCTGTACGGTTTTCCCCTGATCTGGACCACAAAAAAGAACCTGCCCAGTCGGCTCTTCACGGGATCGTCTGACGTCTTTCTTCGGGACTACTCCACAGAAGAGAGGGGAAAGCCTCTCGCCTGGATTTGTGAGGCCTGCCGCCGGGTTTTGATTGAATATTAAATTTATTTTCTATACAACAGGAGGAGACACCCATGGATTATAACAAGACCGTTCACTTACCCCAGACCGACTTCCCCATGAGGGCCGGCCTGCCGAAGCGTGAACCCGGCATGCTTGAGGAGATGGAGCAGGCTGACCTTTACCACAAACTGCTCCAAAAAAATGAGGGCAAGCCCAAATTTATTCTGCACGACGGCCCCCCCTATGCCAACGGCAACATCCACATCGGTACGGCCCTGAACAAAATTCTTAAGGATATCATTGTCAAGCACCGCAATATGACGGGCTGGTGCGCCCCCTATGTCCCCGGCTGGGACACCCATGGCCTGCCCATTGAGAGCGCCATCCTAAAAAACAAGAAAATTAAGCGGGAGGAGCTGACCACCAGCGAGTTCCGTGAGAAGTGCAAGGAGTACGCCCTGGACTTTGTGGACAAGCAGCGCAGCCAGTTTAAGCGTCTGGGCGTACTGGGGGAGTGGGAGGACCCTTATCTGACCCTCAAGCCCGGCTTTGAGGCCAAGCAGGTGGAGATCTTCGGTAAAATGGCCGAGAAGGGCTATATCTATAAGGGCATGAAGCCGGTGTACTGGTGTCCCCATGACCAGACCGCCCTGGCGGAAGCTGAGATTGAGTATGCCGACGACCCCTGTACCACCCTGTTCGTCAAGTTCCCCGTCCGGGACGACAAGGGCAAGTTGACTCCGTACGCCCCTCTGGACAAAATCTTTTTTGTCATCTGGACCACCACCCCCTGGACCATCCCCGGCAACATGGCCATCTGTGTCAACGCCGCCTTCGACTACGTGCTTCTCCAGGCCCCCGGCGGCGAGGTGTATATCTTGGCCAAGGACTTGGCCGAGAACGTCTGTAAAGCCGCCCACATCGACTATACCGCCTGCAAGGTACTGGCCACCCTCAAGGGCGGGGAATTTGAACTGATGACTGCCGGGCATCCCCTCTTTGACCGGGACAGTGTGATCCTGTGCGGCGACCACGTCACCCTGGATGCAGGCACGGGCTGCGTCCACACCGCCCCCGGCTTCGGCGCCGACGACTTCAACATCTGCCGTGCCTACGACGCGGCAGGCAAAACCCACATCGGCACGCCGGTCCCCGTCAATGCCAAGGGCGTCATGACCGACGAGAAGTACAGCGGTCAGTTTTACGCCAAGGCCAACGAGGTTATCCCGGGAGATCTGAAGGAGGCCGGGATGCTTCTGGCCAGCGAGCAGATTACCCACTCCTACCCCCACTGCTGGCGGTGCAAGCACCCCATCATCTACCGGGCAACCGAGCAGTGGTTCTGTTCCGTGGACGCCATCAAGGAGGAGGCGGTGCGGGCCTGCGACTCCATCCAGTGGAAGCCGGATTGGGGCAAAGAGCGCATGACCAGCATGATCACCGAGCGCAACGACTGGTGCATCAGCCGCCAGCGGGTGTGGGGGGTGCCCATTCCCATCTTCTACTGTGAGAAGTGCGGCAAGGACCTTGTCACCCCCGAGACCATTGCGCGGATCTCCGACCTCTTTCGGGAGCACGGCTCCAACATCTGGTTTGACAAAACCGCCGACGAGCTGGTGCCCGAGGGCTTTACCTGTCCCGTTTGCGGCCACACCCACTTTACCAAGGAGTCCGATATCATGGACGTGTGGTTCGACTCCGGATCCACCCATGCCGCCGTACTGGATGAGCGGGATTACCTGCAATTCCCCGCCGACGTGTATCTGGAGGGCGGCGACCAGTACCGGGGCTGGTTCCAGTCCTCTATGCTGACCTCCATCGCCGCCAAGGGGACAGCGCCCTACAAGCAGATCATCACCCATGGCTGGACAGTGGACGGCGAGGGCAAGGCCATGCATAAATCTCTGGGCAACGCCATCGCCCCCGAGGAGATCATCAAGGACTACGGCGCCGACATGCTCCGCCTTTGGGTGGCGTCGGCGGACTATACGCAGGACATGCGCATCTCCAAGGAGATCATGAAGCAGCTCTCCGACGCCTACCTGAAGATCCGCAACACCGCCCGGTATATGCTGGGCAATCTGACCGGCTTTGACCCGGATGCCGACAGGGTGCCCCACAGCCGCCTTGTCGATCTGGACCGGTGGGCGCTCTCCCGGTTCAACGATCTGGCCCGGACCGTGCGGGACTACTATAACAAGTATGAATTCCACGGCGTTTACCGCTCCATCTACAACTTCTGTGTGGTGGACATGTCCAACTTCTACTTCGACATCATCAAAGACCGTCTCTACTGCGCCGGCGAGGAGGGCCGCAGGTCGGCCCAGACCGCCCTGTATCTCATTCTGGACGGCATGACCCGCTTGGTAGCGCCTATCCTGGCCTTTACCAGCGAGGAGATCTGGAAGGCTATGCCCCATGACGGACAGGCGGACGGGGAGAGCGTTCTCTTTAACCAGATGCCTGACTATGACGGAGCTCTGGCCCTGCCTCAGGGAGAAACGGAGCGCTGGGAGACCCTCATCACTCTGCGGGACCATGTCAATAAGGCGCTTGAGTCTGCCCGGAATGAAAAGCGCATCGGCAAGAGCCTGGAGGCCAAAGTTGTCCTTCACCTGCCCGTGGGCTATCAGGCGGTAAAAAAGGAGGACCTCAGCTTTTTGGCCGATTTGTTTATCGTATCTGAAGCGGAAATCGGCAATGACACGCAGTCCGGAGAGCCTGTGGTGGATGTGGCTGCGCTGGATGCCCCCAAGTGCGTCCGCTGCTGGAAGTTTGACCCCCATGTAGGAGAGGTCCACGACCACGCCGGGCTCTGTCCCCGCTGTGCCAGTGTCATCAGAAGCATGAAATAAAAGACGAAGGGCGCCCACCTTTAGAGGTAGGCGCCCTTCGTCCCATAAAAAATGATAGCGTCTTTTTTTGACTGCCTCAGGCGGGGCCTCCGCGCCTCCTCATCCTTTTCCCGCCGCAGTTTGCTCCAGCTCCTGTCGAACCCTCTCCAGCGCGCTGCGGGCCTCTTCGTATTCGGGCCTGAGCGAGATTGCCTTTTCAAAATCTTGTTTGGCCAGCTCCAGCTTTCCCAGCGCCGCATATCCCCGCCCCCGGTGATAGTACGGATTTGCAAACTCGGGTGCCTTTTGGATTGCGGCCTCGCAATCTGAAAAGGCCTTCTCATATTCTCCCTGGTCAATATAGGAGGCCGCGCGGTTATTGAGGTACACCTGTGCGTCTCCTTTTGTTCTGCTGATGGCCTGCGTATAGTCCTCAATGGCCCGCTCCTGATCGCCGAGCTTCCAAAATACAAGCCCGCGTCTGTTATAGATGTCGTCCGCGTCGGGCTCCTGCTCCAAGATTTCGCTGTAATCCGCTATCGCCTCCTGATACCGCCCCAGTTTTTCATACAAATCCCCTCTGGATAACAGCGCCTCCAGCTCACCGCCCCACTCCAGCGCCTCGCCGTAGTCCTCCAGCGCCTGATGATACTCTCCCAGCTCCTCATAGAGCTCTCCGCGGCTCAGGTAAGAAACCCAATCTGTATCATCCAGAGCAATTGCGGCGGTATACTCAGCTACGGCCTCCTCTTTTCGCCCCAGCCGTTCATAGGTGAGTGCGCGGTAAAAGCGGGCGCTCGCCTCATCCTGCGCCAGCTCTACTGCGATGTTGAAATCTTCCAGAGCCCGCTCGACATCTCCCGCCCAATAATAATTTTTCCCCCGATCCAAATAGGCCTCCCCATCATTGGGGTCCTGCTCGATTCGCCTGCTCAGTCTCTGCAGCGTATCTCGCCGCTGCTGATCCAAGGTCGCCCGCAGCTGGCTCTGCATAGCGGTGGGCTGAGAAATGTCTCCCAGCTTTTTGCCGAACCGCTCCAGCTGCTCCTCATAGGCCTTGGCCCGCCGCTCGGCGATCTCGCGGACCTGCTTTCCCGGATTCTCATATCCGAATTCGCGGCCCAGGAGATACATCATCTCGTCAAAGCCCTCAATGGGAACGAAATAGCCGCCCTTGCTCTCTACGAGCGCCCGGATCTCTTCAGGGGGCTCCTCATGGCGGTAGCACCAGTAAAGGCCGTTCATCTTGACGGTGTCGTCCTTGAGAAAGTCCATCAGGCTGTGATCTCCGCCGGCGTAGCCGATTACCACAGGGGTATAGATCTGAAACGCCGTACGCAGAACCGCCTTCCACTTCTCCGACAGCCCGTCCACCTGGCTTCTGCGGTTGAGCGGATCGAAGAACAGCCCCCGATGGAGCTTGGCCACAATGGGCCGCCTGGTGTTGATATTGATATAATCCGCCAGAAGCTCATGGGCGATGACCAGCGGCCTGCGGTCGGTATAAATGAAGAGGGCATCCTCCACCAGGCTGTCAAAGTTGGTAGTGATGACCAGGTTGTTCTCCGACTCTGCCAGATGTCTGGCCAGGGGGTAGTAGCCGAAACTGGGCTGGGCCCGCTCCATTGCCCTGGCCAGATAGGCCGACCCAATCTGGTAGTCGGGATAAAAACGAAGGGCGTACAGATCAAAGTAGGACCGGCTGGAAGGCGTAATGTCGGTAATATCCAGCTCAGCCATGATACTCTTGAGTTCGGCCGGCAAATAGCGGCTGTTTAAATCCAGATACCACTCCCGGGCCATCTCTTCGCCGGTGCGGATCCCAGACTCTCTGGACGCCCCCGCTCCCAGAATAAAGCAATACCGCTTCTCGTTCTGGCTGCTCTCCCGCATAGTCTTTAAAAACAGGTTCAGGGAAATTTCCCGCATCTCCGTCCGGCCTCCTTTTCTCTATATTTTCCAGTATAGCAGAAACCTGTGCCGCGGACAATGTCCTTTTTCCCGGGAAAAGCGTTGCCCCGAACGCCGCCCCGTGATAGAATAGGCTGTAAATCTGTAACCTATCATCCTAAAGGAGAACCGTTTTATGCTCTACTTCCTTCTCGCCGCCGCATTGGTTGTTCTGGACCAGGTCGTCAAACTGCTGGTGCGGCACCATATTCCTCTGGGCGGCAGCGTCACCCTAATCCCAGGGGTCATGGACCTCTCCTATGTCCAGAACACAGGCGCGGCCTTTTCCCTCTTTCAGGAGCATACCTGGGTTCTGGCGGCCGTCTCTCTGGTTGTAGCAGTGCTGCTGATCCTAGCCCTGATCAAAAAAATCTTTACCCGTCCCTGGGGTGTAATCTCCCTGGCCGTGGTATTGGCGGGCGCAGTGGGCAACCTGATTGACCGGGTCTTTTTGGGCTTTGTCACCGACATGTTTCAGACAACTTTTATGAACTTTGCCGTCTTCAATGTAGCTGATATCTGCGTGGTACTGGGCGGCATCTCCCTGTGCGTGTATGTCATTTTCTTCTACGAAAAGTGGGAAAAGAAGGGAAAGTACGCCCATGACACCTCTCACTCTGACCGCTGACCGTACCGGGGAGCGGGTGGACAGCTTTCTCTCCCGCCTCCTTCCCGACCTGACCCGCTCGGCAGCCCAGCGGCTGCTGGAGGAGGGCCTCGTGACACGCTGCGGCGCCCCGGTGAAAAAGAGCGACAAAACCGTCCCAGGGGACACCTTTACCGTTGCCCTGCCAGATCCGGCCCCCATGGATGTGTTCCCCCAAAATATCCCTCTGGATGTCGTGTACGAGGATGCCGATATCATCGTCGTCAACAAGCCGGTGGGCATGGTGGTCCACCCTGCGGCGGGGCACCCCGACGGGACTCTGGTCAACGCGCTGTTATATCACTGCAAAGAATCGCTCTCCGGAATCAACGGAACCCTCCGTCCCGGTATTGTACACCGCATTGACCGGGATACCTCCGGCCTTCTTGTCGCCGCCAAAAACGATTTTGCCCACCTCGCTCTGGCGGAGCAGCTTCAGGATCACAGCTTGTACCGGGAATATGAGGCGGTCTGCGTGGGCAATCTGAGAGAGGACTCGGGCACGGTCAACGCCCCCATCGCCCGCCACCGGACAGATCGAAAGCGGATGGCGGTCGACTTCCTGCAGGGACGGGAGGCGGTCACCCACTGGTCCGTTCTCGCCCGTTTTCCGGGGTATTCCCATATTCAATGCCGCCTGGAGACCGGACGAACCCACCAGATCCGGGTCCATCTGGCCCACATCGGCCACCCTTTGCTGGGAGATGTGGTCTATGGAGCCAAAAAGCCCTGCCCGGGGCTGGCAGGTCAATGCCTCCACGCGAAGAGGCTCTCCTTTACCCACCCCCGCACCGGCGACCGCCTTACCCTGGAGTGCCCGCTGCCCGACTGGTTCCAGGAGGTATTGACAAAGCTGGGCAAGCTGGTATAGAATTTATCCAATCCGCAGGACAAATCGAATCTCGGGTGTGTTCGGATCAGAGCAGCGCGGCAGACGGCGACTCAGCCGCCGCTGTCGGAGGATGCCGCACACCCCAGGGGCGCTGGACGCAAGTCCGGCTGAGATGTGAGACGTATCGCCGTCTTCGGTCCCTTGAACCTGATCCGGGTAATGCCGGCGTAGGAAGCGAATTCGACACATGGGGTTGTTTCTCCTGTACCGCATTGCGCTCTTCCAGGTTTGCGCTGCGGTACATCTTTATTAGGAGGAACAGCATATGGGCAAACCAACTGCACCCGCTGCCCGTACCCGCGCCATTATGGGGATCCGGGCCCTGTGCGAAGGGGCCATTATGGTAGCCCTCAGCCTAATCTTGGGGCTGTTCAAGGTCTTTGAGCTGCCTCAGGGCGGAAGTATTTCACTGGAGATGCTTCCCTTATTTCTGTACTGTGTCCGCTGGGGCATGAAGAGCGGCTTTGTCGTTTGTCTTGCTTTCGGCGTACTGCAGATCTTTGTCCAGGGCGTCCTGGCCTATGGCTGGCAGTCCATTCTACTGGACTACATTGCGGCTTTCACTGTTATCGGAGTGGCCGGTCTCTTCCGGGGCCGGGAGCGTGGAATCTTCTGGGGGACACTCCTGGGCGCTGCCGCCCGGTTTGCGGTTCATTTTATCAGCGGTATTACCATCTACCGCATCCTGGCCCCCACCGAGCTCTTTAACACCACCTTTACCAGTCCCTGGATGTACTCTCTGGCATATAACGGCAGCTATGTGGCGATCGACACCGCCATCTGCCTGATTATCTTCGCCGCCCTCTACCTGCCGCTGAGGCGGTATATCACCGGGGCGGACTTGCGGAAATAAGGTTGTGAATTCCCTTGGGCAAATTTGACGGCGTGCTTCTGGTCAGCGACTTTGACGACACTTTGTATGGCTCCGACTTTACGGTGTCGCCTGAGAACGTGCATGCCCTGACGTACTTTGTTCAGGAGGGCGGCACCTTTACCGTGGCCACCGGCCGTGCTCACGCCACATTTGCCCCTGTTTTTTCCCTGGCCCCCATCAATGCCCCGGTGATACTCTCCAACGGTTCGGCCCTCTATGACTTTGTGGCAGATCAGATGATATACGAGACCTTTCTCCCCGACCGGATCCGTACGGATATGGAGGAGGTCTGCGCGTCCTTTCCTACTCTTGGCTTTGAGAGTTACCATGGAGACGATATCTACGCATATAACCCCAACATGGTGACTGAGCGCCACATCCGGCGGGCCAAGAGCACCTATATCGAACGACCCGTGGCTGAAATGCCTCTGCCCTGGAGCAAAGCGATCCTTCAGCAGGACAATACCATTCTGCGTAAGGTGCAGCGCTATATGCTGGAGCGATGGAGCGCATATTACGAGGTGATCTTCTCCAACCAGGTCCTCCTGGAGCTCACCCGCAAGGGGAGCAATAAGGGGGGAATGGTTCTCCATCTCGCCGATCAGCTGGGCATCGACCGGAGCCACATCTACTGCGTGGGGGATAATCAGAACGACCTGCCCATGCTGGCCATCTCAGCCATCCCATTTGCCCCCGCCAACTGTGCCCCTGAGGTCAAGGCCTGGGGAGCCAGAGTGATAGGCTCCTGCGACCAGAGCTGTATTGCTGAAATTGTGGGAATACTGGACCAAATATATTGACGCAGGCAAAATAAGCCGCCGCTGCTCTGAAAAAGAACCGCGGCGGCTCATTTTTTCTGCCGGCCGTACCAAACGCCGCGGATCTGCCCCGGCGGCCGAACGACTTTCGCCCCCTCTGCTACTCACGGCAGCAGCCGTCCGTTCGCTCAGGTACAGGCATTCCGGTATCTACCTCTCCTCCTCATCGGGAAGGGAGAGGCGGCCGGAGGCGATCTCCTCCATCGTACCTGCCAGCAGCAGGGCATATTGATAAAGGCGTCCCAAGGGGGCGCGCTCCTCCACCGAATGGGCATCCAGAATATCGGGGCCGGTACTCACTACGGCAAGGCCGGGCCGCTTTTCACAAAAAATAGAGGGCTCCAATCCTACATGGACAGCTGAGACCTCCAGTCCCCGTCCGGTCTCCTGAAAAAACACTCTGTCCATCAGGCGCGCCAGAGGGTTGTCCGCCCGCCCCGGCCAGCCCGGATATGCGGCGCAGTGCACCAGCGTGAAGCCCGCTTTACGGGCCGTCTCGTCGTGCTGCGCAGAGAGACGCCGCTCCTCCTCCTCACCGGCACAGCGGAGGAATGCACAGGCCTGGAGCCGCCCTCCCTCCTGGGCCACTCGGCCCAAGTTGGCGGAGGCGCCCACTACACTGGGAAAGGAGGGGTGCATGGCGTATACTCCGTTAAACAGACCCGTGATGAGGGCGAGGACCCCATCACGGCACTCTGCCGTCCACATCTCCTCCGGCGGCTCAGAGGGTGCCCAGGTCAGTTTCAGATGCGGGTCCGTAATCCGGAAGCTGCGCTCCATCTCTGCCCGAACGTTCTCCGCCAGGGTCAGAAATATGTCCTCACCTCCCGGGGGCAGAATCACCGTGGCCCCTGCCTCGGTTGGGATCGCATTGTGGGCCTGTCCCCCCGCCAGGGCGGAGATGCCCATTCCGGGCAGCGCATCCCTCAGAGCGCGCAGGAACCGCCCCAGCAGTATGAGCGCATTGGCTCTGCCCTTGTGGATATCGTCCCCCGAGTGTCCTCCGCTTGCACCGGACAGCTCCAGCCGCAGGGGAACGCCATCTAGGGCGGGTATTGTCTCAAGATGCCTTTCGTAAGTCTCCCGCCGTCCCCCTGCCGACCCCACAATGGCCCGCCCCAGCTTAAATCCGTCGGTATTCAGCAAGAGGGAGGCGTCCTCCAGCCATGTTCCGCTCATCCGGCGAGTTCCCTCCAGCCCCACCTCTTCCGCCACCGTAAAGAGAAGCCGCAGCGGGCCGTGGGTAATTCCGCAGCCCAGGAGCCACAGCACGGCGGCATTGCCGAGATTGTTGTCTGCTCCCAGGGAAGAGCGGCCGTCCGTCCGAAGCACCCCATCCTTCACCTGGGCAGCAGGTATGTCGCGAAGAGGCCGGAAGCCCTCAGCGCAGGCGCACACCATGTCCATATGTCCCTGGAGGATCAGCAGCGGCGCCCTCTCTGCGCCGGGGGATGGGGGTACGTCGGCCCTCACATTATGCCATGTATCCCGGACGGGGGATAGTCCCAGCCTCCGCAGCTCCTCCGCTATGAGAAGGCTTTCAGCCTCTTCATGCCAGGAGGGGCGCGGTGCGGCATTCAGGCGGAGAAAGGTCTCCACAATGCCCCTGGTTACGGCTTTCCGCCCCCCCAGCCGCTCCAGCAAGTTCATGTTTTCACTTCCTTTTCCATTCCTTTCAGCCATTGTATCAGTTCTGCCGCCCGGTTACAAGAGGGCCTCCAACACCCCCAGCACCACCAACAGGGCCCCGGAGAGCGGGAGGGCATAGGCCCCGAGCAGACGGCCTGCCACCCTGCATCCCAGCCACCGCCCCAACGGCAGGGCAGCCAAAGTCATAAAAAAATTACAAGCCGCCGCCCACACCGGGTGAATTCCGCTGACTCCGGCAGCCACTCCAATCCCCGCGTTGTTGACGGCCAGGGCGGCGGCAAGCGAGACCCAGCCCCACAGCCCGGCCGGAGCGTCGGCTGCTCCGCCGCCGCCCCGGCCCCGCAGCCAGTCCAGCAGAAACCAGAATCCGATTCCAATCAGGGCCAATCCCCCCAGCATCTCGGCCGTGCCGGCTGCCAATATGGCGGCGGCCGCGTCCCCCAGCACCAGAGAAAAGAGGGTAACGCCTGTGGTCACCGCCGCTACCAGCACGGACTGTCCGGCCGTCACGCGGACACCCTTCACCGCGTAGCCCACGGCCAGCAAAACTGTGTCCAGATTGCAGGCCAGTGAAAAGAGAAAAACCGCTCCCAAGGCGAGAACAAACTCCATACAATCCCCCCGTTCTGCCCATCCTATGCGGCAGGACAGGGGTGGGTGCAGGGGGTGGCAATCTATCGTGAGCTGTGGTATACTGAAAGAATCCATCATAATAATCAAGGAGGCAGCGAATAATGAGCGCCCGTGAGGAATTTATCGAGATCTATCAGGAACATATTCACCGGGAAGGGGCCGACGCCCTGCTGGATTACCTCCAGAATAAGAGCGACTTTTTCACCGCCCCTGCCTCAGCCAAATTTCATGGGGCCTATGCCGGCGGTCTGTGTGACCACAGTCTGAATGTCTACCACTGTCTGAGCGCCTATCTGGAGCGGGAGCGGGTTCAGGAGCTCTATGGCCTGGACTACACGCCTGAGAACGTCGCCATCGCCGCACTGCTCCACGATCTGTGCAAAATTGGCTGCTATAAGACCGGCTCCCGTAATGTTAAGGGACCCGACGGCAAGTGGCAGGCGGTCCCCACCTTCTTTTTTGAGGATTCTCTTCCCTATGGCCACGGAGAGAAGTCGGTATATATTATTTCAGGCTTTATGCGGCTGACCCGGGAGGAGGCCATGGCCATCCGCTGGCATATGGGCTTTTCCGGCAGCGAGGACCCCCGCACCATCGGCCAGGCCCTTCAGCAGTATCCTCTGGCCTTTGCGCTCAGCGTGGCCGACATGGAGGCCACCTACTTTCTGGAGCGCGAGGAGGGGTAGTCCGTGGCAAAGCGAGAGAACAATCTCGGCAGCGACCCCATTGGCAAATTACTGCTGCGCCTGGCGCTCCCCACGGTTACGGCTCAGTTGGTCAACGCCCTTTATAATATTGTGGACCGCATGTACATCGGCCACATGGAGGGGGTCGGCGACCTGGCCCTCACCGGGCTGGGGGTCTGTTTCCCCGTCATCATGTTTGTCTCCGCTATTTCCGCCCTGGTGGGCATGGGCGGGGCCTCCAGAGCAGTGGTGCGCATGGGCGAGGGCAAACAGGAGACAGCCAATGCCATTCTGGGGAATTGCACTGCGCTGCTGATCCTCCTTTCCATCCTGGTGACTGTGGCCTTTCAGATCGTCCGCGAGCCCATGCTCCTGCTCTTCGGCGCCACGGAAAACACAATCGGCTATGCCACAGAGTATCTGGTCGTCTACCTCTGGGGCACCATCTTTGTGGAGATCTCCCTGGGACTGAACTATTTTATTACCTCCCAAGGCTTTTCCACCATCTCCATGGCCACTGTGCTGATCGGTGCGATCATCAATATTGTGCTGGATCCTATCTTTATTTTCGGCCTGCATATGGGGGTCCGGGGCGCGGCTCTGGCTACCATCACCGCCCAGGGGGTCTCGGCTATCTGGGTACTCCGGTTTCTTACCGGCAGGCGGACAAAGCTTCGCCTTCAGAGGCGCTATTTCCGTATCAAGCCATCGGTTCTGGCCCCTGTCCTTGCTCTGGGCGTATCCCCCTTTATCATGCAGTCTACCGAGAGCCTGGTAAACATATCCTTTAACTCCTCCCTCCGCACCTATGGAGGAGATCCGGCCGTGGGCGCGATGACGATCTGTTCCAGCATCATGCAGGTATTCTCCATGCTCTTTCAGGGATTGTCCCAGGGGGCGCAGCCCATCATAGGTTTTAACTTCGGGGCGGGCAATCTGGATCGGGTAAAAAAGACCTTCCGTCTGCTCTTTATCAGTTCCCTCATATTCAGCTGTTCGGTCTGGGCCGCTATTCAGCTCTTCCCCGGCCTGTTTGTCTCTCTGTTTAATGACAAGCCGGAGCTGGTCGAAATCGCCGTCTGGACTCTGCGCGTCTATGTCGCCTGCATGTTTATGATGGGGATCCAGTTTTCCTGCCAGCAAACCTTTGTGGCGCTGGGAGAAGCTAAGGTCTCTCTCTTTCTCGCCCTGCTCCGAAAGATTATCCTTTTAATCCCTCTCATCTATATTCTGCCTCACATTCTTCCCGGAAATCAGGTCTTTGCTGTATTTCTGGCCGAACCGATCGCCGATTTTCTCGCCGCCTCTACCACCGGACTCATTTTCTTGTGGCGGTTTCCCCGTATTCTCACCCGGCGCAGGCAAATCCTGGGGCCCCAGCAGCCCTAGAATGGAAAAGGGGAGCCCCGGACACAAGGTCCGGGGCTTTCCTTTGCAATTTGGCGCAACAAAAATGCCGTTCTCCATTTCTCCCCGGCCGGCGTTCTCTTTCTATGCGTACCGGTACTTGTTCCGTCCCCGCCGGAGCAGGTATACAGAGATGACTGCACAGAGCATTTCAGCACAGGGTACCGCCAGCCACACACCGTCCACATCAAGGAGGGCCGGCAGGGCAGCCAGCGCAGCCAGCAGAAACCCAAACGTCCTGAGAAATGAGATCAGCGCCGAGGTCTTTCCGTCATTGAGGGCGGTAAAGAACGCTGAGGCAAATATATTGAGTCCGGCGAACAGAAAGGACGGAGCGAAGAGCAGGAACCCATGGCGGGCCAAAGCGTACACCGGAGATTCCACAGGGGAGAAGACGGAAACCAGAATTCCCGACATCGCCAGGGAAACGGCCAGTACAACACAGGAGCTAACCGACACAAAAAGGATACAGATCCGGAAAACCCGGCGCAGCCGCGCTTCGTTATCCGCGCCGTGGTTAAAGCTGATTACCGGGGCCACCCCCATGGAAAAGCCCAGGTACAGCGCCGTAAGGAGAAACTGGGCATAGAGGACGATGGTGATGGCCGCCACCCCTTCCTCTCCCAAAAAGCGGAGCATGAGAAAATTGAAACAGAAGGTAATCACCGCCCCCGCCAGATTGCTCACCATTTCCGAGGATCCGTTGGAGCAGGCCCGCAGGAGCATACGCCCGTCCCACACGGGGCGGGCCAGCCGCAGCCCCCGCTTTCGAAAAGCAAAAAAGCACACGCCGCATACAGCTGGAACCAGATATCCGGCCGCCGTCGCCAGAGCCGCCCCTACCACCCCCAGGCCCGCCGGGACAATCAACAGAAAGTCCAGTACGGCATTGGTCAGCCCTGCCGCCACCGTCAGCCCCAGGCCCAGGCCGGGGCGGCCGGCTGTGACAAAAAAACTTTGAAAGAAGAGCTGAAGCATATAGGCCGGTGCAAAAAGAAGCAGCGTACGCAGATAGGCAATACAATCCGCCTCTGTCCGCCCTGTAGCCCCCAGCAGCCGGCTGATTCCTCCCGAGGCAAAAAGCCCTGCCAGCGCGAAGAGTACGCCTACCCCCAGCGCAACCAGCAGCAGAAGGGTAAAGCCCCGCCGGGCTCCCTCCTCGTCCCCGGCCCCCATTCGATGGGCCACGATGGCGCTCCCTCCGGTAGCCAGCATAATCCCCACCGCCATGACCAGGCAGATGGCGGGGAAGACAATATTAACAGCCGCCAGCGCGTCCTCACCCACAAAGCGGGAGATAAACATCCCGTCCACAATGGTATAGAGGGCGGTAAAAATCATCATAATGACGCTGGGCAGGGCGAAACCCAGCAGGGAGCCAAAAGAAAACTCCCGATCCAGCTGATTTACCATGGGGAAGTTTCCCCTCCCTTCTTGACAGAATCTTAATACGCGGTATATCATAAACCATCGGGTAACCCGAAAGTCAAGAGGGGAGGACGAAAAAATGGACCGGACCCACCGGGATCGCTTTACCACCGGTGAATTTGCGGCCCTGTGCGGCGTAACCAAGCATACTCTTTTTCACTATGACTCCCTTGGCATCTTTTCGCCGGCGCTAAAAGGTGAAAACGGCTACCGCTACTACTCCGCGGCCCAGCTGGATGTCTTTCACGTCATCGCCGCCCTCCGGGAACTGGATATGCCTCTGAGCGAGATCCGAGCCTATTTGGACAGGCGCAGTCCGGAGGCCCTGGCCGCCCTTCTGGAGCGTGAGGACGCCCTGTTGGGGGAGAAAATTGCCCGGCTGAAAAATCTGCGCGCCTTTGTCCGGGGACGCGCCGCCCTTACCCGCCGGGCTATGGAGACCGATTTTTCCGCCGTTATCCTGGCAGCCGTCCCCGCCCGCCTGCTGGTGGTCACCCCGGTACCGCGCCTCACCAGTGAGCGGAAGATGGCCCTCTCCTTGGGCGAGCACCTGCGATTCTGCCGGGCCCATGGTATCCTCAGTCCCCATTCGGTGGGCACTATCCTCAGCCGCAGGGCTCTGGAGGAAGAGGGTTACCATCTGGCCTCCACACACTTCTACACACAGGTCGACCGTTCTCCCCGCGGAGTGGAGACTGAGGTCGTCCCGGCAGGCCAATACCTGTCCGCCTGTCACCTGGGCGGCTTCGATACGGCGGAGGAGACCTACCGCCGGCTGCTTCGCTCCGGCGCGGCCCGTGGACTCACGTTGGGAGAACGCTTTTTTGAGGACGTCCTGTTGGACGAGCTCTCATCAGCGGGCCAGCAGGACTATGTGCTGAAAATTTCTATTCAGGTCATGTAGGGACGGCGCGCCGTAGGCCTTGATTTCTTTTGCCGCTAAAGATAGAATAGGGAGACCATTCTCAACAGGGGGACTTCCATGAACAAGACCGAACTGCTCAACAGGCTTGCCAGGGAAGGGGCCGAGCGGCTCCTGCTGGCCAGGGTGCTGGATAAGCTGGAGCTGGCCCAAAATCGCTCCGTTCCGGCCCATACCTCCTTTTTATCCCCGGGTGAGCGCGCGGCTGTGGAGTCCCTCATCGCCGCCTGCGGCCGTCCCAGACATCTCTTTTTTGGGGGATATGAGGGGGCAGAGCGGACAGTCTGCCTCTTCCTTCCAGATTGGCAGGAAGAGGAGGACGCTCTATGGGAGTCCCCGGTAGCCGCCCTGCGGTGCACCTTTCCTGCGGGCAGCGGCCTCTCCCACCGGGACTTTCTGGGCTCTATCCTGGGCCTGGGTATCACCCGGGAAAAGATAGGCGATCTGCTGGTAGGCAGCGCCTCATGCGACGTACTGCTGCTCCCGGAAATCGCAGACTATCTGCTTCTGAATCTGGAGAGTGCCGGTCGGGTCAGGCTCAAGGTGCATGCCCTCCCTTTGTCCGACCTGGAACTCCCTCAGATCCAGGTCAAGACCGTGCGCGACACGGTAGCCGCCCTGCGGCTGGACGCCGTCATGGCCTCCGGCTTCTCCCTCTCCCGCGGTAAGGCCGCCGACCTCATCTCGGCAGGCAGGGTTCAGCTCAATCACCGGGAGTGCGGCAAATGCGACCGCACCGTCGCACAGGGGGATGTGATCTCCTGCCGCGGCCTTGGAAAGTGCAGTGTCAAAGAGATAGGCGGCCTATCTAAAAAGGGCCGTACGATGATAGTATTGGAGCGGTATATCTGATGGAACAGAGGAAAATTGAGCGTATAAATGCTCTGGCCAAAAAAGCCAAGAGCCCCGAAGGGCTGACGCCTGAGGAGATGGTGGAGCGGGACCTGCTGCGGCGGGAATATATTGACGCATACCGTAAAAACCTGGAGGCTCAGCTGGAGAATATCCGTATCGTAGAACCTGACGGCACCAAGCACCGGCTGCCCAAGAGAGAGCCATAGAGACGGCGGCAAAAAACGGACCATGCAGCGGCTTCTGCGCTGAATGGTCCGTTTCTGTATCACTGTGACAGATACTCCAGGCTGCAAAGGGGAGGGGCCGCGGACTGCGGCACAGCCTCATCCGCCTTTCCGCAGCAGGAGCCAGACGGCAAGAGCAGCCTGGGCAATCAGAATGGCCGGCATTCCAAATTGAAAATACCAGTGTTTTGTTTTGTGATGAAATACCCTCATCCCAAGAATCGTTCCCGGTGATCCGCCCAGAAGAGCAGCAAGAAAAAGGGCCTTTTCCGAGATCCGCCAGTCTCCCCGCCTGGCCCTGCGTTTGTCCGCCCCCATCATGGCAAAGCCAATCACGCTCCATACAAGCACCCACAGCAGCGCCCAGAACCAGCGGGATGTCAGCGCTTCTCTCACGTCACCGTCACCACCCCGCCCCTCTTGCGGGTGGTGGCCAGCCACCGCTCCAGGTCGATGGGGAACTCTCTTCCGCTGTCCAGGATGGTGGCTGCGCTCCCCTCCAGGGCGACAATGGTGACCCAGTGCCACCAGTCCAGCTCCTTGACCTTGCCGTTACAGAGGTTCAGGAAGGCCACCGGGCGGTCCCGCTCTAGAGCGGCGCGGATAAAGCCGGCCCATACCGTCCAGTCCGGGCGCTCGGACCGCCTAGCGGGAAGCTCCATTACCTGGGCGTGCAGGGGAACTCCCCGGGCCGCTCCATAGGCGTCCAGTCCGGCGGCAAAGACCTCAGGCCGGTTCAACCCATGGGGACCAGGCGTTACGTACTCCCACACCCTGCACATATGAGCGGCAAAGGCCGCGCGCTTCATGGACCCCTCGGGGAAGAGATTCCCCCAGCCGGGGACAGTCTGCCCCAGATAGGCTGTTATCACTGCCGCCGCCGTGGGACCGCAGCCCGCCCTCCGCTGCCAAGGCGTGGGGAACCACTCCTGATCGGCCCCCCGGTATGCCTCGCCGTCCGGCCCAGAGACAGTCAGATATTCAGGATGCAAAATGGAGATCCGGTCGCTCACCGTGCAGCCCCCCTTCCTTGAGATTAGCCCCAGTATAGCACGATCCGCTCCTCTGGTCAAAGGTTGCCTTTTCCGCGGCGGCTGTGCTATACTGTGATTTGAACGCCGAAAGGAGGGATGCCCATTGGAGGAACTGTCCCTGGTCAGCGGAAATATTAAACGTACCCTGCTCAAATTTGCCCTGCCCTTCCTGGGGGCCTCCTTTCTTCAATTCCTTTACGGCGCCGCCGACCTGATGATTGTAGGGCGGTTTGCCGACGCGGCGGGGATCTCGGCGGTCTCCACCGGCAGTCAGGTGATGCAGGCCATTACCAGCCTGGTCACTGGCCTGGCCACCGGCGGCACTGTTCTCATCGGCCAGTATGTGGGGGCCTGCAGGAGGGAAGATGTCCGTGCGTCCATCGGTACTATGTTCTCCCTCTTTACGTTAATCGCAATTGTCCTCACCCTCATTTCCGCACTCTGCACCAACGCGGTGGTCGCCCTGATGCGGATCCCGGCGGAGGCGGTAATTCCTGCCCGGCAGTATCTCTTCCTCTGTTCCTGCGGTATCCTGTTCATTACAGGCTACAACATGGTCTCTGCCATACTCCGGGGGCTGGGGGACTCCCGCCGGCCTATGTATTTTATTCTCATCGCCACCGTTGTAAATATTGCCGGCGACCTGCTGTTGGTGGGCGTCTTCGGCCTGGGCGCGGCGGGGGCGGCTATCGCCACCATTACCGCCCAAGCGCTGTCTCTCATTCTCTCTCTGCTGGTACTGCGCCGCAGAGACTTTCCCTTTGACTTCAAGCGCGCCTCCTTCCGTCTCCACCGCGGCCGTTGTGCAAAACTTGTCTCCCTGGGGGCGCCGGTGGCCGTGCAGAACGTGCTGGTCACCATCTCTTTTCTGATCATCACCGCCATTGTCAACGCCATCGGCCTCAACGAGAGCGCTGCAGTCGGCGTGGTGGAGCGGATCATTACCTTTGCCATGCTGGCCCCTTCGGCCTTTATGGCAGCTCTCGCAGCCATGACCGCCCAAAATATGGGGGCGGGCCGTCCCGACCGCGCAGGTTTGAGTCTGAAATACGGCATTCTTTTCTGCCTCCTCTGTGAGGGCGCTATGTTTATCCTCCTTCAACTCTCACCAGTCCTCTGGATGGGCCTTTTCTCCCCCGATCCCGCCGTCATTGCCCACGGGGCCCTCTACCTGCGGACCTACAGCTTTGACTGTATCACCGTCTCCTTCGTCTTCTGCCTGAACGGCTTTTACAGCGGCTGCGGCCGTACCGGCTTTACTATGGTCAACAACCTGGTTTCCACATTTGCCGTACGGGTACCGGTTGTCTTTTTTGTCAGCCGTATCGCCGGGGCGACGCTGCTGCACATCGGCATCGGCGCTCCCGCCGCCTCGGCAGTTCAGATTGTCATCCAGCTGATCTATTACCGCTCCGGCCGGTGGAGAGATTCCGACATCGGCCCTGTCCACAATACATAGAAAGGGAGTTTCATACATGAAGGTACACGCCATCTGCATCAGCGCCCAGCGGGGCACCCTGAAACAGGAGGTCCCCTCCGCCGTCTTTGTGGCGCAGTCGGGGATTCAGGGGGACGGCCACAGCGGAGACTGGGGCCGCCAAGTCACCTGCCTGAGATGGGAGAGCGTCCTGGGATCCAACGAAAAGAACCACCTCACCATGGGCCCCGGCGATTTTGCCGAAAACGTAACCATTGAGGGCATGGAGCCCTTCCAGCCCGGCGACCGCTTCCGTCTGGGTCCTGACGTGGTGCTGGAGGTCTCCCAGATCGGCAAGCCAGATCACCCCAGCGTGGTCACCCGCACCTTCGGTGTCTCCCTTCTGCCTCATGAGGGGTTGTTCTGCAAGGTGATCCAGGGCGGTACCGTCCGGCCCGGCGATGAGGTTGTAGCCGTTCCCTAGGGCTTGTTTGAACATTGGCGATGTGCCCGGCGGCGAGGGATTTTGGTCTGCTGGCAAGCAATTTTTTCGCCGGAATCCTGACGGATTTCAAGGAAAAAATTGCGCCGTCCAGCGGTCAAAAGGCTTGCCGGTTTGGCATGTTGACATGTTTCAAACAAGCTCTAGGTCAAAACTGCCGAAACGGAAGCAGAGCTCGGAGGTCAGACAATACTCCGGCAGTGTGCCGCCGGGGCCCGGCCGCGGCTTTCGCTATATCGGCGGGGAGACCGGAGCGGAACAACCGAAGGTATACGTCTTTGGCTTTCGATCTGCAGAGCTCCACGGGACGCTGGAATTTTACTATCTCTACGAGGGGAACAGCGACCGGCCCTCCTGGTGCCTCCGCCTAGATGATAACCTTGGGGTTTTCATGCCTACCATGTATGCCGTCTGACCGGCCGTCCCGGCTTTCCCTGGAAAAGTCCTTGTAATCAGCGGTAAAATCCGATATAATAGCAGGGCTATACCACTAAAAAGAAGGTTTATCGACGTATGAAATTAGGAATCGTGGGCCTGCCCAATGTGGGCAAATCGACCCTGTTCAACGCCATCACCAATGCCGGCGCGGAGAGCGCCAACTATCCGTTCTGCACCATCGACCCCAACGTGGGTGTGGTGGCGGTGCCTGACAGCCGCCTGGACTGGCTCTCCGATTTCTACAAGCCCAAAAAGACCACACCGGCCGTCATTGAATTTGTAGACATCGCGGGACTGGTGAAGGGCGCCTCCAAGGGTGAGGGGCTTGGCAATAAATTTCTCTCCAACATCCGGGCCACGGATGCCATTGTCCACGTAGTCCGCTGCTTTGACGACCCCAATGTGATTCATGTGGAGGGCTCCACCGATCCTCTGCGCGATATTGAGATTATCGACATTGAGCTCATCATGGCAGATATGGAGATGGTACAGCGCCGCCTGGAAAAGGCCGCCAAGCTGCTGAAATCCGGAGATAAAAAGGCAGCCCGGGAGGTAGAGGTCTTTACCGCCCTGCTGGACTGGCTCAACCAGGGCAAGTCAGCCCGCTCCTTCGACTGCGGGGAGGACGACAGGGCTCTCATCGCCACCTCGGAGCTTCTCTCCCTCAAGCCCATCATCTATGCCGCCAATCTGGATGAGGCGGGCTTCTCTGACTATGAGCACGTGGACTATTACAATCAGGTGTCCGGCGTAGCCGCCCAGGAGGGTGCACAGGTCATTCCGGTCTGCGCCCAGTTGGAAGCCGAAATTGCCGAGTTGCCCGCTGAGGAAAAGAAGATGTTTCTGGACGATCTTGGCATTGCCGAGTCGGGCCTGGACCGGCTGATCAAGGCCAGCTACGCTCTGCTGGGCCTCATCTCCTTCCTCACCGCCGGCGAGGACGAGTGCCGGGCCTGGACCATCACCAGGGGCACCAAGGCTCCTCAGGCCGCGGGCAAAATCCACACCGACTTTGAGCGCGGCTTTATTCGGGCCGAGGTAGTCTCTTTTGCGGATTTAGCCGCCAACGGCACCATGGCGGCCGCCAAAGAGAAGGGCCTGGTCCGAAGCGAAGGAAAAGAATATGTGATGCAGGACGGCGATATTGTTCTTTTCCGCTTCAATGTATAATCGAAAAACGTCTGTAAGCCGCATCTTACAGACGTTTTTTATTTCTACATGAAATAATGATTGCAATTACATCTAAAAGGTTTTAAAATAGAATTATCATAATGGGCGCCGGTCATCCCGGCTGCCAGGGGGTTCGAAGCTATGTCAATGGAACAGAAAATTGCCATCATCGCCGATTCCTGTACTGATATGACTGCCGAGTTGGGCGAGCGCTACGGGATCCATGTCCTTCCGTTGAAGGTTGTCTATTCGGACAATACCTTCACCGATGGCGAGGATATTACGCCCCAGGATGTATATGCCCGCTTTCCCTGGGAAATTCCCTCCACCTCCGCCCCCAACCTGCGTGAGGCCCAGCAGCTCATCCACAAGCTGAAAGAAGACGGCGCAACCCATATTATCGCCGTCTGTACCTCCACCAAGATCAGCGGCACGTGCTCCATCGTCTCCTCCGCCCTTTCTGAGGAGGCCGATATTCCCAGCTATACCATGGACACCAGGTGCATCGCCATGGGCTCCGGTCTGGCCGCGATCTGGGCCGCGGAGCAGCGCAACGCAGGGGCATCCTTTGAATCGATTGTAGAACGGCTCTCCCATATGGCCTCCCACTGCGCCTCCTATTTCTATATGGACAGCCTGGACTATCTGCGCAAGGGCGGACGCATCAGCGCCACCGCCGCCGCTGTGGGCACCCTGTTGGGCATCAAGCCCATTATTACATGCAGCCCCGAGGGGTCTTACATCGTAGCGGCCAAGCCAAGGGGAATTCAGAACAGCCTGAAAAAGCTGCTGGAACTGGCCCAGGAGCGGGCGGGGGATCGGCCGGCTTGGATCTGTCTCCAGAGCGGCAGCGGCGATCCCAAGCAGATGGACATGGTCCGCGCCACCCTCCAGGAGCGCCTGCCCAATGCAAAAATTGTGCTGGAAAAGCAGATCAACGCCTCGTTGGCTGTGCATACCGGCCCCGGCCTTATCGGCATTGCCATGCTTACCGATGTGACCTGAGTTTCCGCATGGAAAAAGGAACCTCCGCCTGTTTATCAGACAGGCGGAGGTCTTTTGTTCATTCAGGCGTTCGCCGCTCCAGCCACCGGCCCCAGCGGTAATAGCAGAAGATGGCCACAGAGGTGACGCTCCATGTGATGGGATAGCTCAGAGTGACTGTCTGTATCGTGTGGTGGAGCGGAACCACCGTAAAGAGCCAGAGCAGCCGCAGCCCGCATACGCCAAACACAGAGATGAGCATGGGCACCAGGGACTTGCCCGCCCCCCGGATCGCGCCGGGCAGCAGCTCCACCAGAATATAGGTAATGTAGGTGGGGCAGAGGAACCGGACCATGACCACCCCCACCTCCAGTACGTCGCTGTCGGGGGTAAAAATGGTGAGCAGAGGCCGGGCCAGCAGGAACATCACCAGGCTGATGAGGGCGGTAAACGCAGCCGTCATCCCCACCGATACCCGCACGCCCTTTTTCAGGCGGTCGTATTTTCCCGCGCCATAGTTCTGTCCGGCGAAGGTTGTAATGGACTGGGCCATGGCGGTGACCGTCATCCAGAAGAAGATGTCCATTTTGCCATAGGCGGTCCAGGCTGCTACGGCGTCGGTGCCGAAGGAATTGATGGAGGCCTGAATGACAATATTGGAGGCATTGTACATCACCGACTGGAGCGCTGTGGGAACGCCTACCTTCATAATGGCCGACATCTGCTGCCGGTAAATCCGCAGCTGCCGGGGAAACAGCTGGAAAGGCGCGCCCGCCGAGCGCATCAGAGAGCAGACCACCAGGACTGCAGAGAACAGCTGAGAGCATACCGTCGCAATCGCCACTCCGGCCACGCCCATATCGAAGGCCAGCACCAGCAGCAGATCCAGCACAATATTGCACAGGGAGGCGGCAATGAGAAAATAGAGCGGCCTTCTGGCATCTCCCACCGCCCGAAGGACGCCGGTGCCCATATTATAGACCACATTGGGAATCATGCCCAGGAAATAGACCCGCAAATAGAGCGTCGCCCCCGGAAGGGCCTCAGGGGTAGTGCCCATGGCCCTCAGAGACCACGGCGTGAGCAGTACCCCGGCCACCATGAAGACAGCTCCGATAATAATCGAGAGCAGCATGGCAGTGTGGACGCTCTCATGGACCTTATCTCCCCGGCGGGCGCCGTAGTGCTGCGCGATGACCACCACCGCGCCGCTGGCGAGGCCGGTAAAGATCCCCACCGTCAGGTTGACAATCACCCCTGTGGAGCCCACGGCGGCCAATGCGGTTTTGCCCACAAAGCGCCCCACCACCACAGTGTCCACCGTATTGTAGAGCTGTTGAAAAAATGTCCCAAACCATAGTGGGATAAAAAAGCCCAGCAGCTGTTTCCAAATGACGCCCTGGGTAATGTCGCCGGTCTGGCGCATCAGCCGCATAAGGCACCTCCACCGCAAAAGAAATACGGCCAGCAGAGGACCGCACCAGAGATTCTACACGCTTTCACAAAAAAAGGCAAGAGGGGCCGCCGGGTAATTCTGAAAAAGCGCCCTCTGAGCCGCCACTGTGCTGCAAGCTGTCTAACCAGTTTTTATATAAATAAATATAATTATAGTTATAAATGTTATAAAAATAATTTTTTGCAAGACAGTTTGCGCAAAGGCAGAACCCCGATGCAAAAGACCTGTCCCAGAGAGCCGCTATTTTATGGCTGGTTTGACGATCCCTGCGGCAATATGGACCCGCAGGCAAGGCCAGCGCCCCAAAATTGTTTTAACCAATGGCTCATACACTTGCTCCCTGTCCCGCGCATGGACACTTCAATTGCAGCGGGTAAAATCCTTATGCGTCAATGAGACGGCATTGCGCAAGAGTACCCTGGTACCTGCCGTTTGGCGTGTACCAGGGTACTCTTTTCTGCAACAAATAACTATAATTATAGTCTATACTTTTATTATTAAATACAGCGGGTACAGAATCTCATCCCCACTCCCGTAAAGCCGGACGCCGCCCTTCACGCATATCTCTTATTTTTATCCATGCGCATCCCAGTCTATCTCCCTCATCCAGTTATCTGCGCTTAATTTGTTGGCAATATTATAGGCCTCTTCGGCTGTATCTGCAGGAGCACAAATGAAAGTATGATATTTGGACGGATTGTCTGAATCATCATAAATAAGAATGAGTAAAGAACTAAAATCTTTTGTACAAATATGTCCCAAACTTTTTATACTATATGGATTTTGGTAAAGAAGAAGTCCGCATCCATTATAAAATGTGATGTCGGTAGTATAGTCATTATTTCGTGTAATATTGTATCCATCAATGGCAATGTGTCCACTAAATTGCTCTGGTTGAAAAAATCGATAACTTAGGTCACCCTCTATTACCACCTTAACCTTCTTTTGGTCTGATTTATTGAATAAGCTTACTTGGTAGCCCTGTAATGAAACTGCAATGTGCTTTGTGCGGTTACCTATAACAACCAGAACTGCAACCAAAGATAATACAAATAAAATAATTCGTATTGCCCTGTTTCTTTTACTCATCCAATCCTCCGAATTTTACGCGGAAGGAGCATGCCGGCCTATTCTGCACAACATTGCGCCCATGGCTTCTGGTCACGGGCCACAGCCCGGACCGAATTGGTCCGGGCTGGGCGCTTTTGCAGTGGATTTTATCTGCTGCGCGTGTCCCGGTACCGCCTAACCAACACACCGGCCGCAAAGATGACGATCATAATGAGAGTAGAGAAAACTACTGTACATGTAACAGAAATCTGGGGGGCTGTGTTAAATCCCGGCTTTAGCAGCAAACTGACAAGCGCACCCAGGCGTGTTCCCGCAGTGCAGAACATTTGGGAAAATGCGCCCAGAAAAAGATTCCGCATCCCGTCTTCCACAAGGAGAAACTGCAACAGGTAAAGGAGCAGGCTGACCAGCCCGACAAGATTGCCCAGCAGAATCGCGGCTCCTTTGGACAGGGCTGTTTTTCCATAGGCCCAGCCTGAGAAAAACCAGAGAATCAAAAAGCCGATGTGCAGCAGAACGTAGAGCTGGCCACCCAAGCCGGGCAGGCTGCCAGTTATAGCCGCTGCGAGCAGAGCGTTTAAGCCATAACCAATAACCAAACAGTGTGGGGAGAACCGGAACCGCAATATAGACGGCCCGCATTTTCATGAAACAGTCCTCCTTCCTGAACTCGCTTGTATCACAGTACGGGATATGGCGGGGCAGTAACTGTGGCGGCACACTGAATTTGGACACCGATTTTCCATTTTTATTTTTCCACAAAAGGGACAGCCCACAGGGGCGCGGCAGATCAGCTCCTTCTCCGTCTCCTTTTGCCGATCAAAACGGCTCCAAGGAGACAGATAACAATGCAGGCATGTACAGCCACAGCCATGTACTGCGGATAGTCGGCTCTGACCTCTCTGACGGCGCAATGCCCCGGGGAAAGCGTCAGCCTATAATCCTTGAAACGTTCCTGGATATAAACTTCCTGCGTATCGCCGGTTCTCAATGGGCAAACCATATCCGGCTCTGCCAAATCCCTGCGCATTCGTACTCGTTCATATATAAGTGCGGCGTCCGCCCCATTCATCCGCACAAATACGAGGTACGTTGTCTCAAAGGAGTAAATTTCAACGATCTCCGCCCCGGGGTATTGCTGTGTTACGGCCCTGGTCAGGAGCGGGCGTACCAGAAAACTGCTTCTGCTCCAAAGACATGCTATCATCAGTGCCGCTATCGCAATTCCTATGATGATATAAACTGGCCTTATCCATTTTTTCTTTGTCAAAGGCATCGCCCCCCAACCCAGGTGCAAAAGATTTATGGCTGCCCGCAGTGTAATACTCCCGGATATTTCGCCAGCATTGTCATTTTCCCACACGAGGGCCTTAGACATCAACAGGGCCCCCGGCCCAGCCGTCAGGCGGCGGCCGGGGGTTAGGGCATGGACCGGAGGCGGTTACTTTTATGTAATCTGTTTCTCAGAATATATTAGAGCCGTTCCTGTGTATTCTATGACCCTCTTGCATCGTCTGTTGGGTCATCTTCATGTGGTGTTAACCAACATATGATAAGCAGCGCCCCCGCCGCCTGACGGCGGGGGCATAGAAGAGAAGGAAGTAACCTGAATGGCAGGGAAACCGCTATAGCAGCTGTCTCAGTGCCACTGTGCCACTTCGTTCCGAAATACCTCCCGGTCAATGTCAATTGGCCATGAATTTACTTCGCCGACAATACCCTTGAACTCATCTCTTTCACACCACTGGTAGATCCTTGCCATGCAGAGTTTCCCCTCTACATAGGCAATATTACAGTACAGGGGATACGAGAGGTCACTTGTGAGGTCAGAAGGCAGTTCGATTGGGATAACGTAGCATATCACAGGAACATCTGCTTTATCAGGATCGATGAGTTCCAGATAACCGCTTCGGTCTCTGTAGTAGTAGGTACCCAGCATATCCTGTGCCCCGGCCAAATTATAGGGGTGGTATGAATAATAAAGCGCCGTGGTCACATTCCCTTTAAAAGTATCCAATACACGTTGTTCCCTTCTAAGTGCCCTTTCCTCATCTATATTCCATCCGTAGGTATCCAACATCATTTTCGCTGTAAAAAGGTATGGATCCGGCCGGGTTACCAAGCTATAGACTGTTATGCACAGCATGGCCCCTATGAGCAGCGGTACAAGTACCTTTTTCTTCAACAGTCTACCCTCCCCCTTGTGTATGGTTTGCCCAGCCCTCTGAGCCTGTATAGCTTCTGTATCTCTATCGTTTACGGAATTTGAGATGAACTCGGGCCGACTTCCTTTATTTCTAAATCACAACCAACATTTTGTTGCAGAAATGACACCAAGCCAATGTTACTTCCATTCTTTGGCGGGAGAATCGCGTATCGCCGCCCGTGATAGTCCATGTATCCATTACTAAAGACAGATATACTGACTGTCTTTTCCTCAGAATTTAGATATAGCATGTAATTTGTCGCATTTAATGACGTATCTATTGACAAATCAGTCGTCAAATATCTTACCTCTGTGGCCTCTAATATTTCTAAAAATTCCTCAAGAATCTTTCCTTTAAAATCTGTACTGCCACCAGTCTTTCTGTTAATGGTTACCGAACATAAGTAAATATCCGTGGTATCTAAATGTATGGCAGCCGTTACGGATTTTGGTAAAGCAAAATCCAATGTGTATATTATGATGCTCAATAAAACAAAACAAATTATTATACTGCATACTTTCCACTTGTATTTTATCATTATAATTAACCTAAATAGCTTATAATTATTTTTTTCAGAGGGATTCTATTTAGAATCCCTCTGAAAAAAATAGTATTATTCCCAAATTGTTTTAAATGTCGAAGTATCAATAGTATCAAACCTATCAACTACTAAAGTTCCATAGTAAATCTGCCATGCTTCTTTACAAAGATCGGTCACATTATCCTTATACTTACGAGAATATACCATGCCTTGATAACCACAATCATAATTATAAGACCCAAGATATGTAGGAGAATCAACAGGGTGAAAAACCATATATGGGTACACATTGGCAAATTGTTGAGAAGAAAGAACTTTAGAATAATTTTCTTCATATATACATCTTGTTTTTATATTAAGATTAGCATAATTTTCGGTAAATGCTCCAGTAGTAACTTTATATTGTTGTGGTGCTCCCATTAATGTTCTAAAAACGGACCATGCCACTGAAACCTCAGTACCCGAAAAACTCATTATACAATTAAGAATGTTGTTGACCCAATATTGTAAAACACTTGTCGACGTTTGCTTTTTTACATTCGTTTTTAATTCTGCTTCTGATGGGTAATAAAAATAGAAATCAAGTCCTCCATAAGTGCCAAAGTACAACATATCTGTCTCAGATAAAGAAGAACTCAATGGTGATTTTGGAGTATAAACTGTATAAGAAAGCAATTGATGAGATCTGCGAAGATTATACAGTTGGAGAAGAAAAAACCGGCGATTTAAGTGGCGTTTTTGGATATGACATCTATTACAATAAAACAA
>ERZ773258.709-NODE-709-length-35635-cov-5.947442_pt1 | contig 35635 bp, 20 predicted proteins | sample MGYA00511962_ERZ773258 | MGnify/ENA primary metagenome ERZ773258 (study PRJEB29015, sample SAMEA2737755) | human gut metagenome | biome: human gut; feature: human-associated habitat; material: faeces | place: China | collected 2012 ... | reverse complement strand
ACAAGAAAGAGTTTACGGCAGATATGAAGAATATCTATAATGCACCCAATAAGGAGGTTGCTGCCACGGAACTTGACAATTTGGAAAAGAAATGGGCAGGAAAGTATCCTTATGCCATACTGTCCTGGAGAAACAACTGGGATGACCTGACTGTTTTCTTCCAGTTCCCTCTGGAAATCAGAAAAATAATCTATACCACAAATCTCATTGAAAACCTGAATGGGAAAATCAGAAAGTACACAAAATCAAAGCTTTCATTCCCTTCCGACGATGCCGTAAAAAAGACCGTGTATCTTTCACTTATGGAGATTGAAAAGAAATGGACAATGCCTATTTCAAACTGGGGATTGATTATGAACCAATTTATGCTTATATTTGAAAGCAGAATCCAGATATAAGAAGAAACTTATAACTGAATCCTGTTTCCATTTACACAAAATTTTGGACAGTGTCATAAGATCAAACTATTTCCCCGTCAACCATGTGCACCGTACGGTCCGTAATCCGTGCCAGTCCTTCATCGTGAGTGACAATAACAAATGTTTGTCCGAAACGATTGCGAAGATCGAAGAAAAGCTGATGCAATTCTTCCTTATTATGAGTATCCAGGCTACCCGAAGGTTCGTCAGCCAGTATCACAGCCGGATGATTAATAAGAGCACGGGCTACGGCCACACGTTGTTTTTCCCCACCTGAAAGTTCATTGGGCTTATGCCCGGCACGATCAGTCAGGCCCATAAACTCCAATAATTCCAGCGCAGATGCAGTAGCCTCTTTCTGCCCCACACCTGCAATAAATGCAGGTATCATCACGTTTTCCAATGCCGTGAATTCTGGTAAAAGCTGGTGAAACTGAAAGACAAACCCGATATGTTTGTTACGGAAAGCCGACAGTTCCTTCTCCTTCATACGGCTAACCAAAGTACCGTCGATCGTTATCGTTCCGCTATCAGGGGCATCCAAAGTTCCCATAATTTGAAGTAAAGTAGTCTTTCCCGCTCCACTCGGACCAACAATACTAACGATCTCGCCCTTATCTATGTTCAAATCGATTCCCCGCAGAACTTGCAGGCTACCGAAACTCTTGGTTATTCCTTGTAATTGTATCATATATACTTCATTTTTATCTAATGAATAATTACTTAAGTACTGATTCTTTGCCAATAAGATGGCAAAAGATGTGCTTGCTGATCATAATCTCTTCAACACATACTCCGCCAGATAACATCCGAATACCACCGGCATATAGCTAACAGTTCCACATGTCGATTTCTTATTCATTTCATCCTCAGTCAGCAGTACCGCTTTCGGATCCGCCTGCTCCGTACTGAACACTACCGGCAGTTTACGCTTAATTCCCATTTTTTGGAGTCGCTTTCTGACTGCTTTGCTCAGCCCGCAATGATAAGTATCCCATATATCGGCAAAACGGACCTGAGTTATATCACTCTTTGCACCGGCTCCCATGCTGGAGACTATCTTAATATGTCGCTTCATGGCCTCTGCAATCAAATGACATTTTGGGGACAATGTATCAATAGCATCCACTACAAAATCATAGGAGGCCGCGTCCAGCAGTTCAGGAATATTTTCATCTTTCAGAAATACGGGCAATACGGTCAGTCCAATTTCCGGATTAATGTCCCGGAAGCGTTTCTCAAGAATTTCCGCCTTACTCATCCCCAGCGTAGAATGCAAAGCCGGAAGCTGACGGTTCAAATTCGTTGGTTGCACCATATCTGCATCCACAATCGTCATACGCCCTACTCCCGCGCGACAAATCATTTCCGCCGCATACGCTCCTACTCCACCTAGGCCCACTACAAGCACATGCGCCTGCCGTAGCCGTTCCATCTTTTCATCACCCAACAAGAGTTGTGTCCTTTGCCGCCAATCTTCCATCCTTACTAATCACTTATCACTTTTCCTAAACCATTTATAGAACCATTTACCCACCTTTTCATAATGCTGATCCTCATTATTGCCACGCGGGTTAGAAAATGACAACATATCTTGAGGCTCACCCAATTGATCCGGATACAGCACTATCAAACTATTATTGGCAAAATACTTTCCTAATTGCGCGGGAAGTCTCTCAAATGCAGGATCATAAGAGATAGAACCACGACGGGCACTGATAATCACGAGTAAATGATCATAATTCACCTGCCCGGTCAGCAACAACAAATCTCCCCAATCGTCCAAACGAGAAAAATCAGTCATGGTGGAACTAAATCTTTTCTTCACCAGAATTTGCAAAAGCGTGGTTGTTTCTTCGTTAGCGAAGAAATGCACCCGGCACCCCAATGTATTTCCCATACGGCAGAAATGTTCCACCCACTTCTGGAAACCAGCTTCATATTCCGCCTTGGGCGGAACGGCAATATTAATTCTCCGTAAAGTATTAATCGGCATCAGGAACTTAGCAATCATTACTTCCCGATGCAAGCCTTTCAGCAAATTCTCAGCTAGCATACCAAAGAAAGAATCCACGATATTCACCTTACGGTGCAGGCCAATCACTACATCCGTCACTCCATGTTCTTTAGCAGTATGGATAATACCCGAAGCAATATTCAGATCATAACGACTAATTTGTTTTAGTGGCACATCCGCTGAAGCCGTTATCATCGCCGCTTTCTCCAGATAACGTTTTCCACGGAGTTCCAGAGCTTCCGATGCATTATTATCATTTATTACGTTCAACGCCAACAGATTATCCCTCTGTTTAGGGTCACGTATCACCAATGACAGATTAACCAAGTCTTCAATCGTATCCGGATTTGCAACCGGTATCAAAATCTTCTCTAGTTCTGTCGGACGCTTTTCATCCTCCAAATGCGCCTCATCAATAGCTATTTTACGGGCAGCGCGCTCAGTAATAAACGAACTCACCACGCAAGTCACAAGGATAAGCAACACAGTACCGTTCAGCACATCATCATTCAGCAACCTTTCACCATTGGGCAAGATGATGTTATATCCGACCAAGACGGCAGCCAGTGTAGCAGCAGCCTGGGCATTACTTAAACCGTACATCAACTCCCGCTCAATGGCTCCCATCTTATAGATTTTCTGTGTCAACCAGCAAGCAATCCATTTACCGGTCAAAGCAACCGCTATCATTACTCCTGCCACCTTCAGAGCATCACCATGCCCAAAAATCACATGTATATCAATCATCATTCCCACACCAATCAGGAAGTAAGGAATGAAAAGCGCATTACCTACAAATTCCAAATGATTCATCAACGGAGAAACATGGGGTATCAACCGGTTCAACACCAGCCCCGCAAGGAATGCACCAAGGATACCCTCCATTCCTACAAATTCCATCAATCCTGCCCCTAAGAATACCATAGCAAGCACAAAGATGAACTGCATTACATTATCATCGTACCTACGGAAGAACCAACGACCGATACGGGGGAAAAAATACATGATCAATCCACCAAGGAAAACGACTTTAACCACCAGCCATACCCAAAACAGTCCACCGGATTCTCCCTTAAACATACCACCCACTACAGCCAGGACCAGCAACGTAAGTGTATCAGTCACCGCTGTACCTCCTACAGCAATACTGACACTTCGATGTCGGGATACACCATACCGGATAACAATGGGATATGCTACCAGAGTATGTGAAGCATACATACTTGCCAACAGGACTGAAGTGATCAAACTATACTTCAAGAAGGTCATATTCACCACCAAACCGATCATGATTGGAATAATAAAAGCTAATAATCCCAGCATTACGGCCTTCCCCCGATTCTGCTTGAAATCCGCCATATTCATTTCCAGACCAGCCAAAAACATTATATAGTATAAACCAACTTTACCAAACAGTTCAAAACTACTATCCCGCGCCAAAATATTAAATCCATGCTCACCAATTACCAATCCCGCCAATATCATACCGATGATATGTGGAATACGCAATCTATTCAACAAAATGGGAGCAAACAATATGATAAGCAGTACAAGGAGGAATATCCATGTAGGATCAGTAATCGGAAGTTTCAGACTGAAGTCAAATAAGTCCATGGGCTTCAAGTTTTAGGTTTTACGTTGCAAAATAACAAAAAAGTTTTCATTTTATACGTTGTCATACAGCAAATTGTTATAAATTTGCAGCCAATTCTATCGTTTTTAAGCATAGAAGAACATTTTTATAAACTTAATAAAAAACAAAAGAAAATGAAAGTAGCTATTGTTGGAGCAAGCGGAGCCGTGGGACAGGAGTTCCTGCGTGTGCTCGATGAAAGAAATTTCCCGTTGGATGAGTTAGTGTTGTTCGGTTCTAAACGCAGTGCCGGAACAAAATACACATTCCGCGGTAAACAGATCGAGGTAAAACTCTTGCAACACAACGATGACTTTAAAGGGGTTGATATCGCTTTCACTTCCGCAGGCGCTGGTACCTCTAAAGAGTATGCTGAGACCATCACCAAACATGGTGCCGTGATGATCGATAACTCCAGTGCTTTCCGTATGGATAATGACATACCTTTGGTAGTTCCCGAGGTAAATGCTGCCGACGCAAAAGATCGTCCACGCGGCATCATCGCCAACCCTAACTGTACCACTATACAGATGGTAGTGGCACTGAAAGCCATCGAACAGCTTTCTCACATAAAGACTGTACACGTTTCTACGTATCAGGCCGCCAGCGGTGCAGGTGCTGCCGCTATGGATGAATTGTACACACAATACCGCCAGGTGTTAGCAGGTGAATCTGTTACTGTTGAAAAGTTTGCATACCAGTTGGCATTTAACCTCATTCCTCAGATTGATGTATTCACTGATAATGGATACACCAAAGAAGAAATGAAGATGTTCCACGAAACCCGCAAGATTATGCATTCTGACATAAAAGTAAGCGCAACTTGCGTACGCGTTCCTGCTCTTCGTTCTCACTCTGAAAGTATTTGGGTAGAAACAGAACGTCCTATTTCAGTGGAAGAAGCTCGTGAAGCTTTTGCAAAAGGTGACGGTTTGGTATTGCAGGATAACCCTGCCGAAAAGGAATATCCAATGCCTTTGTTCCTTGCAGGTAAAGACCCCGTTTATGTAGGTCGTATCCGTAAGGATCTGACTAATGAAAACGGCCTGACTTTCTGGATTGTGGGTGACCAGATCAAGAAAGGTGCTGCACTGAACGCAGTACAGATTGCAGAATATTTGGTAAAAGAGAATGCTCTCTAAGCATTACTGATAAAAATAGAACCATTGGAGAAATGGTTGTAAACAAAAAAGAGGTTATCCAGAAAATGAGGATAACCTCTTCTTTTATGATAGAGGAAGATTACACCAAAGGATTCACTCCCACAATTTCTTTACCGAACTTATCGTCCACAATAATCAAAAGAACATATGGTTTATTGTTGTCTATAAGAGAAAAGTTTAATTCAAGAAGTTCAGTTTCCCGAAAGTCTACGTTTTGCGATTTAAAGCCAACTTTCGCATTAAACGCTTTCACTTCTATCTTATGGCATCCAACTCCTTTCATCGTCAACACTGTTCTATATCCATCAACTCCTGAATATCGCTTCTCCACATTAATCTGAATATTATTTATAACATCAGGCTTAAGTTGATTCATTCTTAAATAAGCAGCCATTCCTCCCATGAATCTATTGACTGGTTCAATCCAAAGTTCTTTGTAAGTGGCATAATTAGATGAAGACCAATACGGAGCATCCCCTGTCATACAATCCATACCTACAGGTAGCGCTCCTACAATATTCTTGGTACAATAGGCATAAAGAGGAGCATAATCGTACCCAACTCCATACATCAGACTTTGTCCGAAAGGATTATTGCCAAATATCCATTGCAATTGTCTGGTTACCAACTGCATCCCCAAAGTATCGTTCCTAAGCAAAGAAGCTTCTGCTAACGCCCATGTAGCAGACAGGTGGGCATTGGTACTACCATGAAATAGTTCATTTTCCCAGATAGGAAATGTCCTCAAAGCATATTCTTCATTCAGGACCGTACCTTCATTATATTGCTTTAAAAGTTGCCTGCGTTGGCAAGAATCTTTTTCTGCAAGTATAGAAGATTTTGAATATACAGAATTTGGCAATAAATCATAAGGGGCGGCAACCCTGCTACCCCATTTCATGAAATAGTCACTATACAATACAGCCGAAGCATACCAGTTCATCCAATTTTCATCCTCTTTGAATTCATCGCACAGTTCCCTGAAAGCTATCATTGCGGCTTCTTCAAATGCTGCATGTGTATTATGAATTATATTCCTGCGGGATGTGTCGTAATAAAAGAATCCGGTGACAGGCATGTCATTGATAAAACTTTGTTCCTGACATTGTACCAATAATTTCCCGAAATGAAGCGCTTGTGCTTTATAACGTTCTTCACCGGTTGCCCGATACAATAATACAGAAGCAATCGCACCCCATGAAGCTTCCTGATATCCGGTACGACCCCAATCATCTTGGGATGCAAAAGCAAACTCCCAATCTTCTGTAGCGCACGCCAACAGCTTCTTTGATAATTCAGGGTCCGAATCAACCAGTATCCCGGCCGCCTTACATTCAACCGCAGCTCCCAGGAAGTTCTCCCAGGGTACTTTTTGTGCCTGGCTCACATTGTCATCCAGAGTGCCTGCCAGATTATTTGTATAAATCCTCATAACACTCCAACTCATGTGATAACCATCTTCGAAGCGAGTATTCAGTAACCAATCTATACCCCACTTAATTTCAGAATGCATTCTTTCTGACAATTCAGCTAAAGCTTTATCTTTTCGAATCAGTTCTAAATTACTAAGCAGAGCATACACTCCCATGGCTGTACGCCAATACCCTTGCGATAAGTCAGCTGCATCGTGCCAACCTCCATTAATAACCTTCCGTTCATTACCATGAAAGCCGAACCAATCCTTATGACATGCCTGATGAATACCCGGTACATCATAGCCACAACGCTGGCAAAAATAGAAATTCAAGCCACTAAACAATGGGGACAGCCAGATATTCTCTTCAATTGGAAAAGGAAGAGACTCATTCGTACCACATTGTAAACGGTAGGTTCCCTCTTCTCTGAAATTGGAAAAGTCCAACAAATGAAATATTCCGTTCTTAGTAGTATCTGCAACAACCGAACCCTGAAAAGCTATTTTTCCATCAACATCCAGCAACTGGAAATCCTGACAATCCGGATGTCCAATCATAGCAATCTTTTTATCTTCCGGTCTATATCCGATATGTGAAAAAGAGAATTTGCCTGAAGGAAGATCCCACCCTTCAAAATTATCCGTCTCTACTTTCTGGAGCTGGAACCTATCAAAATCATAAGTAATGACCGATTCTCCCTCAGGAGTATGTCCGATTAATGTCTGGATGATATTGAACTTCTTTACTTTATCCCTCTCAAGATGTGGTATCTCCCATAATACATGATTCCATTGTCCCGGAACAAGGTCTTGGACAAAATGGTGCTTACGCGATGTAGTAGAATTATAATCAGTACCTTCGTTCTCCAGTTCCAGAAAAAAACAATAAATAGGATTGGAAGTGGGATGTATATACACCCAGAAAGACAAACGATTGAATTGGGACCAATCCTGAGTTTTTTCAAATGTCCGCCCTACACTGGCATATCCGCCTTGCTCCCCTTTGAAAGAATTCCAAGGAGTACGATTCATAGGAAGCCGATAGTAAGCAGTATCTACCAGAGAAGTACGGAAACGAAGAGAGCGGCGCCCGTCTACAGCATGTTCTTCGGTGTAATAGCACTCGGCAATACCGGTTGCCTGCCATTCGCTGTCTTGCTCCATATCTTCAATCAAGAGTGAATCCAAGACTGGCTTCCGTTCCCATTGCGATAGTAATGAATATTCTGTCCGAACAGGTAATGGGAAACGTTGTCCAAATTCCAGTCTGATACCTCTACCGTTCGCATTGAATATAAAGACAAACGACAGTAATGCCAGTTGCACTAATTTTCGGGTATTATTCATGAAAAACTTTCAACTTTAATATTTTATTCTATATTTATATTCTATTCAAGCTCCTCAGCGCTACACATCGCTCAATTTATTAACGGAACCGAATAGCCTTCTCCGTATTAAGTACGGATTTGGTACATCTTTATATAAATTTTACAAACCAATCTACTTTATTTTCAAAAGTACCAATTCAGCCCCCAACTGCAAGCTTATTTTGTCACCGGTTTTAAGGCTTTGTATTATCTGGTCTGACTGATTAGGAATATACATATCGATAGAGGAAGGTATTTCAGCAAACTCCACATTCACATTTACCGGAGCTACTTCAATATCCTTATGAGTTTTCACATCATACACATTCACTTTGCGGAACAATGCCAACCAATGACTGCCATCTTGCTTTTGAAGCAATGTATATTCAATATCCTTAACCGTTGGATCAATTCCAAACTTTAGTGGAGACAATTCGTAAGATACTTCTTCCTCCTTGACTATCGACAGCAGATTCTTCAGTGCCCGGAAAGATGGCTTAGCACTACCATCTGCACGTATCAAGCCATAATGCATATTCATATCATCCACTACACCGGCCTTATTCCAATCCAGAAGTTCATAAATATAAGTCCGGGAAACCCCTGCATTATAATATACAAACGGCAGATGAACATGATAAATAGCAGCGGCCTTTTCCGAACATCCTCTAAACTGATTGCTATTCTCATAATTATGATAACCAGCTTCTGTTATAATCAACGGTTTCTCACCGCAAATAAGTCTTGCCTTACTGATTGCCACTTCCATACGTGTCCCCCAGTAATTACCAAAATCCTGATTCGTAGGATGTAACCCCGAAGCATACAAATGTAGATTACCAAAATCCAACTGCGAAGAAAGATTGCCTAATCGCGAAGGGTTGTCAACGTTCTCCGCTAAAGCAATCCCCAATACAGGAACCTGTTTTCCCGGAATAGAGCGTGCGGCAGTGAACACTCGTTGTTGTTCATTGCGGGCATGCTGCTCCCACTCACCAGGTTTCTTATTGAGGTCCGGTTCGTTGACCGGTTCTATCCCCCAAAGCATCTGTCCAAAAGCCCCGGCACGTTCCACTGGATCATCCACTACCGGATCACCACCAAAACAGATCAGTAATAGATTAATTCCATACTGTTCCAACTCTTTACATCTGGTTAACGGAGTATCACCTGAGTTTCCACCCCAGATATTACCATCACGAATATGTTTGACGCCCAGTTCCAATAAACGTGATTTGAGCATGCCTTGGAAATCTGCATAATTTGTATCATAGAAACCAATGTGAGTATTCACTCCTATCGAGTTAAAGAAAGCAGATGCACGGGTGGGCATCACTTCATTCATGGAAGGAGAACTACCATCTACCAAACTACCATCTTCACATCGACAGAAAAGGAAACCTAAAGCCAAGCAACCTGTCAATAATAAGTGTTTATTCATATATTCCTGCTTTAATCATGTTTATTTAATCTTTTTCAACCCACGTAACCCTTCTTCACCAGTGGCCTCAACAATACTGATAGCTGCTCCGCCACTTCGTGCCAGTTTCTGTTTGAGTACACTCTTATTGGTAACTACTGCTTTGAAAATATGATAACTCTGTGGATTCTTTTCCCAATCAGCATCTTTTCCATCTTCATATATAGTTGCAATGTACTTTTTTCCATCAGGCAAGAAATCGAAAGGAATAGTTGCTGTACGTGCATTTTCATCAGTAATAGCACCAACAAACCATTCATTCTTCCCTTTTGCTTTACGGGCAATCGTGATATAGTCTCCCGGTTCAGCTTCCAGAATATCCGTTTTATCCCAGTCTACTGCAACATCCTTAATGAATTGGAACGGTTCAGGATAACGTTTATAATTCTCTATCAAGTCAGCAGCCATCTGTATGGGGCTGTATATGGTAACATACAGTGCTAACTGTTTCACCAATGTTGAACTACGCTTACGCTTATTCGAACCGTAAGTCGAAAGATCACCCTCAAAGATTCCGGGGGTATAATCCATAGGTCCTCCCATCAGACGGGTAAATGGCAGGATAGTCGTGTGGTCCGGACGAATACCATCGTTGAAAGACTCAAATTCAGTGCCCCGTGCAGATTCCTGAGCTATCCAGTTAGGATAAGTTCTGTACACTCCTGTAGGCCGCACCGCTTCATGAGAATTCACCATAATTTTATAATCGGCAGCAGTCTTTACCACATACAGGTAGTGATTCACCATCCACTGGCTATCGTGATACTCGCTACGTGGAATAAGCCGTCCTACATATCCTGTTTTCACAGCATCATAACCATTATCTACCATAAAATGGAAAGCATCATGTAATTGCCTTTCATAATCGGAAGCTGTGGAATAGGTTTCGTGATGCATTATTATCTTTACTCCTTTGCTTGAGGCATAACGGTGCAAACCCTCCACATCAAAATCAGGATATGCCTTGGTAAAACTGAACACACGTTCTTTCAAGTACCCTCCTCCATTCTCCCAACCTTCATTCCAGCCCTCCACTAATACAGCATCAAAACCATTTTCAGCAGCAAAGTCGATATATTCCTTCACATGGGTTGTATTGGCACCATGATGCCCGTGTGGTGTCAGCTTTGTATAATCCGTTTCACCGATTACAACATCTTGAGCATCTGTGTAAGTCCAAGTAGAACCTCCTCCCGTGAAATACTCCCACCACACCCCCACATACTTGCAAGGTTTAATCCATGAAGTATCCGTCAGTTTGCACGGTTCATTCAGATTCAGTATCAAGTTAGATGCCAATATATCACGGGCATCATCACTGACCACAATGGTTCGCCATGGAGTCGCACTACCGGTTTGAATATATCCTTTTACTCCCGCTTTATCTGGTGTCAAATGCGAAGTGAGTGTGAAGGTTTTATCATCCACATTCAAACACATGGCAGCATAATTCACCAACGCCGCTTCATGAATATTAATATAAAGTCCGTCAGTCGATTTCAGCATCAACGGAGTCTGGATGACCAGTCCCGGTGCGGGAGCTTTTGCTGCTAAACCCTCCTTCCTTACATCATCCATCAAAGTAGATATCTGAGAGAGTGAAGAGGTGGAAATCGGATACTCGTTCGAATCATAGTCAGCCGGAATCCAGAAAGCCGTATGGTCTCCCGCCAGACGGAACTCTGTCTTTTCATCCTGAATCACAAAGCACCTCAAACCCGGCTGCACAGGGAACTCATACCTAAATCCCAGTCCATCATTGAACAAACGAAAACGGATATTCAATTTTAACCTGCTCTCTTTCTGTATGAGTTGCACCAGCATTTCCTTATAATGACTTTGGATCCGGTTGTTTTCTCCCCAAACGGGTGTCCAATACTCTTCTTTTGTATCATACTGAATATTATCAACCTTGAAACCAGCATCCATCGCTTGAGAATCGTTGATAACGAATCCCATCCCACCCTTTTTCAAAACCACCTTATTCTTATAGTCAAGACTATAAATCGGTGTACCATTATTATTGACATCGAATGACAATTTCAAGTTTCCATCCGGTGAGTCAATAACCTGCCCCCAAAGTGAGGGCAGGGTTAAACTTAAAATGAATAACGCTATAATCTTTTTACCTATTCCCATAATCATATCATTTAAAAAGCGACTTGTATGGCAGGAGCATAGTTCAGTTTTGCTTCAGAAGCATCGACCTGTGCACCTACTCGGAAATAAAATTTAGTTCCCGGCTTCAGAAGATGTTTGTTTGTAGAAATGGGAATTGACAATCTGCATTCATTGCCTGCCACATATCCACCGTCTTCCGGATTGGGCCACTCAGCATACAATTGGCGCATCTGCTCTCCCACCTGTTGGTTTTGATGTGCGTACAAACCAATTCTGGTAATTTTATGCCCTGTGGTTTTCTCTACTTTTGCGGTAGCCACCACTTCATCCCCTTCTATCTTAATCTGTACATCTTTGATCCTCAAGTAAGGGATTACTTCGAAATCATAAGTAGTATTTCCTTTAATGGTAATTTCCACAGGTTCTGTCGCAGGGAAGTTAGCACTCCTAATCTGTATCGTGTAGTCATTTGCAAACATCATTTTGTTAGCATACGTACCATCATTCTTTATCACCATATATTGCGTCAACGGATTGTCATATCCGTGCTCGATGAATTCAATTTGCGTACCACGGATAATATCCTGTTCCACCAACTCACCGGTTTCTTTATCGATGATTCTACCCGAAAGGGTAGCGTCCGGTCCGTCGTAATTATCCAGTTCACATGAGTGCAATATCAAAGCACTCATTGCTATAAACAAAGTTTTTACAAATATCTTTTTCATAATTTCTGCTTAATAATTTTAGATCTTAATAGAGGGGATTCTGGGTGATACCTGTAGTTTCAGTACCAGGAATCCATACATAATAAGCTTTCGGTTCGAAGAACTTCATCCCATCCCGGGAAATCAATTTACGAACAAATATATACTGAGGTTTCTCCCCACGGAGGTCAATCACCGGCATCAGAGCAAGCCTTTCCCTACCATTAAACTCCTTCTGATATTCACGACGGCGCATCAAATCCCAGTGTCTACGGTTCTCAAAGGCAAGTTCTACCCTCCGCTCACGCAGCACATTGTCCAGTGTCAACGGTATATCCTTCGTATGTCCGGCACGTTTTCTCAGTGCATTGATAGCTTCTGCTGCTCTGGTTTGCGCTCCATTTGCCGAATAATTACTTTCTACTACAGCTTCGGCATAATTTAGCAGGATTTCAGCATAGCGTATATCAATGTAACTGGTAGTCGACTCAAAAAATCGGGGAGCAACATCCGATTTTTCATTCAGGAACTTCTTTCTCAGGAAACCGGTACGCGTCATATTCGGATGATTCTCAAAACCTGAATATTCGCTACGAACCGATGCTCCGAAGGTATAGTACTTCTTTCCGTTGGGCATGGTGTATGAATCTTCAGTCTCTGTAACATAACTTCCATCTGGTTTTATCATACCACCTTGAATAATGATGGTGGTATTCTTCCACTGACTTGAAGGTACAATCAATGTTCCGAACAAGCGGGCATCCTTTCCTTTGAATATATCCATCGGATTGTCGAAGTGCAAATATTTTCTAGCAGGATTATAGCCTGAAACATCACTAAGGTCTCCATCTTCAGTTGTTACTATCGGTGCACTATGCCCCGGATTATCATAGTTTTCATAAAGATCTGCCAAATCGAGAGTGGGGTTCGTACGTCCCGGATAAGAAGCACCGTTAGCTGTTTGGTTCGGATTATTCCAAAAGTCTGTACTGTGCCCTCTCTCAGCACCGGGTTGTGCATACCCTTTTGCAAAGATCACCTCTTCAGGAGCTGTAGACGGATCTTCAAATATTTCCTGATAGTTACGAGCAGCCTCTTCCGGGTTGGCTGGATTAGGTTTGTGCAGTGAATAGGGACTATCATTCATCAGAGCTTCGGATGCCTTGATACAGGCTTCGTAATACCGATTGGCATCATCCGCTGTCATACCGCCTACATACCCTTTGTCTACTGCCTCTCCCGAAAATGGATATTCATTCCAATATTTAGCTATGGATGCAGCATGCAGAGCTGCTCTTGATTTATAGGCATAAGCCGCCCATACTGTTGCCCGACGCTGATTATCAGACCATGATTGAGGAAGATTTTCGATAGCTTTATCAAATAGTTCGAGCACATAATCCCAACTCTCTTTCTCTGTAGAGCGAGGCACTTTCAGTATTTCCACATCACCTTCATACTCCTGCAACTCTTTCACCAAAGGTACTCCACCATATCTTCTCACCAATGCAAAGTAATTATAAGCTTTGATAAAAGCACACTCACCAATCAGTGACTTCTTCTCCACATCCGTAATATCCAAAGTCGGAATAGCAGCTTCCAGTACATTCACATCGCGGTTCAGCTTATAGCCACCGGTCCACCACTGATACATATTGATATCCCAGCCAATAAACATCCAGTACTCGGAGCTTACGGCCTCATCCGTGTAGACAGAAGGGTTGATTCCAAAATTCTGGGCACCATTGTAATTGTAATTAAAGCCTTTATCCTGGTCGAACGTAAAGTCCTCAATCGGTAGCTGATAATAGAGATTTGCCATATAAGCCTGAACACCTTTCGGGTCACTAAACAGGCGGTCGGCTGTTACCTTATTTTTGGGCTCCAAATCCAGGAAGTCCGAACAACTACAATTCAGGAGAACCGTCAGAGCCAGTAATATCGTTATTTTTAGTTTCATAAATTCTATTCTTTAAAATGACACATTCACTCCAATGTTATAACTCTTCATTACCGGATAACTGAAGCCACAACCATAGGCACCTTCTATTTTTTCCGGGTCGAAAGGCTTCACAAATGAATCGGCAAAAGTAAACAGGTTATATGCATCTACATAAACGCGTACATCAGCCAATCCGGTCTTTGCCAACAGACGCTTTGGTATAGTATATCCGATTTCTATATTCTTCAGGCGTAAATAAGAAGCATCTCTTCTCCATATCTTACTTTCTTTGTACATACTACCCACCTGCCCCGAACTGCTGGCTTTGCTTGCGGGCCATTTGCCCGGAATCCACTCACTGTTCGGATCATAAGGGTCAGCACGATGCCATCTGTCGTAGAAATAGGTCGGCATATTGGCTCCGTTCAAAGCCATGATTTCACTATAAATTTCCGTAAAGCGCACTGAATATTTACCTGAACCTTGTAACAAGGCATTGAAGTCAAACCCTTTATAGGAAGCATTCAATGTAATACCATAGTGCATCTTAGGTTGTCCGGTCCAGAATAAAGGTTGCAAATCGTTATCATCGAGCAAACCGTCTCCATTGACATCCTCATATTTGAAGCTACCCGGCAATTCCTGAATATTTCCCTGGTCTCCATTCTGCAGAATATAACTGTTGACATCATCCATATCCTGGAATTGTCCTACCGGTACAAAGCCCCAACTCATATCATTCCAACGATTGGAACTTCCATTTCTCCACTTCTCCATACTGCTTCTGAAAGGGGCACGTTCTACATAGCGATTCATTGTACGGGCAAAGTTCATATTAAACTTTACACCATAATGAAAACTACCGATACTGTTATTATGAGAGACAGAAAGGTCTATACCTCTCACCCGGTCACTGTTGATATTCTCATCAGGCAATGAACCTCCAAATGTATTGGGAAGTGAAAGATTACGTTTGGCCAATAATCCTTTACGGTCGCGTTGATATAAGTCCATCTCAAAATTGAGCAAGCCTTTGAACAAGCCTACATCAATACCTATATTCAGTGTTTTCGATTTCAACCACGTCAGATTCGGATTAATAATGCCGGGCGAAGCTGCTCCACCGGTATAAACGCCATCTACAAATGAATATCCGCCTCCACCAGTAGTAGAAAATCCTTGTACATACTGGAACGGCTCACCCGTATTTTCACCCACCGTACCATAAGATGCTCTCAATTTCAAGTTATCGATAAACGTCAGATTATCCTTAATGAACTTTTCTTCTGAAATACGATAACCCACTGACACTACCGGAAAGAATCCCCATCTTGCACCTGGAGCATAGCGGTAAGAACCATCTTCCCTGAAGGCAAACTCCACCAAATAGCGGCTCATATAATCGTAAGTAAAACGCCCTATATAGGACATACTGGCTTCTTCTGTTTCGTAACCGCCATTCTTCATGTTGTTGACACTTCCCTGATCTACCTGATCATTAGTGTAGAAATCATAATCACGATGCAAACTGGAATTACGATACCAATACTTACTCTGCTCATAAACCAATGTAACCCCTACATTATGACGTTTGTTGAACAATCGTTGGTAGGACACTTGTGCCTGCAATACCAATTTATTATGATCGTCATAGCTATTGTTAATATAAGCCGGAGCACCAATTGTCTGTTTCAGATATGTATCTGTTTCGCTGGCATAGGTAAATACATCATACGAACGATGTGCATTCTTTCCCATATACATATTACTGTCATAAGCACCGGTAGCCTTGATTTGCAGTCCTTGCACGAAAGGTACGTCATACTTTACAGAAGCGGTTGTCTGAAGTGCCTTGTTATTGGTCTGACTATACCCTACGATATCCGGGTCGGACATGGCTACCGGATTATTGTCCAGAAATACTTTGGAAGGATAATCCGGATTGTTGTTGGCAAAAGGGCGTTCAGTGGGCCAAGCTGCACGCGTAGCTTTAAAGATATCAAAGAAAGTAAATCTTGGTGTTTTCTTTGTATCGTAACGTCCGCCAATCAACACTTCGGCTGTCAGGTGTTTACTCAATTTAGCACTCAAGTTACTTCGGAATGTATACTTTTCATAATCGAAACCATCGTTCTTCACAATACCATTATCGGTCAGATAGCCCAGACTAAAGAAAAAGTCCACGTTTTCGCTCCCACCGGTCACCGAGAAATTGTGTTGCTGTTGAAAAGCGCTGCCTTTCATAGCTTCGTCATACCAATCGGTGCTTTCGTATCCGGGTGCTCCCTCTTTCCATTTCATCAACTCTTCTTTCGTAAGGATAGGTTCGCCACCTGCATTGATACTTGCCTCATTCTTAATATCCATAAATTGTCCGGCATTCATCATTTCGGGTACATCCGTAGGTTTCTGCCAACCGAACACACCACTATAGTTGAAACGTGGCTTTCCTTTCTGTCCTTTTTTAGTTGTCACAAGAATAACACCGTTTGCAGCATTCAGACCATAAATGGCTGCCGAGGCATCTTTCAGGATGGAGATACTTTCAATATCTGTCGGATTCAATCGTTGAAATTCACCTGAACCGTCACGGGGAATACCATCGATAACATACAAAGGTGTACCAAATCCACGGATACTAATCATATTATCAAAAGATCCAGGCTCACCGGACTGTTGCCTGATTTGCAATCCTGCAACTTTACCTTGCAGATTCTGTGCCAGACTGGAATGTGTCGTCGTGAGAATCTCATCTGATTTAATACTGGCAATAGCACCGGTCAGATTTCCTTTTTTTTGTGTGCCGTAACCCACCACCACTACTTCATTCAATAATTGTGCATCTTCCTGAAGCACAATATCGAAGTCCGTTTGATTTTTGATTGGAAACTCCTGAGTAGCATAGCCTACATAACTGACAACCAACGTTGCCTTAGGGCTTACCTCCAAAGAGAATCCACCGTTAACATCAGTAATAATACCGTTCGATGTTCCCTTTTCCTGGATAGAGACACCAATCAGGAGTTCCTGATTCACGTCAGAAACGTGTCCCTTCACTCTTACTTTTCCTCCTCCTTGCGCATATAGTACTGCCGAAGAAGAAAAGACGATCATAAAAAGAAAGCATAGTAGCTTTCGAGAAAAAACCTGCTCTTTCCGCATAATACTAAATTTAAAATTTAACAGCAAAATTTACTGATGGCAAAATTAGTATGTTACAGAACAGCAAAGAAGCAATCAATGCATGATACAAATAGTTAAAAACGATATATCTCTATATATCAACAATATACATCATTTCAAAAGAGATTATATACAGATATAAATATCAGTTATAAGCTCTCTTTATCCGCATAATATAGTATTCAAACTCTTCTTTCGGAACAAGTGATTTGGCTTTTATGCGAGTTTTATATGCATAAATGGTATTGACGGAAAGATTGAGGAACTGAGATACTTTTTCGCTGTTTGTAATCCCTAATCTTATCAAAGCAAATATACGAAGTTCCAGAGTCAGCGCATTTTCTTCGTCCAACTCAACTTGTTTGTCTTCGGGAAAAAGCTTATTATACTCGCTGACAAAATCCGGGAAAAGCATCAGGAAAGTCTTATCAAATGACTGAAACATGTTCTCCCGTTCTCTCTTCAAGTCAAACTCTGTATGAAGTCCTTTAATAGAGTCATACTGGCGGACAGAAAGTTTATGATCTATTTTCTTGAGAATGGATTCTATCTTATTATAATAGTCGGATTTACTATATAAAGATTCTAAAATATACTGGTCTTTAATAGCATCAGCTTCCTTCAGATTTTCATAAGCTGTATTCAGTTGGTCGCTCACTGTCTGTAGCTGGTTAAATTGTTCGCGGATTATCTTTTCTTTCTTTCCCAACTTTTTGTTTATCTTATAATAGAACCACAAACAAACCGATAAAAGGGTGGCAAAAATACAAACCAAAACTAACAGAATTATAAGTTTGTTATTCTGCCGCGCTACAATCTCCATATTTTCCTTATCGATAATAGGTAATACGGCATTGATATCTACTTTCCGATGCCGGGCATTATAGAAATTAGCATCTTCAAGTGAGGCATGAATATATTTGCTCGCCTTTTCTATATTACCCAGTTCATAGCACCAAATAGCTAATGTTGTTTTAGAAGCGGTTTCTGTTATTCCGAGCCGAATATCTGATATAGCGGATAATGCAAGGTTATAAAGAGCCGGTTCGCTATTCCTATCCCCCATATACAACGCCCCCAAAATCGAACTATTTATAGCCAGTTGATGTAAATTACGGTCTTTCGGGTCAGTTATTCTTTCATAAAAAGCAATCTTTTTCTCAGACGGTATATCAGGGTTTGTATAAGTTTTCAGTGCCAATACATTATTGTATTCATAAGAACCTTCAGGCAGAATCAATAGTGCAGAATCACAATATGCCTGACAAAGATTTACATACTTCCTATGGTACGGTTCTTTCATATTCTCCCTGGCTAGCTCGGAATATAACCTGCTCATCTGATCATAAAATATTTGCTTCTGTCTGATTGACATTCGGGAAGTATTTATCTCTTGCATAACATCAATGGCATCCTTAAATAATCCGGCAGATATAAAGCAAAACAATAAATTAGATTTAGCAGATTCCATCAACTCATCATTCTTCAATAGCTCCGCCTTTTCAATTGATTTTTGCGCATAGACATAGGCAGAATCAAACTGGTAAGAACTGTACTCATTGTATAATTTATCGCAGATGAAATATTGCTCATAAACACTACTTGCAACGAATAAACTTTGCTTCAATGTACTTATCTGTTTTTCCTTTTCCATCCGGTATTCCATCTTTTTGCCCAATTCAGAATCCAATATAGTAAGAATAGAGTCTGTCCGAGATGCAGAAGCCGTAGAAACGAATTGTACCAGTAATAAAAATAAAAACATTCTCATAGTATCTTCATATTTAGCATACGTTCAATAAATTATATTCGATTGAGTATTTACAAACCAATATAACAGTGTTCATCTATGACAAAATTACAGAGATATTCTATATAGCAGATGATTTTTATAAATTATTTGTTTCTCAAATGAAGAAATACATAATATTACAATAAAAAAGGGAATCAACTTTCATGGAACAATACACATTCCTTTATAGCTTTTTCGATAAGTTTCTTCGCAGCAGGCCTGCACCCAGGGAAAAAAGATGTATCAAAAACCCCTTTCTTTGAAGTTTTACGCCAATTCCCGGTGATACGGCCTTGATGGAGAATTACAGATTGAAATATACCAAAATTATTATAAGCATACTTCGTATGCGCTTCCTTTATACAGTCTAAACGATTTTTGTAACTTACCAGGTATTCATCAAACGGTGGAAGGAACTGGAATACATTTCTTTCATCAATCTCCACCTCTCCTACAAGCCCGGGCGAAGAAGCATGTATCAGCATTTCACGGTCATTATACCGCTCTGTTATCATTTCAGTGCCAAGTGAAGCGATGGCATTACGCGCTTCGCCTATATTCAATGCAGACCACCAAACAAAATCTTCCAGTGTGGCCGGACCGTGGCTCCTGAAATATCGCCGTGTAAGTTCTGCAAGAGCCTCCTCATGGGAGAGCTCGATGGCATCCGGAATTCTTTCACAGGTCAGTGCGTAGGTATGCTTTCCGTTCTTCTCGATGCCGCTGCACACGGTACCGTCTGCCTCGCCAAAACTCAGATACATTTTCACGATGGGTTCATCGAGAGCAATGCCCTTTGAGTGGAGTTGTTCAAGAACTTCCTGGCTCGTCAGGTGTTGTCCGCTCAACACTTCTTCTATCTGGGGCTTACTGCGGAGGAAGTCTTCTTCAGTCAGACTGAAATGCTTGGCATAAAAACGAAATTTAGACAGCAGACCTTTAGTGGATAACCCCGTCATCCATTTGATGTCTCTACCGGGAATGTAATGCCACGTGGGACGCATCACATGAAGACGCAAAATCCGGCCCGTATCCAGCGCCTCTTGCACAGCCGTCAGCGAGGGACTTGCAATACGCAACCCTACAGCCCACTTCGCCGCCCTGATGTCCTGTGCCTGCATGGCACCCATCCATTCAACAACTTCCTCCGGCTTTTCAAACCGTGGTCCTGCAATACCCTGTGACAACATTCTTAGTTTAAGCATGGTTCAAACGATAAAATTATGATTTTAGTATCGGACAGCTTTTTACAAAGATAGAGAATATTTTGTGATATCCAACAACGCCCCTATATCCCAACAAGAAAGAGGTTGGACTCTAACAAATAGAATCCAACCTCTTTCAGTTACGCCATTAACAATCTCACCTTATTTCCAGAACGGATTCTGTTCCATATTCGAGTTCAGAGTCAGCTGAGTGGTAGGTATAGGATAGAAATAATGCTTAGCCTCATAGGTACGCGGTTGGTTGATGGTATTGGAACCAATCATGTATCCATCACTATTAACATCCACTTCCGGATTTTCTACATTCTTCATGTTAGCCCCAAGATAGATCGTAGGATTCTTGGAAGAGTCAAGTAAATCAAGCTTATGCCAACGAATTAAATCCCAATAACGTGTCCAGTTATCGCACATCAACTCACAACGACGGCAACGGCGGATTTCCCAAAGCAAATTACTGACACCCATATTATTAGCCGGATCGGCTTCCGGACTGGTAGTCATAGCGGGCAGACCGGCACGTTCCTGCAATTTATTGATGGAATTATCAAGATCGGCTTGCGTCAATGTTCCAAGCTCTGCCTTGGCTTCAGCAAAGTTCAGATAGACAACAGACAACCAGAAAAGCGGACAATCTGTATATTGCTTGCCAATACTGTTACGGTCGCTTACTGACAATTCCGCCGTATTATCATATTTAGCTATGCCATAACCGGTAGTAGAAGTAAATGCAGCAACTCCGGCACGGCTATAAGCACTACCCTTAAAGCATAATACAGGATCGAGAGTAATCGCCAATCGCTTATCGCGAACAGCAAGCACAGACTCAAGGTTATACTTTCCATTTGCATCTTTTACTGCGGCATCATTGGTATCCATTGTAGTGGTTGCTTTGGGCTTACCATCAAGGAACAGGTAACTGTCGAAAGCATTTTTAGTCATACCGCTGGTACCACTGGTATTTATAGTGTAGTCAATAGTAGAATGCATAAATGTATTCTGCGAATAAGGCTTATAGAATATCATTTCCGGATTGGAGCTGAGCGATATTGAATTATAATTTCCTTGATAGCTCGGATTCAATGAATATCCCTTCCCCATCAAAGTTTCACAAGCAGACACACATTCACGCAAGTACTTCTCAGCACGAGCGTTGTCGGCAGCCTTACCAGCATTATCATTTGCATTGCGATACTTACAGTAGGTACCTTCGTACAACGTGATGTCAGCTTTCATAGCCAGTGCCATGTCAGCACTGAAGCGTTGCTTGTTGGTTCCCGTAATTGTAGTCGTAGCATAGTTCAGATCTTCAAGGACATTGTCCATTACAATGTCGCGATCCGTACGTGGTCCGTAAACCACATCTTTTTCTGCCGGGTCTACAACCGTAGTTATCCACTGTACGTCACCATACATGCGAACCAATTGATAATATTCCCATGCCCGGTTCAAACGTGCCAGACCTTCATAATTAGCTTTAACAGCGTCATCAAGAGAAGATGTTTTCAATCCTTCGATAATATAATTAGCACGACGGATTTCGGTGAAAGGGTCGGACCAATTTGTAGAAGTAGCCACTACACTTGTGTAAGTCCAGACTGTCGACTGATAGTCTACCTGATCATCACTCAATGTCTTAAAATAGTACCATCCGCTACCACTGCCGTTTCCATAACCTGAATAGTTGTTATAGAACGTATTGCATTGGTTGTCAAGATTACTCGTATTACTCCAATATGCAGGAGTATTGGTAAAGGCATCCAAAGGTGCTTTGTCGAGAAAGTCATTACAACTTGTCAAGGCCATCAGTGCCATTGTTCCGTATATGAATAGCTTTTTCATCATTCTTATTGTTTTAATCATTATTATAAGGTTACCTGAATACCGAACGAGAAAGTACGGGTAATAGGTGCCGTACGTCCCCAACCTGCTGAAGTAAGCCCGTCGCCTGTACTGATTTCCGGATCAACGGGGAGATCGCTACCCTTGTAAAGCAAGAAGAGGTTGCTACCGCTAAAGTAGATGCGCGCCTTTTCGATGAAAGCTTTGCGGGTCCATTCCTTCGGTAAAGTATAACCGACAGTTACGTTCTTTAAACGGAGATAAGACATATCAGTCAAGTAACGGCTTTGCGGATAGTAGTTGTTGGAACCGTTCGCAATACCCGATACAGTACCTTTGGCCTCATTTCCCGGATATAAACGAGGATAAGTATTGCCTTGGTTGATATCATAGCCGGTAATTGTTTTCCAGTCATCGCTATAGAACACTCTGTTGTAACTTGATTGATGTTCGTAAACAGCTAAGTCGGCAGAACGCATCATCGGGAAATTCAGAGAAGCAATAGTCCAATCAGAACGTTTGCCTACGCCTTGGAAGAACAAATCCAGGTCAATGCCTTTCCAACTACCACCTAAGTGGAAGCTATATTCGTAACGAGGAAGTGAATTACCGATAACTTTCAAGTCACCATGATCATCAGCTGTTCCTTTTCCACCGTCAATCGCACCACTGCCATCCAAATCTTTGAACTTAATATCACCAGGACCATAGTGGAACGGAGCTCGTTCAAGTGCGGACTGGCTGGCAACGCCTGACTTATAGATCCATGAACCATCTGCATTCTGACCTGTAAAGTCTGATTCTTCAAAATAACGATCTGTTTCGAAGCCCCAAATGTCACCATAAGTCTTACCCGAAAAATAAGAGCTAAGCAACTTAGTATCATTATTCCACTTTGTTACTTTCGTTTTAGAATCGCTAAGATTGAAATTGGCATAAACATTAAATTCACCGAATTTATGATGCCAGTCGAGGTTCAACTCCCATCCACGAGTACGCAGTGTACCTGCGTTATCGTAAGGAGCAGTGGCACCTACACTGTTCGGCAAAACTTGAGCTGGAGCAAGCATATCACGGTTTTCACGTTGATACCAGTCAAAACCTACGGTTAGTTCATTATTCAGGAAACCTAAGTCCAAACCAATGTCAGTAGTGCGGATACGTTCCCAGGTAAGAGACTTCGATACCAGTTTAGGCATATTGTATTGAGTCAATCTGTTAGCATTGGCCCCATTGCCATCTACCCAATAAATATATCCCGTAGCCGATGTATTTTCACGTTGGCTGATCAATTCTTCAAACATATAGTTTCCGATAGCTTCATTTCCAATTTCACCATAGGATGCACGGAATTTAGCATTGCTGATAACTTTCTTCAACGGTGCAAAATAAGCTTCTTCCGAGAATCGATATCCTATAGAGGCAGAAGGGAAGAATGCCCATTTATCATTGTGCGGGAATCTGGAAGAACCGTCATAACGTCCATTCACTTCCAACAGATAGATACCCTTATAATCGTAGTTAATACGACCGAAATAACCGGCTGATGCGCGGGAAGTATGTGACCAGTTTATTTGCTGTCCATCTTGGCTCGCCAAATTCAATTCGGGATATGCTTCATCATACAGTCCTTTGCGATATCCATATAAATAAGTGTAATCCACTTCTTCCGCATTGGCTCCAACCATTACATTCAAGTTATGACTCTTTGCAAAAGTCTTGGCATAGTTGGCATACGCATTCAGAGTCCAAGTATTCTGCTTGGAATTATCACGCCAAATAGCTGAATTACTTTTGGTAACGATATAGCTGGGAACAGGCATTCCTGACCAGTTGATACCATAGACCGAAAAGTCCTCAGAACCACTGTTCAAGTTCTGAATTGCATAAGTAAAATCAGCATTTAAAGTAAGCCCCTTGATAATTTCAGCTTTCAAGAATGCATTCATACGAGTAAGGTCTGTTATTTCCTTACGATCAGATGCTTGTTTACGCATAGCCATGAGGCGAGTATCATAACCATCAATGGTGCCTGATGGAATGAAGAAAGAACCCCAGCGCCAAAGGGTCTGATAAGTACTACTGTAAATATCAGGGCGTTGATAAGCCTTGCGGGAGTAATTGACACGTGCACCTACTTGCAACCAATCATATAAATTCGTAGTCACATTTACTGAAACGTTGTACTTCTTCAACTCATCCGGACGCACCTTCATAATACCTTCTTTCTCATCATAGCCAAAAGAAAGGTAGTAGTTAGTTTTACCTGAACTTCCCTGAACGGATAAGTTGTGACTTTGCGAAGGAGCAGCTTTGCTATAATAAATATCCTGAACATCCCAATCAGCATAGTAATAAGGAGTTCCGTCAATGATGGTATAATCACCGACATTGCTATCGCTCTGATACGGTCTCATTTCACCGTATTTCAGTTTTCTTCCTCCATTCTGTTGTGCCCACTTTTCAGCATAAGGCAACAACTTATCGAAATACATACCAAAAAGTTCGACTTCATATTGGTTGGCATTTGCCTTAGCCTCCAACGCAGAACGAAGTTGTGTGGGAACATCCGAGAAATTCGGAAGGTAGGTTGCTTGATCCCAAGCAAAGTTATTGCTATAATTTATAGTAACCTTTTCCGTCGGTTTAGCACTCTTTGTATTGATCAAAATAACACCAAAGGCAGCACGCGTACCATAAATAGAGGTAGAAGCGGCGTCTTTCAGTACAGAGATACTTTCAATATCCTGCGTATTCAAGAAAGAGATATCGTCCATCGGAACTCCATCCACCACAATCAGTGGATTACTCTTTTCAGAGTTGCTTAACGTACCGACACCACGAATACGCATTGAAGCATTCCCGTTGATATCGCCATTTTCTGTAGTAATACTCAAACCAGGAACCGCACCCTGCAATGCCTTGGATACATCTTGCTGAGGGCGTCCCGCCATAGTCTTATTCAAGTCTACAGTAGTTACCGCACCTGTTAGATTAGCTTTCTTCTGTACACCATAACCTACAACTACAACTTCATCCAGTAATTCCGTATCTTCCTTCAACACGATTTTCATAGTAGGTGTAGCTTTTACTTCCTGAGGCTGATAACCTACGAATGATATTTTTAATATAGCTCCAGTCTTTACACTCAAAATAAACTTACCATCGATATCAGTTACAATACCATTCGTCGTTCCCTTTTCTACCACACTGGCACCGATAATCGGCTCGCCCGTCGCATCTACGACCAAACCTGTAACATTAATAGATTGTAACTGCTCAGTTACTTCCAATACATTATCCGAAGCAACTTGAGTAGCCATCACATTACCGCTACTTAAAAACAGTGCGCTCATTGCTACTACTGTGAGGAATTTGCTATGTGCCAATCCTCGTTTTTTGCGATCTTCATTCATAAAAAGATTGATGATTTTGTTATTAATTAAATAGTTCTCTCTAAAAAGTTGGGGTAAGGATAGTCAGTTAGAAATAGCTAAGGCTATTTCTCCTGTCAGATAAGTTTCTGTTTCATAGGCTCTTTCTCTATTTATAGGTTTAACTTATATTATATCTCTATTACCATAATTATATATCGGCTAAGTTCCAAGAGAACTTGGTAAATACATTGTCGGTTAAAAATTAAAATACACTAAATACTGTTACTATTTAGTTGGTTGTTTTAAGAGATAAACTCGTTATTAACAAAGGTGATGAAACGCCATTTCTTCGTTTCTTCTTAGCAAAGATATATTATAATTTAATATCAAGAACATTCCTTTGCATTTATTTAACTTTATATTTATATATTTGCTCTTCGAGAAGGTTTGCATCTTCTGTGATATGCTTTATATACAAATATTAAGGTTCTTCAATATTTAATGAGTGGAAGTCAATCAGTCCATTCATGGGAGTTTCTTCAATCACGTCCAACTCAATACCAAAGTCACCGGCGACTTCTCTTAGAATCGGGGCATAGCTATAGGCTAACGAACCTACAAAGCGGATTGGATAGTTCTTATAATCATATTGGCATACATTCCTTGTGAAGAAGTTGCGCAAATTGGTGATTATTAGTTCGTAAACATAATCATCACTCGTATAATCCGCCAGGAAATAAGAAATAGTGGATAGAAAACGATTAGGAAACGGGCGATTATAAACAGACTCCATTACTTCATTGGGGCTAATACGGAATTTCTCAAAGAAATCAGCCATTACCTCTTTGGGAGCCAAGCCCTTTAGTACATCCGAAAGAAAATGCTTGCCTAATACAGCACCACTACCTTCATCTCCCAATATATATCCGCCTGCTCTGACATTTTTTACAATAATCTTTCCGTTGTAAAAGCAAGAATTAGATCCGGTGCCTAAAATGCAGGCAATTCCTGCTTCACATTTAAACAGACCACGGGCGGCGGCAAGTAAATCACTCTCTACTTGGATCGGAGTTTTGAACTGTGCTACTAATGAGGCACCCAATACATTCTTTTTCTCATAAGAAGTACAACCGGCTCCATAATAATATACTTGCTCCAGTTTTCTTTTGAAAAAAGTTTCGGGTAAACCTAAACGCACACTCCGGCTGATCTCTCTTCGGGTTTGGAAGAAAGGATTAAGTCCCTCTGTAAAAACACGTTGTATCAGGTGATTGTCTTCAACCAAAGCCCATTCAGTTCTTGTCGAACCACTCTCTGCAATCAGTTTCATACGCAGTTAGATTTAGAATTGGATACAAATATATAGTTTTTTTTAATATACCAAGACAAAAACTTCCAAAACTTCACTTAATCGTTTGGTTTTCGTGCTTTGCATTACTTACTAAAAAGAATATCTGAGGAATACATGGTTAAAGTGTAAAAACACGGTGAACTACTGCATATCTCCTTAAATTTATATGGAAGAATTGTAACCCGTTTTCTTGTGGGTTAAGTAGCCCTTTTGCAGGGCTACACCTTTTGCTATAAAGGGTGTAGCTATCATGTCAAAAGGGTGTAGCCATCCGAAGTAAAGGGTGTAGCCATCTGAAATTGCCCTCACAGCTACTTCCTGAAGGGGAGGAAGTATTCTATTCCTGAAAGTTCATTCCTATAAGGACTCAATTTTTATGAATCGGAATAGACTATCCCTTTATCATTCTGGCTATACCCGAGACGTACCTGAGTCGTAGTTGCTCCTGGTAGGCATCGAAAAATAAATTTAGAGCAAAGCTATCCTTCTAATACATATTTACCAAGTTCTCTTGGAACCGTTGGACTGTAATATAAATAAGGAGAGATAATATATAAGTTAAACCTATAAAATAGAAGAACGCCTATGGAGAAGAAATCTATCTGACAGGAGAAATAGTCAAAGCTATTTCTATACAGACTATCCTTACCCTAATTATTTTAGAGAAAACTATTTTAATTAACAACAAAATCATCAATCATTTATGAATGAAGAACGCAAAAAACGAGGATTGGCATATAGCAAATTCCTCACGGCAGTAGCAATCAGTGCACTGCTATTAGGCAGCGATAATGTGATGGCTACCCAAACTGTTTCAGGCAATGTTCCGGATATAAAAGAGCTGCTACAAACTATCGCTGTTACAGGTGTAGTCTTGGATGCTTCTGATGAACCGATTATTGGCGCCAGCGTGGTCGAAAAAGGCACTACCAACGGTGGTATTACAGATATTAATGGAAGGTTTACATTGAATGTAAAGCCAGGGGCTATATTGAAAATCTCTTATGTCGGTTACCAACCTCAAGAAGTAAAAGCTACCCGAACTATGAAAATAGTTTTGGCGGAAGATAGTGAAATTCTATCAGAGGTGGTAGTAGTAGGTTATGGCTCTCAAAAGAGAGAGAACCTGACAGGAGCAATTGCGACAGTAGATGTAAGCAAGACTTTAGAGGGACGCCAGATTCCTGATATCGGCCGGGGGTTACAAGGCACTACGCCGGGGTTGTCTGTCGTTATTCCAAGTGGCGAAATAGGTTCGGATCCGACTATAAAAGTACGTGGACAAATCGGCTCCATCGATGGTAGCTCTACACCGCTGATTTTGTTAGACAACGTGGAGATTCCTTCTATTCAGATGGTGAACCCTGATGATGTTGAATCTATCACCGTATTGAAAGATGCAGCTTCTGCTTCTATTTATGGTGCAAAGGCGGCTTTTGGTGTAGTATTGATCACTTCAAAAAAGGGTGCTAAAAGTGAGAAAGTAGAAGTAAGCTATTCCGGTAATTTCTCTTGGCAAAATATTTCCAAAAAGATGGAAATGGCAAGAGTTGATGGTATTCAGTATCGCATTGATGCGCTGAAACGTGCCAAAGGCACTCTATATGGAGCATTCTGGTATGTAGATGAAACCAGTCTTGAAAGAGCTAAGGAATGGGACAAAACCTGGGGTGGTAAGTTAGGGGTCAATGATCCGTTCGTATACGGCCGCGACTGGTACGTAGATGCTTCTAATCGTAAGTTCTCTATACGTACTTTCGATCCTTATGATTACATGATTCGTGAATGGGCTCCTTCGCAAACACATAATATCTCGTTGAGCGGCAGGAGTGGTAAGACTGTGTTCAATGTCGGTTTAGGTTATTTGGACCAAAATGGTTTGATGAAATTGGCTAAACATGATGATTTCCGCAGATGGAACGGTTCTATACGTTTAAGTACCGAAATCAACAAGTATATTACAGCCCGTGCCGGAGCTAATTATTCGAAACGTAACAAACGCTATGCTTACGCGACAAACTCTACAACGGCTGACCCATGGCTCTATCTCTATCGTTGGGATAGTACTTATCCGATAGGATATGATGAGAACGGAAATGAAATGCGCAGTCCGGCTTCTGAAATTCATCAGGCGAACACTGCAAACAAAGAGAATAATTACTTGAGTTTCAATGTAGGCGCAACTCTGCAAATAACGAAGGATTGGAAGTTTGACATCGATTATACTTATGCAGGCGAAGACCAGATATGGAAAAAAAACGGTACTAAATTTACAGCCGCTGATACATGGACGTCTCCCGTCAAGAGATTGGATGATAACGGTAACCAAATATACGTTAATAATATGGGAGAAGTGGTATCAGCAGGTACTGAAGGTGCTATGCCTGCATACGGCTTGAGCTATCGGCAGTATACTGCAGACGGTGCTAATCCTGACCATATTCGTCGTGAAGTGACTAACGCTAAAAGACATACGCTCAATATTACAACTGATTATAATTGGCAGATCAACGAAAAAAACAATTTGAAGGTATTGGTTGGAATGAACCGGACTGACTGGGAATCTGAAGATAACTGGTCGCAGATCACTAACCTTACAGATATTAATAACCTCAGTTGGGATAAAACCATCGGCACGCAGACTTCCAGCGGTAACCTCTACTGGGATGGTCAGCTCGGTTTCTTCGGACGTGTCAATTACAATCTGATGGACAAATATTTGCTGGAAGCGAACATCCGCTATGATGGTTCTTCTAAATTTCCCAGCAATCTGCAATGGCGCGCATTCCCTTCTTTCTCTTTAGGCTGGCGCCTCAGTGAAGAGAAATTCATGGACTGGTCCAAAACGTTCCTCTCTTCTTTGAAACTCCGAGGTTCTTGGGGTATGATTGGTGATCAGACTGTATCCAGTTCATTGTATGTGCCCACTATCAGCCAGGGACAGGCAAGTTGGCTTGATCCGAGTGGTAATAAGATTATTTATGCCGGAACTCCAGCGGCAGTAGATCCTAGAATCACTTGGCAAGATATAGCCACATTGGATTTTGGTTTCGATGCGCGATTCTTTAACGGTGAATTAGGGGTAACATTCGACTGGTATCAACGCGACACCAAGAACATGATTGTTCCGGGTGAAGGTGTTACATGGACTTTTGGTGCCGGTTCTCCGAAAGGGAATTTCGGCTCTTTAAGAACACGAGGCTGGGAACTTTCTATCGACTATAATCATCGATTTGAAAACGGATTAGGGATCAACGCTATGGTTTCTTTGTCGGATGCCCAGACTGAAATCACTGCTTATGGTGATACAAAGAGCATTGACAGTTGGTATATAGGGAAAAAATATGGTGAAATATGGGGCTATCGCACAGATCGCCTTTATCAAAAAGACGATTTCGTATATGCCGATGGTAAATTAGTTACCGTTTGGGCCTTGAATGGTAAAGAAGTGCCCGCTAACACTCCCGGCGCTAAAGAAATGAACAAACTGAAAGATCCGAATGGGGTATATCAAGATTATTTCCAAACGGGAACAATAAAGTTTGGCCCCGGCGATGTGAAATATAAAGATGTGAATGGTGATGGGAAAATTGATGGCGGTTCCCGATCAGTAGGTACGGTAACCGATGAAAATGATCCGAATTACGGTAAACGTGATACGGGGGACTTGGAAGTTATTGGTAACTCTACACCGCGTTACGAATATGGTATCCGTTTGGGTGCTGACTATAAAGGCTTTGACTTCTCTATCTTTATGCAGGGTGTAGGTAAACGCGATATTTGGGGTGCCGGTTTTCTTGCTATCCCTGGCTTTAATACGGGTGACGGTGCTATGCCGCAGGCTATTGCAGGTAATTATTGGAGAGAAGATCGTACAGATGCTTTTTATCCGGCCGCTTATAATCTGGCAGGTTCCAATACTGGTTTCAACATGCAAACACAGGATCGATACTTGCTCAATATGTCTTATTTCCGTATCAAAAACATCACGCTAGGTTATACACTGCCTGCCGTATGGACTAAGAAAGTATTGATTAACAAGGCTCGTATTTATGTGGCCTGCGAAAATTTCTTTACGTTTGACAAACTGGGAGGTTTGCCGATTGATGCGGAAGAAATCTCTGGTTTCTCTATGTTCAACTCTACAAACTATAATTCCGGCCGTACAGGTGTTGGTACACCAACCATGAAGAATATGTCTGTAGGTATTCAGTTAAACTTCTAAAAATATATCAATATGAAAAAATATATATTAATCATACTCTCTGCGGTAGTTCTAGCTACTACATCTTGTGATGACATTTTGGACCGCCCGCAACTAAACACTCCGACTGATGGCACCTTTTGGAAAACCGAGATGGATGCCCGTCTGTATGCCAACGGGTTTTATAGGAACTATTTTGTAGGCTATGCTGATGGATGGACAACTAATTATGCTCCTTTGCGTGGTTACTCCTTTTCGGATGATTTAGCTTCTACAGGTCAGCAGTCATCGTTTAGCAATTCGATTCCCAGTACCCTTGGCAGTTCAAATACAGGTGATTTGGCTACCTATCAGACCCAGTACGTTGGTCCGACTTGGAATTTTACCTGGATTCGTAAAGCGAACGTTTTTATGGAACGTCTGGAAGCTAATATGAAAGGGAATGTAACGGAAGAAGCGTATAATCACTGGCATGCTGTAGCAGCTTTCTTTAAATGCTTCTCTTACTCCCGGTTGGTAGCTGTATTTGGTGACGTACCCTACTATGAAACCTCATTTGCCAATAGCGACCTGGAAGCCATGTATAAAGACCGCGACAGCCGTGTATTTGTAATGGATAAAGTTTATGATATGTTAAAGAATGAAGTGTTGGTCAATATACGCACTAATGATGGCGATAACACTTTGAACCGGTATGTTGCAGCAGCGTTTGCCTCTCGCTGGATGCTTTTTGAGGGGACATGGCAGAAGTATCATGGCGGAGACCAGACTGTGGCAAACAAATATTTGCAGTTGGCAAAGGAAGCTGCCGAAATAGTAATCAATAGCGGTAAATACGCTATCGACACTCCATTCCGTGATGTGTTCGGTTCGCAGGACTTGAAAGGTAATAAAGAGGCTATTATGTATCGTCATTATACATTCGAAATGCTTAAACACCATATTGCATCTTATTCTAATGGTGTAGAAAGCCAGGCGCCAGCCCCCAATCTTGCGCTAGCAAAGTCTTTCATTTGCCAGGATGGTAAAGTTTATCAGCATTCTGATCTTGAGAATGCAAAGTTGTTGAGTGTAGCAAACTTGGCAAAAACTCGCGATCCGCGTTTTGAGGCAACATTTATTGATCATGTGAATATCAATTCTGTCACACTGCTGTATGCTTCCAAATTCATCGATCGTGAAGCATTGACGATGGATAATCCCAAGAACAATCCTATTTATGATTCTAATACCAATACAAATGATGCTCCGGTAATCCGTTATGCGGAAGTGCTGTTAAATTGGATTGAAGCTAAAGCTGAATTGGGTGGGGTAACTCAAGAAGATATCAACGCGTCTATTAATCAGTTAAGACGCCGTCCGCTGGATGCTACTGCACAGGCTAAAGGACTGAAAAACACTGCCGATATGGTATTAGCCGATATAACAGAAAATTTTGATCCTGCTAGGGATAAGGATGTCACCCCATTGATTTGGGAAATCCGCCGTGAACGCCGCATGGAGTTGTTTTATGAGCACTGCCGTTTGCACGACATCAAGCGTTGGAAGAAATTGGAGTATATGGACAACAACAAGTACCCGGATACAATGATAGGCCCTTGGGTAGATATGGTAAAAGAAGTTCCGGCTTACTTGGATGAACAGTATATTGGCAAGAGACAGGTCAAGAAGGAAGACGGTACAGTCATTACTTTCGATGGGAGCAATGCCTCCGAAATGGTAGGTTATTATATGCCTACTAATGTTCAGCCGCGTAATACTTTCAGTGACCGGAGTTATTGTTCTCCTGTAGGAGAGCAAGAAATCAATGCTTATGCGGAGAAAGGTTTCAAACTGACGCAGACAACAGGGTGGTAACTTTGTATAATAGTTTCTAAATCATTCTGGTTAAGAATATAATGCCCGCCCATTTGTGTTTTCAGCATAAATGAGTCGGGCATTATTGTTTATTCATTTATAATATAATGTAAATATGAAAAAATGTTTGCTTTTATTCTATTGGGCATGCACTGTATGTATGCTATATGCACAAGACAAGAATACTTCTTCTTTTCTTTTTGATGATTTTCAAGAAGCGGTTGTCTATTTCAAGAACGGTTCGCAATTTCGCGAAAAAATGAATTACAACATACTGGCAAACAAATTTTATTTTGTTGATCGTGTTGATAATAAGGTGAAAGCATTAAGTAACCCGCAAGATATACAGGTTATAAAATTCGGTAACCGGGTGTTCTATACGGAAGGGAATAATGGTATCGAGATTTTGCCGACGAATCCTGTACTGTATGTACAATACAAAGGGAATATGCGCAAAGAAGCCTCAAAAGGTGCGTTCGGCCAACCTACAGAAACAACTTCTGTAAAAACATACGGAGGAACGTATGCAGGACACGGAGAACGTTATGATTTCGATCCGGAGAAGTTAATACTCGGGAGCCGATATAACATTTATTGGATAGAGCAAAAAGGAAAGAAAAAGCCTTTCAAGAATTTCAATCAGTTTTTGAAACTATATCCTAAACAAAAAGAAGAACTAAAGAGGTTTATCAAAGAAAACAATGTAGATTTCAATAATGTACAGCAAATCTCTATTTTGTGTATGCACGCTGAGTCTATTTATAACATTACCGACTAAAGTTGCATTATTAAATGGTCATTAAATTAATGGCCATTTAATAATGTAACGATAAAGACCAAGGGACAATAAGCGGATGATTATGAGATGAAAGATACAATCTTTTTTGTCCAATCCGCTAAATATAAAGGGATATTAATCAGTGTCCCGTCTTGCTTCAGATTGTTTAATGAATAGCGCAACTTGCATACCGGATGATAGGTTGCATCATAAACAGATAAGCTTTTACCTCCCAAACGGGTTTGAGCTTTTACTTCAACAGGGATAATGTCACTATCGGATTGAATGATAAAATCGACTTCCGCTTTTCCTATAGAAGTCCAATAGCGTGGAAGGATGTCATATTGAGGCGCTAAACTTTGCAAAACGTAGTTTTCGGCAACAGCACCTTTAAATTCCGTATAAGTTTCATTTCCTAAAAAGATAGCTTCCGGCGGAAGACCTGACAATTCACGTAATAATCCGACATCAGATAAATAAACTTTAAATGCAGACAAATCATCGTAAGCTTTTAAAGGAAGAAAGGGCTTGGTGGTACAAAACACCCGATAAATCAAACCTGCGCTTTCCAACCAAAGCAGAGCGTCTTCATAATCACGGGCACGAGCGCCGGGTTTGACCATTTTGTAAACAAACTTCCGGTTCTCTTTGGCTAACTGGCTTGGGATAGAATTCCATATATGGATAATACGGGGAATATCCTTGTTTTCAGCATGCTTTGAAAAATCTAAAATATAGGCGTTAAGTATTGCCTGTTGTTCCTTTTTGACTTTTTCCATGCCTTTGTTTTCAAGGAAACTGTTGATGACAGCAGGCATGCCACCTATTACCAAATACTGCTGGTACAACTCGCTAAGGCGGTCTGTAATAAATTGAGGTAAAGCTGATATCTCGGACAATTCTTCCACGTAATTATATAGTTTCTCATTGGCTGTTTTCAGAAACTCTTTGAATGTGAGGGGATATAAATCGAGAAAATCAACTTTGCCTACCGGAAATGACTCCCCTTTAGTCAAAGCTACGCCTAATAATGAACCGGCAGCTACTACAACATATTCGGGTGAATCTTCGTAAAAATACTTTAATGAGTTTAAGGCAGAATTACATTCTTGAATTTCATCGAAAATGAGCAATGTCTCATTCGGTAAGATAGGGTAATCGGTCAGTAAGGACAATTGCGAGATAATCCGCGAAGGCTCTTTGGTCATTTTAAAGATTTCATGGATAGAATGATCCTTATCAAAATTGAATTTGACGGTGTATTTGAATTCTGTTCGTCCAAAATACTCAAGAATCCATGTCTTGCCAGTTTGACGAGCCCCTTTTAAAATAAGAGGTTTTCTCCCTGGATTGCGTTTCCACGTTTTCAATTCTTCGATTATACTACGATATAATTCCATAACAACTACTTTTATGTTCCGATTATTGGCAAAATATCACAAAACAGGTTCCGTTTATTGGCAAATATACCATAAATCGGAATATGAACAAATAATAAAGAGCTAAATAACATTTCTAATAAGAAAAACACAAAGAATAATTTGGCGTTAGCTAATTAAATGGGCTTTAATTAAATAATCCTCTATTTAATACAAAAACAAGGCATGAAAGATAAGTATATCGGACATGCGGCATCTATATATCGGATGCGCAGTATCTATATATCCAACGTCACCGATATATAGACGCTAAAAGAACAGGATGAAATCAGACTTGCCTGAAATTACATTGCTTGTTGTGGATAAGAACAAGCAATGTAATCATT
>ERZ773258.699-NODE-699-length-36050-cov-15.003139_pt1 | contig 36050 bp, 25 predicted proteins | sample MGYA00511962_ERZ773258 | MGnify/ENA primary metagenome ERZ773258 (study PRJEB29015, sample SAMEA2737755) | human gut metagenome | biome: human gut; feature: human-associated habitat; material: faeces | place: China | collected 2012 ... | reverse complement strand
ATGATGGCCAAACGCAAGATGTCACTCGGCGAACTGGCCGAACGGGTGGATATTACGCCCGCCAACCTCTCGATACTCAAGAACGGGAAAGCGAAGGCCATCCGGTTCTCGACGCTCGAAGCGATCTGCCGCGAGCTCGACTGCCAGCCGGGGGACATCATCGAATACCGCCCCGACCTGCCCGCAGAAAAAGAATAACACAAAAACCCTAATACGATCGATTATGAAAAAATTAACAATGCTGGTTGCAGCCGCCTTCGCAATGACGAGCGCAATGGCCCAGCTCAACCCGATGGAGCCGATCCCGGCGGACAAGGATGTCCGGACGGGTAAACTCGAAAACGGAATGACCTATTACATCCGCCACAACGAAAAGCCGAAAGGACAGGCGGATTTCCACATCCTGCACGACGTGGGAGCCATCCAGGAGAACGACGCACAGCAGGGCCTCGCCCACTTCCTCGAGCACATGGCCTTCAACGGCACGAAAAACCTCCCCGGCAAGCAGATGATCGAATACCTGGAGAAGGTAGGCGTGAAATTCGGCGCCAACCTCAACGCCGGCACCAGCTGGGACATGACTTCGTACATGATGAAGGACGTCCCGACCTCACGCGAGGGCATCATCGACAGTGCGCTGCTGATCCTGCACGACTGGTCGCACTTCATCGCCCTCCAGCCCGAGGAGATCGACTCGGAGCGCGGCGTGATCATGGAGGAGCTCCGCACCCGCGACAACGCTTCGTGGCGTTCGACCATGAAGATGCTCCAGGCGCTGGGCAAGGGCACGAAATACGAGCACCGCAACCTGATCGGCTATCTCGACGGGCTGAAAGGCTTCCAGCACAAGGAACTGGAGGATTTCTACAACACGTGGTACCGCCCCGACTATCAGGCGGTCGTGATCGTGGGTGACATCGACGTCGACGCCGTCGAAAACAAGCTCAAAACGCTGATGAGCGATATTCCGGCCCCGGCCGCCGATGCCGCACAGAAAGAGGTGATCACGGTGCCCGACAACGAAGAGCCGATCGTCAGCATCTACACCGATCCCGAAATGCAGGGTTCGCGCGTGCAGGTCTTCGTAAAGCGCCCGGCCGTACCCGAGCAGTACAACAACCTGGTATACGGCGAGATGCTCGACGTGGTACAGGCTTACATGACCACGATGGAGAATGCCCGTCTGCAGGAGATTTCGATGCAGCCCGACGCCCCGTTCCTGGGCGCAGGCATGAACTCGGGCAGCATCGGCGTAATCCCGACGCTCGAGGCCACGACCTTCGTCGCCATGACGCAGGACGGCAAACTGACACAGGGTTTCGAAGCCCTCTACACGGAGATGGAGAAGGTGCGCCGCCACGGCTTCACGCAGGGTGAGTTCGAGCGTGCACAAAACGACCTGATGCGCCGCGCCGAGCGTTCGTACACGAACCGCAACGACCGTCGCAACGCCGAATTCGTACAGACCTATCTGGATAACTTCCAGCAAAACCGCCCCATGCCCGACGCCAAAACCGAATGGCAGCTGGACAGCATGCTGATCAAGGCGCTCAACGTCGAGGCTGTCAACGCATTCGCACAGCAGGCGATCTACCCCAACAACCAGGTAATCGTCATCACGGCACCTGAAAAGGAGGGTGTCGAAAATCCGACGACCGAGGAGATTCTCGCCATCCGCGACAAGGTCGCTGCAGCCGAGATCGAGGCATATGAGGACAACACGGTCAAGGAACCGCTGATCCCCGAAGGAACTACCCTGGAAGGTTCGCCCGTGAAGAAGACCGCACAGAACGCCGAGTACGGCACGACGGAATGGACGCTGGCCAACGGAGTGAAGGTTATCGTGAAGCCCACGGCCTACAAAGCCGACGAGGTTCGCATGAGCGCCCTGGCCAAGGGCGGCCTGTCGATCCTCTCGGACGAGGAGTTCTACATGGGCGAGATGATGCCCGCCTTCAACTCGATGTCGGGCGTAGGCAAATTCTCGGCCACCGACCTCAAGAAACAGCTTTCGGGCAAATCGGCGTCGGTTCAGCCCTCGGTGGAGAACTACGCCAGCGCCATGAACGGCGTATGCTCGCCCAAAGACCTGGAGACGATGTTCCAGTTGCTCTACCTCAACTTCACGCAGCCGCGTTTCGACGAGAACGACTACAACACGCTCATGAAGATGCTGCGCGCACAGTTGGAGAACGTCAAGTCGAACCCCGACTACCTGATGGAAGACAAGTTCATCGACGTGGCATACGGCAACAACCCGCGCCGCCAGATGGTTTCGACCGAGATCATCGACAAGTTCAGCTTCGAGGCGCTGCCGGCCATCTACAAGAAACTCTATCCGGATGCCAACAGCTTCGTATTCAAGTTCGTGGGCAACGTAGACCTCGAAACGCTCAAACCGCTCGTTGAAAAATATATCGGCTCAATCCCGACCTCGAAGAAACCGATGACGTTCGCGGACGACAAATGCGATCCCGTGAAGGGCGAGGTGACCGAGGACTTCACGGCCTCGATGCAACAGCCCAAGGTTTCGGTACGTTACATGTTCTCCGGCGAGATGCCCTACACGCTCAAGAACAAGGCTGCCCTGTCGTTCCTGACGCAGGCGCTCAACTCGCGCTATCTGGTTTCGATCCGCGAGGAGAAGGGCGGCACGTACGGCGTACAAGTATCCGGTTCGACGGAATACATCCCGAGCGAGACCTACAACATGACCATTTCGTTCGACACCAACGAGGAGATGGCCGACGAGCTGCGCGAGATCGTAATGAAGGAGATCGAAGAGATCGCCGCCAACGGCCCCAAGAGCGAAGACATCGAGAAAAACCGCGAGTTCATGCTCAAGAGCTGGAAAAACAGCCTCGAACAGAATGCCAGCTGGATGAACTACCTCAACAGCAAATACGGCTCAGGGCTCGACTACCTGGCCGATTACGAAGAGGTGCTCAAGACGCTGACCGACGCCGACGTACAGGCCATGGCCAAGAAGGTGCTTTCCGACGGTAACCTCGTGAAAGTCATCATGCGTCCCGCAAAGGAAGAGGCGAAATAAGCCCCCATCCGACAGAATGAAAGGCAGCCGTGAAAACGGCTGCCTTTTTGTTTGCAACAGGAGGTAAAAATATTACCTTTGCAAAAATTTTAAACCAAAGTGCTGCCACCATGTCTCGTAGTCTCAACCTGGTCTCAGGCCTCTATCTTAAAATATCCATTCTGACGATCGTCGCGGGGCTCGTACTCCGCATCGTGCTGCTCTTCAACGGGCAGACCAGCGACCTCGGTTTTTCACCGGGCGAGTGGTGCCAGGTATTCCTGCTGGGCGCCATGAACGACCTTTGTGCCGCAACGATCGGCTTCGGCTTCCTGTGGCTCTTCATGATGAGCGTCTCGGAGACGAAATACCGCAAACCGTGGAGCTACATCATCCTCGGAATACTCGCCGCGGCATTTTGCTACGTGACCTTCTGCAACACGATATTCGACGAATACGGCAGCGTCGCACCGCAGGTAGCCTCGGGCATCCTCGGCTTCTGGGCCGGGACGTTCGCCCTACGGCTCTTCTTCCGGGGATTCCGCAGCTACTGGACGACGGTATGGTTCGCACTGATCATCACGCTCTACGTGGGGGCTATCGTCTTCAACGCGATCAGCGAATATTTCTTCTGGAACGAATTCGGAGTCCGCTACAACTTCATCGCCGTGGATTACCTGGTCTATACCAACGAGGTCGTGGGCAACATCATGGAATCCTACCCCGTACTGCCGATGTCGCTCGGGATAATCGTAGTGACGCTGCTCATCACCTGGTACCTTTTCCGCCGCGACCTGGGGCAGGCCGACCGGCTGATCGGATGGCGCTGGAAGGCTGTCGCCGGGCCGGCCTATATCGCAGCCATGCTACTGGCGGTTTGGCTGCTGCATTTCAATACCCGGTTCCAGGACAGCGACAACGTCTACGTGAACGAATTGCAAGCCAACGGACTCTACAAGTTCTACGACGCGTTCGTCAAGAACGAACTCGACTACGAACAGTTCTACATCACCGAGCCCGAAGCCAAGGCCGAGGAGTTCGTACACGGTGTGTACGGCAGCACGGGCGACAACCTGCATGCCGTCCGCAGCGAGGGGCCCGAGATACGGCGCAACATCGTACTGATAACGATCGAGAGCATGAGCGCCTCGTTCATGGGTCATTTCGGCAACACCAGGCAGCTGACGCCCGTGCTCGACTCGCTCTACGACCGGAGCCTGGCGTTCGACCGCGTCTATGCCACGGGTAACCGCACGGTACGCGGGCTGGAGGCCGTGACGCTTTCGCTGCCGCCCTGCCCGGGACAAAGCATCATCAAGCGCCCGAACAATGCGGGGATGCATTCGACCGGCGCCCTGCTGCGCGACAAAGGTTACACCGTGAAATATTTTTACGGCGGCAACAGCTATTTCGACAATATGGAGACCTTCTTCTCGGGCAACGGCTATGAGATCGTCGACCAACGGCAGTACGAGCCCGGGGAAATCACCTTCGCCAACATCTGGGGCGTATGCGACGAAGACGCCTACCGCAAGGTCATCCGCACGCTCAACGAAGACGCCGGCGACGGCAAGCCGTTCTTCGCACATGTCATGACGGTGAGCAACCACCGCCCGTTCACCTACCCGGCCGGGAAGGTCAGCATACCGCACGACGCCAAGTCGCGCAACGGAGGCGTGATGTATACCGACTATGCACTGGGGCGGTTCTTCGCCGAAGCGTCGAAACAACCCTGGTTCGCCAATACGATTTTCCTCATCACGGCCGACCACTGCGCATCGAGCGCGGGCCGCACGGAAATCCCGCTCGAAAAATACCATATCCCGGCACTGATCTACGCCCCGGGCTTCGTCGAGCCGCAGCATGTCGGGGGCATCGTTTCGCAGATCGACCTGATGCCTACCCTGCTTTCGCTGCTCAACATGAGTTACGACTCGCATTTCTACGGCCGCAGCATTTACGACGAGGGCTATGTCAACCGCGCGTTCATCGCAACCTACCAGGATCTGGGCTACCTCGAAGGCGACGTGTTCACGATCCTTTCGCCCGTGCGCCGCTTCGAACAGTACCGGGTCGTTCCCACGGAGGACAATCCCCACAACCTCGAACCGATGGAAACGGAAAACCCCGAACAGGTCTCGCGCGCCATCGGCTATTACCAGACTTCGAGCGCGTGGAACAAACGCTGAGTGCCGGTATCTGAAAAAAGGCTGTCTGAGATTTGTCAGACAGCCTTTTTTCGTATGCGGTTCCCGGATACGCCCCCCCCGTTTGCGCAGGGTATGAACGCTTATCGGGACACCGCCTCGTCCCGGGGAGGGCGGTATCACTTCACCACCACGTCCCGGTCGGTGTTGAGCGTCAGCTGGTAGGTCGCATAATTGCCCGAGCCGTTGGTAAACTTGGTATAGATGGCCGTCAGGTCAACGACCGAACCGGATACGGGGATTTTGTTGTCGCGGAACTGGCTGTAACCGCTCGTACGCACCACATAGTTACCCGGAGCGGCATTCGTGCCGGTACCGGCGGCCTGCGCATCGTAGGTGAACCAGGCCGAGCCGTAGAAAAACGTGTCGGCATTCGTACCGGGCAACATGCGCATCGTCGCCCAGGTAGCCCACTGGTCGATATCCTCCCACCCGGGGGAATTCACGTCGTAGGAGACGGAATTGGCGAAATAATTGGGAAAGGTGTTCTTGTAGCCCCACAGCGCCGTGCCGAAGCGGCTTTCGACCCCTTCGAAACGCACCAGGCGCCCCAGGTCGTCGTCCGACAGCACAGTCCGGTAGTTGTCGCGCGTAACGACCAGCGTATCGGACTTCAGCATCGGCTGCTGTTCGCCCGAAAAGATGTGCTCGTCCTGCATGATCTTGCTCTCGATATTGTCGTTCGAATAGCTCGCATTGTAGGAGGTCGTACCGATGCTGACCATGCCGCGGTAGTTCCCCAGCACGAGCCCTTCGAGATCGACGTAGACGATCTGCCCGACGGGATGGAACAGGTAGTTGCCCGTATTGAGCTTGAGCTCGATGGCCGACTCGGAGGCCTCGTCGTAGAGGTATACCGACTTGTAGACATTGCCGAAGCGGTCGGTCGAAATAACCTTGCCCGAGGTGAACAGCGGCTCGTCGACCGTCCACGACGCCACGGTACCGTCGTTCATACCCGCATTCTCGGCCCGAAAGCGCGCCTTCAGCTCCCCGACGGAAATGTATTCCAGTCCCTTCGCCTCGAAATCGGCGCGGGTGTAGACCCTGGCCGGCCCCGGATTCAGGTAATCGCTGTAACAGCCTGTGAAAAACAGGGCTGCGGCAGCCGCCAGTAACAATTTGAATAATTTATCCATAGCATTCATGTTTTATTCGTCCAACCGTCAGAAACGGAAATAGAGATTGAGGTAATAGGTCGTACCGAACATGTAGAAATACTTCGAGTCGAAGGCCTGGTAGGTCGTCACGGTGGTCTCGGTATTCTTCGAGAGGCGTGTCTGCTCATAGCCGCCGGTCTTGATGTCCTGGTTGTTCAGGATGTTCTTAACGTCGAGGCTGAATCCCAGCGTGTACTTACGGTGGATATACCAGTTCTTGCCGATGCTGGCATTGAGCGTATAAGCCGAGTCGAACTTCTCCTGGCGTCGCAGGTGTTCGATGTCGCCGGGCGCCATACCGCCCGTGATTACGGCGTCGGTACGGTAGATCGGGCTCATCGAGAGATACATGTTGTTGTAATAGTTGAAGTCGGCCGAGAGGTAGATGTTGTTGTTCGAGCGCCACGACAGGCCGACGTTGACGGCCGTCTGGGGTGTGCTCTCGACCCGGAAATCCTTCCAGTAGACATAACCGTCGGAGACGATATCGCCGCTGTTGTCCTGCGTTTGCAGGTAATAGGGGTTCGAATCGTAGGTATATTGTCCCCAGCTCACGGCGCCGTTCAGGGCGAGCGTGTGGTAGATCGGGATCGAGACGGCCGCCTCGAGGCCGAAATGCACCTTGTCGATGCCGCTCATGGCGAAATTGGTAAAGGTGGCCGCCACGTCGTCGTAATAGGAAATCACCTTCGACTGGTCGTAGATGCGGGTATAATAGCCCGAAATGCGAGCCTTGAAATCGCCGTAACGCAGGTTGTACGACGCATCCACGCCGAGGACGCGCTCGGCCGAAAGCCCCGGCGTCGTGGTGTTGCGCGTACGGGGCGAAACGAACGAGGACTGAAACTCGGGCGCTTCCTGCATGTAGACGACGTTCGCCTCGACGGCATGCGCCGCGGAGAAGCGGTACGAGAAGTTACCCTTGGCCTTGTAGGTCAGGTAATCCAGTTTCCGGGAGTCGCCCTTCGAATTGTCGGGGAAGAGCCCCTTGCGCCACAAACCCTCGCGCCACAGCTTCGCATAGCCCACTTCGCCGCCCACGGTGATGCCCAAGCCGCCGATGTTGAAACCGTACGATGCCCACGCCCGGGTGCTGAGCACGTGGGCATAGTAATCGTAGCTGTACTTATCGCCCACCTTGGCGGCATGCGCATGGCCGTACTTGTTGTAATAGTCGAGGTTATTCTGGTAAGCCTCTGTATTCGAGCCGAAATCGCGTTCGGCGAATTTGTCGACGTCGGCCCAATAGTCGCCCCCCAGGAGGTCTTTCACCTGCGAGTAGTACTCCGTACGGTTACGGCGCAGCGAAAGCCCGCCGTTGATCCTGGAATTGTCGCGGAAGATGTGCGAAAAACTGGCCGCGAGGTTCCAGTCCAGCTGATCGGTATGACGCTCCTCGACCATGTAGTTCGACCGCCGGCCGGGGCCGTAGATCTGCTCGTCGAGGGGATCGTTCTGGTTATAGTTGGTCTGGTACATCTGCTCCCAGTCGAAATGGCGGATGTTCTGGTAGTTGGCCTGCCAGTAGACCTGCTGCCATGCGGCACCGACATAGTTCTTGTCGAGGGCGAAATAGCTCGGCAGGTAACGGTAGTAGTCGGGGCGCGGGTCGGGGCCGTTCTGCCACGTCAGTGCCGAGTAGCCGTTCCTGCCGAAGCGCAGCGCCGTGGCCAGCTCCAGCTTCGAACGGTCGGAGATGTCGAACGTGTAGTTGAGCATCACGATGGGTTCGTGGTTGTTACGCACGCGGGCATTGCGCTTCTTGCCGTCCTGCCAGCCCCAGTTGGGGTTGTAATAGTTGTTGCCTACCAGGTCGTAGGCCTCCTGCGTGGCGGCCTGTTGCGCACCGCGTTCGGTGGGGGCACCCAACAGGGTCAGCGCCAGGCGGTGGCGCTGGCCGAACTGCTTTTCGACGGCGGCGAAATAACCGAACGCATTGTAGTAAACGCCGTCGACATAGGAGTTGCCGCCCTGGCGGGTCGAAACCGAAAAGGCATACGACCAGCCGTTGTCCTGATAGCCCGAGGCATAGGTGACCATTGCACGGAAACGGTACATCGAATTGCCGTTCACGAGGCTGGCACGCAACCCCTTGCGCATCTGCGACGGGCTGGTGATGATGTTGGTCGTACCGCCGATGCCGCCCAGCCCGACGTCCGAGGCCACGATACCCGACGTCACCTCCTGGTTACGTGTGGCGTCGTTCAGGCCGCTCCACAGCGACCAGGGCGTATAGCCCGTGAGGGCGTCGTTGAGCCGGATGCCGTTCATGTAGACGTCCTGGTACTGCGAATCGTAACCGCGGACGTTGAAGCGCATCTCACTGAACTTGTAGGACGCGATGTTGTTGAAGATGTCCTTGGAGGCCGAGAGCGACGTAGGCAATGCCTGCGCATCGTCGACGGTCTCCATGTCGAACTCCGCGAACACGGCGTCGTCGATCATCTGCCGGGGTACGTCGGGCACCAACACGACCGCATTGATGTCGCGCACCTGCGAGCCGACGCGCACGGCGATGGAGAGGGGTTCGAACTCGGGGGTCTCGAACTGCAGCGAGTATTCGCCCGCAGGGACATTCTCGATGAGGAAATTACCCCGCTCATCAGACATCACGGTCACGTCGCCCGGCGTCATGGTAACCTTCACGCCGTCGAGGGCCACACGCCCCGCACGCGAAACGACCCTGCCCCTGACGCCGCCGTCCTGTGCAAAGGCGGTCAGCGTGGTGACGGAGAGTACTAAAATCAGTAGAATTTTGACTTTCATAGACTATGTAGCTAAATTATTTGGCAAAATAGATATACACCGGGAAGTGGTCGCTGTAACCGCCCTGGAAGTTGTTTCCCACATAGGTACGCAGCGGATAACCTTTGTACTGCCCTTCCCGCTGCACCATGTAATGCCTGCGGAAGATGTTGCCGTAGTACTTCGAACCGGGAGCCTTGCGCAGTTGCATGCCGTCGTCGCCCGAGACCATGTTCCCCGAGACCACGATGTTGTCGAAAAGGTTCCAGGCGTCGCCGTAGGCGAGCGTACCGATCCCCGCACGCAGCATGTCTCCGAAGGGATTGTAGAAATCGCCGGGTTCGAGCTCCTTCATGCGCGTTCGGGCACCCAGGCCTTCGGCCATGCTCGGATCCGTAGGGTCGTCGTTGAAGTCGCCCATGGCAACGATCCGGGTCGCAGGGTCGGCTTTCAGCACCGAATCGGCGATCCGGCGCATCTGCTCCCCGACGGCGATGCGTTTGAATTCCGAAGCGTCCTTGCCGCCCAGCCGCGAAGGCCAGTGCGCCACCATGAAGAAGAAGGGTTCGTCGTCGATCCTTCCCCACATCGTCAGGATGTCGCGGGTCTTGAAATTAGGGAGCGACGGCACGACGGTTTTCACCGGATAGCTGCCCTCCAGTTTGAAGACTTCGGGGCGGTAGAGAAAAGCCACGTCGACGCCGCGCGCCTCGGGCGAATCGTAGTGCACGATACGATAATCGGCTGGCGCCAGTTTGGGCGCCGCCACGATATCCTCGAGCACGGAGCGGTTTTCGACCTCCGACACGCCGATCACGGCAGGATAGACCTTGTCGGCAGCCGCAAGGTCGAACAATACCCGTTCGGTGTTGCCCAGCTTGCGGTTGTACTTGGCCGAGTTCCACTGTTTGGGCCCTTCGGGGGTGAACTCGTCGTCGAGCACCTCGGGGTCGTTGATCGTATCGAAGAAATTCTCCAGGTTGTAGAACATCACCTTGTAGGGCTTCTGCGCGAAGCACGCCACAATGAATGCCGCCAGCAACAGGGTGAATATCAATCGTTTTTTCATCATTCTGAAATTTTAAGGTTTTACAGTCCCCACGAGGCGGCGTCTTTCTGCGCCTTGACGGCGGCGGGCACCGAAGGGAAGAATTCGAAACCCGTGAGGTTTTCGACCTCCGAAACGCTTTTCACCCAGCTCCTTGCAGTCCCCTGTCCGCCCGCATTTTCGACCCAGAACCCGATGGACTTCAGCTGGTCGGCCGGATAGTCGCCCAGCCGGTCGCCCGCCTGGCGGACATTGCCCTTGACCGTGCGGACGAACACCTTGAAATAGTAGTTCGGCACGGGACACTGCTTGCCGTCGATATCGGGCGTGGCAAAGGTGCTGCCGGGATTCCAATAGGCGCCCGTGACGACATAGAGCGTATCGGAGCACATCCAGTTGTCGCGCGCCATCTTCTCGAGCGCCGCCCAGGGATTCTGGTTCAGGCTGTAATTCTGGGGCGTCATGTTCGAGAAATAGAAGGTCTGTGCCTGCATCATGGCATTCCCGCTGCGGTCGGCGTTGGGGATCTGGTGCCCGCGGTCGAAATTCCGTGCCGGATAGCTTTTGGTCAGGTTGGCCTGGTACTCGGCGGCGATCTTGGGGTCGTATGCCCAGGTTTCGACACGCCCCGAACCCGTGTAAGCGCTGTGGAGCGGATAGGCCACCCACCAGGCGGCGAACTTGGTCTTGTCGAAGCACATCGTAAAGTTGCGGGCGTTGTAGGTTACACCCGTATTCTGGTTGCGCAACAAGGCGAAATGCGTCACATAGACATACGCATCGTCGGATTTCCGGGCCGGGATTTCCGGCCAGACAAGGTTATGGCCCGTCTGGTAGACATCGTCGGCTGCCGAGGTGCTGTATTGTGTGAGTTCCAGTTCGAGGGGCGCCTGCCCGTCGAACGTGAAGCGGATCATGGCATGCCGCTCTCCCCGGGTGTCGTTCGGCCAGTAATAGACATACTGGTTGCGGGCGGCGAGGCTCGTTCCGGCAATTCCGGTCTTGACGGTCTGCCCGCCCGGAGCCGTACGGTTGAACGAAACCCAGTCGGCGCCCGCCGTGATCTCGGCCCTCCACGATGTCCCCTCGCGGCCGTCCACGATCAGCACGGCAGCGCCCTCCCGGTCGGGGTGCACGGTCTTGGTGGGATCCCACTCCACGCGGAAGACCCCGGAACCCGAATCGGAGTCGTCACTGCAGGAGGTGGCGGCGAAACCCGCCGCCACGACCGCAGCAACCCCGAGGAGCGTTCGTATCAGATATTTACGCATCCTCTTCATATCAATAGACCTGTACGCCCAGCACGATGGCACGCCCCGTATTGCGATCCGATGCCGCCGTGAAGTCGGGCGACGTGGAGATCGTCACGGTCGATGCGGCGGTCAGCCCCGTGAGCTGGAAGGTGTAGTAATCGGAATCGGTCACGTCGGTGAAGGTGAAGTCATTGCCCGACCCCGTGGCACCGGCGCTGGCCGTGATCGCATGGCTGCCGTCACCGCTCACCGCACCGCCGTTGTTGACCCGGATGTAGACCGTGGCGGCCTTGCCCGTCCATGCCACGGCATAGAACGACAGTTTCTTGTCGCCCGTGAGCGATGCCCCCAGCGCCTCGGAGGTGAATACGCCGGCAAGGCTGCTCGTACCGAGCTTAAAACCCGTAGCGGGCTGGCCGTCGATCGTCGAGTTGGAAGGATAGTAACGGTCGGTCGTGCTGGTGGAAGCCGGGATGAACTGGCTCATGGAGGTATAGATGCCCTTGGTATCGCCGCCCGACCCGGCCGCGAACTGCGTGAGCGTAACCTCGCGGCTGTTACCGCCCGCAACCGAGACGGTCATCGTGCGCACGATGTCGTCGGAGGTCGTGTTGGGAGCCGGAGGCGTGACGGTAACGGTGGTACCGTTGACTACGGCCGTGAAAGGCGCAATCGCATCGTTATCGACCGTCAGGGCGTTCGACCCGAGGTTGACGACCGTAACCGCGACATTCTTGGTTACCGTCTCCTCGGCACCCCAGGTCAGCGACGCGGGATCGACCTCCGTAATCACGGGCGTCGAAGCATCGACCTTGAAGTCGGCGACATCCGCCGCGGACTGCGGGTAGAGCTGCGCCGCACCGTCGTAGACTTCGGCCACGCCGATCAGCGAACCGGCCGTCACGGTCGACGAGATCAACTCGCCGCCCCATGCGACGGTCTTGTAGGTACGCACGGCCAGGTCGCCGCTCCCGTCGGTAAACAGGCGGGTCGAATAGTTGGCCGTGCCGCTGTACCACATCTCGCCGGCCTCGCCCTTGAATGCGAGCCCCGTGACCTTCACGTTCATACCCATATAATCGTTCGAATTGAACTGCGCGAGGGTGACGGACGGCACGACCATCTGCACGGGCGACGAGTTGTCGACCGCGGTCGTTACCTTATTGATCTTATACAGGCCATAGGAGTTGTAGACCGTACTCGTCGCATCGAGGGTCAGCGTGATCCGGGCGCCGACCGGGTAGTCGGCGACGGTTTCGTACGCCGCATCGGCGAGCAGAATACCCGAACCGGCATCCCCGGTGTTATCCACGACGGAGATCATCTGGTAAAGGTTGCCGCCCGCGTCGTTGGCGGCGATATATCCCTGAACGGTCTGTCCCGTCCACTCTCCGAGCGAAGCCTCGGCGCCCGAAGCAGGAGCCAGCCCCTTGACGAAGGCAACGAATTGGGCAACCGTCTTGGGCTCGGCACTCGGCTTGGCGGCCTGCGCGACACGCAGGGTCAGCGGCGTGACGCCCTCGCCCGAGAAGGTGATGCTGCCCAGGTCTTTCGATGCGGAGGTTTCATTGGCTGCGGTCGCCGTGACGGTGACCGTACCGTTGTTATCCCCGCCCTGGGGTGAGATCGTGAAGCCGTCGCCGCTCATGGTGGCCGTCCACGCGATGTTGGCCGTGACGGTCACGGTCGCCGTGGCACCCGACGCCGAGCCCAGCACGAGGTTATCCTCGGGCGAGATGCTAAGCGAAGCCCCCGAAGCGACGAATGCGGCCACGTCCGAAGGCATGGTCGGGATGACCTGTATGTTCTTGAAATTCTGTTCGGCGGTACCGAGCAGGGCGCCCGTCTTGTCGGCGATCGTGATCGCGGCGAAACCGGCGGCATCGGTTGCCGTAGCCATATAGCTCTGGACAGTCTCGCCTCCGGCGGCATCGAAGCGCACGACGCGCTTGGCGGAAGTCGCCCACGCCTCGCCGACGAACGACGACTGCGGCGTGAGGTTCGTGACCCGGACATACTGCCCCTGATAATTGCCCTCGTTGAGCGTCGCGGCCGAAAGCGTCGGCACGGCCACCTCGACGGCGGGATCGTCGGAGACGGTCACCACGACGTTCTTCAGCTCGCGCAGATTGCCGTAGGGCGCATACTGGGCAGCCGACAAGTCGAGCGTAACCTTCTTGCCGACCGGATATTTCGCGCTGTTATCGCGGGTAAACTCGGTCGTGCTGTAAAGGATGATGGCCGAGTTGGGCAGCGTGATGTTGTCGCCGACATAGAGCTTGCCGAAATTATTGCCGCCCCCGTTGTTGGCGAGGATCACGGCGGGAATCGTCTTTTGGCTGTAATTCAGCTCTTCGGTACCGCTTTCGAGGCTCGGCCACGTGTTCTTGATGTAGGCCACCAGCGCGCTCACCTCGCCGGCCTTGGGCGCCTCGCCCTGCTCGATGGTGACCTCTTTCGTCCAATAGGCGCCATATGCGTTCTTCAGGTTGAACGAGAGCTTGGCGATACGGCCCACGTTGCTCGCGGGGATGGTGAATTCGACGGTACCGTCGCCCGAGCCCTGAGTTGCGGAGGGCGTAACCCAGTCGCTGCCCTCCAGCACTTCGAGCGTCCAGGGGCGGTTGCTCTTTACGGTGAATGCGGAGGCGCCTTCCGGGGCACCGTCGGCATTGAACGTGAGCACGTCGGGGGTGACTTCGAGATAAGGCATCCCCTTGTCGTCGTTATCGTCCACACATGAGGCCAGAGCCACGGTGGCAAAGAACACCGTGCCGGACAATAACTTCCAAAAGTTCGATTTTTTCATAGAAGCGTTTATTTTAGACAGGAATGAATGAATTTCCTAATTTCCTGTATATCCGCTTCAAATCGAATGCCAAGGAATGCCTTTCAACCGCCGGACGGCTCCGGCAGGCACAAAAAAATATATCCCGCAAGCGGGATATATTCAGCGGACGGGCCGATTGATGCCACGTCCGGTCGTATGGCGCGCGTCAGCGTATTCTATCGGCGGCACGTACCATCAGTTCGTCGCGGAAAACAGCCCGTGCAGCGAGGTAGGCGAACAGCAGGCACACGAGCGGCAGTGCGATGGCGGGCCGGAAACCCTGCGTATGGAACGAAAGTTCGGAAAAAACCCGCCAACTGAGGAAATAATAGGCCGCTTCCATAACCGCAGAACCGATCAGCAGCACGATCTCCACGACACAGAGCCGGATCTGGAGCAGGCGGCGTTTGAACAGGAAGATCGTAATGAAAGGCAGCACGCAGGCCAGTGCCAGCACGACGCCCATGTAGACGGTCGACTGTACAGCCTCTCCGGCCGAGGTCTGCAGGGAAAAGGCATAGAGCCGGAACTCACCCGCGTCGCCCGCGAACCAAGCCAGCGGGGCAAAGAGCGTAACGGCCATGAGCGCCGTGACGATGAGCAGATGGAGTGTTTGGATTCGTTGTATCATAATTATTTACAAAGTTTTATCAATCAGATACTTATTCCTATCCGACGACCCCCGGTTGATGAGCTCGCCCAGGAACCCCGCCAGGAACAACTGCACGCCGAGGATCACGGCGAGGATCGCCAGGTAAAAGAGCGGCTGATCGGTGACCGGGCGCAGCGACAGCCCGTGCACCTGTTTCCAGATCTTTGCGGCAATGATCCACACCGTAGTCCCGCCGCCGATAAGGAACATCAGCGTCCCCAGACTGCCGAAGAAATACATCGGCGAGCGGCCGAAATGCGTCATGAACAGCACGGTGATCAGATCCAGGTAGCCTTTCACGGTACGTTCGAGGCCGAACTTCGAGCAGCCGTATTTGCGGGCGTGGTGCTCGACGACCTTTTCGCCGATACGGCGGAACCCGGCCTGCTTCGCCAGAATCGGAATGAAACGGTGCATCTCGCCGTAGACCTCGATCGACTTGACGACCTTGCGGCGGTAGGCCTTCAGCCCGCAGTTGAAATCGTGGAGTTTGATGCCGGAGACCCGGCGCGCCGTCCAGTTGAAGAATTTGCTCGGCCAGCGTTTGCCGACCGGGTCGCGGCGCTTCTTCTTCCAGCCGGATACCAGGTCGTACCCTTCTTCGAGGATCATGCGGCGCAGTTCGGGAATCTCGTCGGGCGAATCCTGCAGGTCGGCATCCATCGTGATGACGACCTCGCCTTCGGCTGCGGCGAAACCGCAGTACAGGGCTGCCGACTTGCCGTAATTGCGGGCGAAGCCGATGCCGCGGATCGCCGGGGACTTCTCCCGGAGCGATTCGACAACCTCCCAGGAGCCGTCTGACGAACCGTCGTCCACGAGGATCACCTCGTAGGCATAGCCATGCGACACGGCAACGCGGTCGATCCATGCTACCAGTTCGGGCAGGGACTCGGCCTCATTGTAGAGTGGTACTACGACGGATATGTCCAGTTTATTATTCACGGTATGTCCCTATTCGCTTAGCGGGGTATCGAACGGTTTGGGCGCACGCGACAACACGCCTGCAATGATAAGGCCGAAAACGGCACCGAACAGAATACTCACGAAAGTTACGGCCCACAGGGTTCTTAAAAAAGAAGGTTCGGGGGTATTCTGTATTTGGTCGAACATCTGCGACAGCATGGATTCCATGTTGGCCGGCACCCCGCCGTTCCGCCCTATAAAATCGGATAATGCGGCTGTGGTACGCTCCGTATAGTTGGCGTAACCGATGAAAAAGTGCAGGTAAAGGTATTGCACGATACCGACGATGAGCCCCGCAACGGTCGAAACGGAGAGGATGTAAGCATACCCCTGCCCGAAGGAGAAACCCTCCTCGGCGGTATACATCATCGAATACCGGCGCGTGAAACGGTGCAGCAGATAGTAATGCAGCACGACGACGGCAATCCATTCGATTGCGTACAGGCCGAAACTGGCCGAAATCTGCAATCGGGTTTCCAACATGAACGAGACGGCCAGCAGGGCGCCTATGATCGCGCCGTACTTGGCGACATCTTTCCAGAAATTCGTTTTTTCCATATACTGTTTATATTAATCTCATTGCAGTTCCCCTTTGCCCTCGCGCAGCACTTCGGGCTCGTCGCCCGTAAGGTCTACGACCGTCGTGGGAACATTGTCCCCCATGCCGCCGTCGATCACAAGCGCCACGTCGCGGCCATAGCGCTCATGGATCAGTTCGGGATCGGTGGTATACTCCACGACCTGGTCGTCGTCCTTCACCGATGTGGTGACGAGCGGGCAGCCCAGCGCGGCGACGATGGCGCGGGATATGGCGTTGTCCGGAATGCGGATGCCGATCGTACGGCGCTTTTCAAGCGCCTTGTCGGGCACGCGCGAGGATGCCGTGAGCACGAACGTGAAGGGCCCCGGCAGGTTCCGTTTCAGGATCCGGAACGCAGTGTTGTCCACACGGCAATACTCCGCCACCTGGGCCATATCCCCGAAGACCACCGAAAAAGCCTCGGCATCCTTACCCTTCATCCGCCGTAGGCGTTCGATGGCCTTGGGCGAATGGAGCGAACAGCCGAAAGCATAGACGCTGTCGGTCGGATAGATGACGATCCCGTCGTGGACGAGCACGTCGACCACCTTCTGCAATTCCCGCTCCGAGGGGTTCTGTTCGTAGATCTTCGTAAGCATCAGGACAAATGTACGAAAAATTATTTAATCTTGCGCCGGTTCAGTTCGGCGCTGTAAGCCCGGGCATTGGCATTGTGCTCGCGGAGCGTCCGTGCGAAGTTGTGGTAACCGTCGAACGTCGCACGCGCACAGAAGAAAAGATAGTCATGCACCTCGTAGTTGAGCACGGCGTCGATGGCGTCGATGCCGGGCATGCAGATCGGCGAAGGCGGCAGCCCCTTGTTCCGGTAGGTATTGTAGGGCGACTCGTATTTCAGGTGTTTGTGCAGGATGCGCCGCAGCCCGAAGTCCTGCATGGCATACTTGACCGTCGGATCGGCCTGCAGGGGCATCCCCTTGCGCAGGCGGTTGACGTACACCCCTGCGATACGGGGCATCTCGTCGGTCTTGCGGGTCTCCTCGTAGACGATCGATGCGAGGGTCATGACCTCGAGCCGGCTCAGACCGCTGCGTTCGCGCAAGGCATCGCGCCCGGGCGTCCAGAAACGGTCGTACTCGCGCTTCATGCGCTGCACGAACTCTTCGGGCGTCACCGTCCAGTAGAACTCGTAGGTGTTGGGAATGAACATCGAAAAGAGCGTCACGCTGTCGAACCCCACGCCACGCGCCACTTCGGGCGAGGTCAGCACCTGCATGATCGCCGTGGAGTCGGCGTCGATCTGCCGGGCGAGTTTCTGCGCGAGCTGCGCCGGAATGCGGGCATTGTTGATCGAAACCCGTACAGGGGTTTGAAGCCCCAGTTTGAGCATCCGCGCTACCCGGATCACGCTCATCCCGGGCTCCAGCACATAGTGGCCGGGCTTGAACGTCTCCGGCAGGTTGATGCGCCGGGCATAGACACCAAAAGCCCAATGGTGCCTGAGCCGGGGCAGCAAGGAATCGGTGAGGCTTTGGTAGTCGGCACGGCTGCCGATATAGAGGTCGCGCCCCGCGCGCACGGCATTCCCGTAAAATTGCTGCCGCAGGACAAAACCCGCGACAAGCAGGCACGCAAGGCAGGCGAAAAGGATATAGCGAAAAGTTTTTTTACGCATCGGGCCGAAAATTTTTGCAAAGATATAAAAAATTCCTACTTTTGTGCCCGGGTGAGTCTTATACGACCAGCTCCCACAGAATCCCCCAGGCGAGGAATCGAGCAAGGGTATGTGGTCGTAGCGGTGCGATATAAGGAGCTCACCCTTTTTTTGTTATACGGTGCCCGGGTCACACAGCCCCGGGCACCGCTTTTTTGCTCCATCGCGGCATGAAAAAACGTCAACGAACAAACCTGCCGCCGGCATAAAATCCAATCGTATTGTGTTGCCGGCAAAAAAAATGCATACCGGATGCAGCAGCCGGCCAGTGCATTCCAGTAAAGGCATAAAAAACGGGACGAAGACGTCCCGCGCGGCATGATTCCGGTATTTTATTTCGAATAGGCGATCAGCAACTGGTTGACGACGCTGACGAAAACATAGCAGATGACAAAGATGGAAATCCCGCGCCACCCCTTCATATTGGCCGAGACGAGGTAGGCGAAACAGCCCCAGACCATCGACCAGGCCATCGAGACCGACAGCAGGATCACGATCAGGTTATACCCTGCGAGCTTCATCACCTCGCAGGCGCTGCGGGGCTCGCAGACAAGCCCTCCCAGCCATTTCGAAGGCACGCTCAGCACCCCGAGTATGACGATCGTGGGCAACATGGCAAAAAGGTTCGTGGCAAAGATATCGACTGCGCGGATACGCGACGGCGAGAAGAGCAGGGCCAGCACGTAGAGCAACAGCGAAAGGGGAATCCACAAAAGCAGGTTCGAAGAGAGGATCGTGACGATCTTCGACAGATCGTCCCCGACAGGCCAGCTCACCGCCGTCAGCAGGCAGATGGAAAAAAGAGTCCCGGCAAGGCCCCAGCCGAGCGCTTTCCCGGTAGAAAGGTATTCAAACGGGTTAAGAATCCTGTTCATCGCCTTCGAATTGATTAAGTTGAGCAATTATGTCGTCCAAACGGTTGCGTACCGTAGGGTAACTGAGCCCTAATTTCTGCGCCATCTCCTTCAGGGAGCCGCTGCTTTTTACGAAATCGAGCACGAATTGCTGGTCGGGAGCCGAAAGCTGCATCATCACCGGGAGGTTGTAGTCGCCTTCGATATGCGTATCGCATCCGTTGCAATGCATCGCTTGTACGCTCAATCGTTTACCGCAGGAGGGACATATCTTGGGGAGGTTCTTCAGTGCCATATAAGTTCAAAAAGTTGTATTTATACCATGTCAGGCTTCACAAAATTAATATATTTTTTGAATATGTCACATAAATGTGCAAATTCCGGCAAAAAACCATGGCAATACCCCGCGTCACAGACCGGAGGTGGGATTTCAGAAGTTGGCCTTCACCCCGACCGTGAAATTTGCCCCGTATTCCGGATACCACGGGTATTGGTACAGGCGGCGGTTGATCAGGTTACGGCCCTCGGCGAAGAGCGTAATGCGTCCCGAAACCTTCCAGTCGAAATTGACCCGCAGGTCGGCGGCAAAGGGCACTTCGACACTGCCGAAACTCTCCGCCCCGGATGCTGCATCCAACTGGTAGTCGGACCATTTACGGGTGCTTTGCAGCCAGATGCCCGCGCCGAACGAAATCTTGCGGCCGTCGTAGTGGGCGGAAAAATTGCCATCGAAAGCCGGGGCACCGTTATGGAGTTTGGTCTCGTCGTCGTTATAGATATAGCCGTGCACGCCCAACTCCGTCCGGAAACTGCTCGCGGGACGCCACGTCACCTCGCCGTTGAACGACAAGACGGTCTGGCGGGCCATCGACGGCAGCATGGTCAGCCCGGCGGCAAGAATATCGCTCCCCTGCACGACATCGGCACTGTACCAGTAAAGGTGGTTGTCACGGATCGAGAACCCGGCATAGGCCCGGTAGTCGAACTTCCCGCGCCAGATACTGCCCCCGATACCGAAGCGGCCGTTGTAATCGACCGAACTCTTAGTCCCGAATACGGGATTCAGCAGATAGGGATTCAGCTTCGTAAGCGAACGGTAACTGTTCTCGCGGACGTTGCCGTCCATCTCGAAGAACGGGCACAGCCCGTCCGTCCCGAGGTTCAGGTTCAGCCGCACGAAAGGAATGATATAATTTTCCGCTTCGACGGACTTGACCTTGTCGTGGTAATAATCGGCACCGACCTCGAGGCGCACTACCCCGCCCTCGATGCCGTAGCGCAGCGCGGCATGTATCAATTGCTGGTTATATTCGTCGAGGGCCTTCTGTCCGGCGAGCCGCTCGTAACCGATCTCGGCGGCAAGGCGGTGGCGCCCGAAAGCGCGGGCGATCTTCGCGTGGGTTTCCAGCGTGGTCTGGCGGGCCTTGTCGTTATAGTCCGGCCACTCGGAATGGTCGAAAAACATGCCGCCCCGGATGGCGATTTCGAAATTCACGCGGCTCAGATCCTGGAAATCGTCGCCGAAGCGCACCGCGATGTTCGCATCGCCGTAATCGGCCATCGAACCGGGTACGGCATCGGCAGAGATGTCCGGCGCGAGGTACATACCGTAGCGGTGGTACATGCGGTTCTCGTAGGAGAGGTCGCCCTCGAGCACGTGGCGGCCGAAATATTTACCCGCAGCGGCGCCGATGCGGTTGAGCATCCGCGTCGAATTGTTCTTGACGCCGAAGTCGTTCCCGATCTTGGAATAGCGCCCCTCGTGGTTGACATAGCCCACCACATACCCTGTCCCGGGGTTCTGGCTCGAAGCATAGAAATCCAACACCGAATTGAACGGGTAGCCCATCCCGGCCTTGAGGTAGAAAGGCAGCGGGCGGTTGAATTCCCAGTAGGTTACCGTCGCGGGACGGATCGGCCGCGTGGCGAGGGTGGTCTGCAACGACAGCGGCGTGATCGTATAGTCGATCTCGGGACGCATCTTCACCGTATCGGTCATGTCGGGTACGACAGCGAGTTTCGACGCTCCCTCCACACTCGGCACATAGGCCTTGGTCACTTCGACCCGTTTCTCGACCTGCGCGCTCGCGCCCCAGGGCAATGCCGCCATCAGCGCGGCTACAAACAACATGTGTTTCATCGTCAGTTCAGTTTTGCGATCCGTTCCTTGGCTTCGTCCACGATCCCGTCGTCGGCAGGCGAATAGCCGTCCGCGACGCTCTGGTAGGTCGCCCGCGCCTGGAAGTTGTCTCCCTTGCGGACATAGACGTCGCCCAGCAGGATGAAGGCCTTGGCCAGCCAGTAGGCCTGGGGTTCCCGTTCGGAATAGGCGAATACCGCCTTCTCGGTCTTGTCCATATCGCCCTTTTCGAAGGTATCCTCCAGCACGTAATAGGCAGCGGCGGAACCCTCCTTCGAGCGGACGTCCGCGGCCAGTTCCCTGTAAAGCTTCACGGCATCGGCACGGCGATCCTGCTGCCGCAGCAACTCCGCCCATGCGAATTTCGATTCGCGCAGCGCCACGGCCCCGGCATCGGGATGCGCGGCGACATCGGCAGCCATCGCCTCGATTTTCGAAGCGTCGCCCCCGGCCAGCGTGGCGCGCACGTAGCCCGTCATGGCATCCTCGCGCCCGGCCACCGTCGTCGTGACGTCGTACAGCTTGCGGAATGCGGCGGCGGCCTCGTCGTAACGCTTGTCCTCATAGGTCAGCTCCGAAAGTTTCTCGAGCACCGTGACCGAATACTGGTTCGTACCCTGCCCGGCCAGTTCGGTGAGGGTTTCGATGGCATCGCCGCGCTCGCCCGTGCGGAGGTAACAGTCACTCAGGAAATAGAGGGCATCGTTCAGGTAATACCCCTTGGGGTAGCTCCTGACATAACTGCGCAGCGACTTGGCGGCAGCGTCGGTCTGCCCGGCCAGGTAAAGTTTCTGGGCGGCGGCAAACGACAGCGAGTCGCGCGACACGGCTGTCAGGTCGCTCTCCATGCCCACCCTGGCGGCATAATCGAAATAGTCGTCGACCTTGCCGTCCGAGACATAGATCTCGCGGATACCCTGCATGGCCCCTTTGGCTTCGGACGACTGCGGGGCCGTCTCGACCACCATGTCGTAATATTTCAGCGACTTTTCCTTGTCCCCCAGGTTGAGGTAGGCGAGCCCCAGGTCGGCAAGCGCCTGTGCACGGCGCGGCGACGAGGGATAGTCGGCAATGAACCGTTCCAATTGTCCGGCACCTTCGGCATAGCGTTCCTGCGCGATATAGGAACGGCCGAGCTCGTACGAGGCGGCATCGACATAGTCGCCCTGCCCTGCGGCAACGATCTGCCGCAGCGCCTGCAGCTTGGGCTCCGTGCGCCCGAGGATGCCGAGCGTCACGGCGCGTTTATACTGTGCGTAATAGCGTTCGGGGGTGTTCAGCGCAACGGCACGGTCGTAATCCCCTACGGCCGCTTCGAATTCGCGGTCGGAATAGCGGATGTCGCCCAGCCGGTTGTAGGCATCGGCGCGGTAGCGGTCGCGGGCCGGATAGGCTTCGAGGAACTTCTCGAACGAACTGCGCGCCCCGGCCATGTCCTTGCGCGAGAAATCGCAGTAGCCGAGGTTGTAGAGCGCCATGGCATATTCGTCCTCGCTGCGGGGGGCACGCTTCAGGTAGGCGTTGTATTTGGCCGCAGCGACCGTATAGTCGCCCTGTGCGAAGGCGATTTCGCCCTGCCAGAAGGAGTTGAGCGCACTGTATTTGGGGCTGACATTGATGGCCGCGGATTCGGCCAGGTAACGCTGCGCGGCACGCATGTCGCCGGCGCTGTACGCCTCCAGGCCGCGGAAATAGGTGATCTTCTGCAATGCGGCTCGGATGTCGGCATCCTGTGTCGGGAAGGATTTGATGGCCCGGTAAGCCGCGTCGTAATCGTTCGAATTGTAGTAGGCCGCGATCAGCAGCGAACGGGCTTCGCCCACGCGCGGAGAATCGGGATACTGCGCGACATAGCGCGTCAGCACGTTGATCGCGCCGTTGAAGGCACCGCCGCCCAGCTCGTATTGCAGTTTGCCGTAGTTGAACAGCGCGTCTTCGGCGATCACCGGATCGAGCTTGTCGTCCGCTGCCATGGCGAACGCCTGCATGGCGGCCTGCTTGTCACCCGCACGCAGATAGCAGTCGGCCAGGTGGTACGAGGCATTCTGCGTCAGCGCATCCTCGGCACCGCAGGCCTTGCGCAGGAACTCCGCAGCCTCGGGATAGCGTGCCGTGCGGTAAAGCGAGAAGCCCATCAGATAGCTGCCGTCACGGTCGAGTTCGCCGCCGGCAGCCGTAAAAGCGTCCAGATGCCCGATGGTCTTGTTATAGTCGCCCAGGTGAAACCACGATTCGGCGATGACGCGCTCCAGTTCCTGCCGGCGTTCGGGCACGGCGCGGCGCACCAGTTCGTCGCCGTTCTCGACGACATAACGGTAGTTTCCGTCGCGGAATTCGATCTGCAGGAGGTAATACGGCACCACGGCGCGGTAGGCATCGCTGCGCTGCAAGGCCGTGAAGCCCTGCTTCGCACGCCCGTAGCGCCCCTGGGCATAGTCGATATAGGATTTGTAATAGAGTGCGTGGTCGGCATACTCGCTCTGGGGGCCGATGCGGTCGAAATAACCGAACGCCTTGTCGTAATTGCCTTCGGTGAACTCGACATAGCCCATGCGAATGTCGTACTGTTCCTTGCGCGACCGGCTCAGCGCCTTGTAATCGGTCTTTGCGAAAGCCTCGCGGGCACGCCTCATATCGCCCTCGGCGCAATAGAGCGACCCCAGCGAAAACCGCACGTCGTTGGCGTAGACCGAACCGGGATAACGCGCCTCGAAATCGCGGAGCGCCCCTTCGGCATCGCGGCTGCCCAGTTCGACGGCACAGGCCGCCAGGTAGAAATCGACCGTCTGCGCCGCGACACGGTCGGAAGGCGCGAGCACGTCCCGGGCCCGGAGGAACTCATGCCGGGCATCGCTCCAGCGGCCATAGTCGAACAACGACCGTCCGCGCTCGATAAAGGTCTCACTTTCGGGCACCCCGGCCTGCACCCGCAGGGTGCATACCGCGCACAGCGCGAGGGTCAGCAACAAGCTCAGTTTTTTCCGCATACGCACATAAATTCTTACAAAGGGCAAATATACGAAAATTTGCCTTCCCCGCATACCCCTGCCCCAAATATACCGGTATAAAACCGGAACCGACACCCCGGCGGCGCCCAGGAAGGTTTGCATCTGTCGAAAATTATCCATACCTTAGCCGGGCCGTTACGTCCTTAACTCACTCAAAATGAAATTGCGTCTCTTCCACCGTAACAAGCCCGCCGGAATACAGGTTCCGGCCGTATGCGACACGCTCAGCCGGGTTTCCGTCGCCTGCATCGAACTGACGCCCGAAGGGGAATTAACGGATATCAACATGCAGGCATACAAGGTACTCCGCCTCGGGGGGGGGATTTTTCCCATCCGCTGAGGATTTCCGACCTGTTCTCCGTCTGCCAATACCAAAAAGACCTTTTGCCCGCTATTTTCGAGGGGCTGCAGCAACACAGGGACTGCGGCGACCTGCCGCCGCGGACGTACATCCGGCTCCGCAGGCACCAGCTGAAATTCCACATCGAAGGCCGCTTCGTCGGCCAATACGACCGGCACAGGAAGTTGCGCCGGGTCGTGTTCCTGTTCCGGGACACCGAGGAGGAAATATCCCGGAAGTTCATCCTCGACACGGCGTTGTCGCAGACGAAAATCTTTCCGTGGTCCTTCGACCCTGACAGCAACCTGCTGACCATCGACCGACGCTGGTTCGCATACCTGGGGCTCCCGAATGACGGCGACACGATCAGTGCCGAAACATTTTTCAGCCTCGTCCACCCCGACGACCGGAAAGCGCTGTCGCAGGCTTTCGCCAACCGACTCGCCGGCGAACCTGCCCCCCAAACAGTCACCTACCGGCTGCGCCGCGGGGACGGGACTTGGGAATGGTTCGAGGAGCAGTCCGTCTCCCCGGGCCGGGCCGCCGACGGTTTACCCTACCGCATCGCAGGCATCTGCCAGAGCATCCAGGCCCACAAGGAGGTCGAAGGACGCCTGCGCGAAGCGCGCGACAAGGCCCGCGAGAACGACCGGCTGAAATCGGCGTTCCTGGCCAACATGAGCCATGAAATCCGGACGCCGCTCAACGCCATCATCGGCTTCGCCAACCTCGTGACATGCGACGACGTCCCCTTCAGCGAAACGGAAAGGCAGGAGTACAGCCGCCTGATCTCGGCCAACGGCGACCAGTTGCTGCGCCTGATCTCGGACATCCTCGACCTTTCGAAGATCGAGTCGAACACCATGGAGTTCTGTTTCGGCGACCAGTCGCTGCACACGCTGCTGTCGGATATCTACCAGTCCCAACTGCTCACCATGCCTCCGCAGGTCGAACTGAGGCTCGAACTCCCGCAGGCCGACACGACAATCCGCACCGATGCCTCGCGGCTGAAACAGGTCGTCAACAACCTGATAAACAACGCCGCGAAGTTTACCGACAGGGGCAGCATTACATTCGGGTACCGCACGGCCGACGGTGCGGGAGAGGTCGAACTGTTCGTCAGGGATACGGGGAAAGGCATTTCGCAAGAGCACCTGAGCCGAATCTTCGAGCGATTCTACAAGGCCGATTCCTATGTAAAAGGCGTCGGGCTGGGGCTTTCCATCTGCCGTACGATCACCGAACTACTCGGCGGCGAGATATCGGTCGTCTCCGCGCCGGGCGAGGGCACCTGCTTTAAGATCGTGCACCCCGTCCACCGCACGGAAACGGCAGGGGAAACAGCGGAGGAAACAGCGGGGGCATACCGGTAAGGTACGATTCTTGCCCCGCTTCGGGCGTTCAACATTAATTCTGTGACTTATGATCGAAAAAGTAACGCTGCAACTCTCCGGGGATGCGGACTTCACGTCCGAAGGCGGGCCCCGCTGCGAAGAGATGAACCCCAAGACACTGCTGCTCTATGCCGCGGCGAAATGCGTCGGCAAGACAGCCCTGATGATTATGGACAAGGAACGTTTCCGCCCCAAGCGCTTCGAGATCGGCATTTCGGGCGAGCTCTCGGACGAAACGCCCCAATCCGAAAGCACCTTCAAATCGTTCCACGTAGTCTACAACATCGAATGCGACACCGAGGACGACCAGGCCAAAGTGAGCCGTGCGGTGACGCTGGCGCACGAAAAGTACTGCGGCATGATGCAGATGCTGCGCAAGGTCGCACCCGTATCGCACGAAATCGCGGTGGTCAGCACCGAGCCTGCGAAAGCCTGAAACGACAGGCAAGGGATACGAAAAACGGGGATTTTCAGGAAAAATCCCCGTTTTTTGTGCCCCGCCGGCAGGAAACCGGCGGCGGCGTCCCGAAGAGGCGGTCTCGGCCATGCGGTTTCCGCAGCCGGAACAGGCATCCCCGCCGCGACGGCCTGCCGGGCAAGGCCTGCCTGCCGCCGCTCACTGCGCCGTGATGCGCAGGTAGTCCGATACCGCCACGGCATAGTTGTAATGAGCCTTGATTGCATTGGTGTAGAGCTGTATCCAGCTCAGCTGCGCCTGCAACACATCGAGGATCGTAGAGAGCCCCTCGCCGTAGGAATAGGTGCTGATGTCGAGGTTTTCGCCGGCGATGCGCAGGCTCTGCTCCGTGGCATCGACCTGTGCCCTGCTGTTGACCAGCGCCGTCCAGCCGTTCATCTCGTCGCGCACGATATTGTCGTGCAGCAGCGCGGTGTTCCACTCGCTCTGCCGCTGGACGGCGCGTGCCGCACCCGTGGCGCGGCGGCGTTCGCCCCAGTGGAAAATCGGGAGCGTGAGTTTCACGAACGCAGAGCCGTCGACCGTCGTGGCGCCCGTCCGGTTGGGATAATACGGCTGCCACGAGCCGCCGATGCCCACGCTCACCTGCGGATTGAACGGCGCGCGCGCCGCCCGGATACCCGCGTCGGCCTGTTCGCTGCGCAACCGGGCCGCCATATAGTCCGGACGGCGCCCCAGCACCTCGTCGGGCAGCAGGCGCGCAGGCTGCGGCAGCGAATCGCGGATGCCCTGGGCAAGTTCCACCGCAAGGTCGGGATCCGTGCCGCGCAGGATGTTGAAATTGTGCAGCGCGACGGTATAGTTCCGCTCGGCACTCACCAGCCCGTACTGCGCTTCGCTCAGACGGGCGTCGATCATCAGCACGTCGCCCTTGGCAATGTAGCCCTCGGCGAAACGGCGGTCGACGACCTCCTTGAGCGAGCGGATTATGTTGACATACTGGCGCATGGATGCGGCATACAACTCCATGGCGGAGAGGTTCCAGTAGGTATACTCGGCCGCATAACGCACATCGAGCTGCGTGAATTCCTCGTCGCAGAGGGCGATGTCGTTGCCCAGCTCGGCCTGTTTGTAGGCCGCACGTACGGCCCCGCCGCCGTAGACGGTCTGCACGAGTTGCGGAAGGACGCTGAAATTCCACCGCTCCAACCCGTCGTAGTGGTGTACCGTGGCGGTGAAACTGCCGTCGAGCGACAGCCGTGGCAGGTATCCCGTACGAGCCTGTCCCATGGTCTCGGAAGCCGCATCGCTCTTCGATGCGGCGACCTTCAGTTCCCAGCTGTATTCGGTCACGGCCTGCCGGTAGTCGCCGAGCGAGGTCTGGGCGGCGACGGGCACGAAGGCCAACAGTGCGGATAGGATCAGATAATTCTTCATGACTTGCGGATATTGTAGAAAATGGCATAGACGACCGGCAGCACGCAGACCGTCAGCAGCGTGGCGACGAGCAGGCCGCCCATGATCGTGGCGGCCATGGCGCCGAACATCGAGTCGAACAACAGGGGCAGCATACCGAGGATCGTGGTACCCGAAGCCATCGCCACGGGGACGATTCGGCTGCGCGTAGCCGCCGTGAGGGCTTCGTAGGCACCCTTGCCTTCGGAGCGCAGCACGCCGATCTGCTCGACCAGCACCACGGCGTTCTTGATGTTCATGCCCACCAACCCCAGCAGTCCCAGCAGGGAGAAGAAGTTGAAAACCTTGCCCGTGACGGCCAGTCCGAGCACCACGCCGATGAAGATCAGCGGGATCATCAGCAGGATAACGGTCGGCTCGCGGTAGTTGCGGAAAAGCAGGAGCAGCACGATGAAGATGAGCACCATCGTCAGGGGCATATACCTGGCCAGGGCCGAGTTGGATTCCTGCTGGCTCTCCTGCTCGCCGAAAACCTTCATCGAATACCCTTCGGGGAGCACCACGCCGCGCAGAACCGAATCCCGCAGCGCAGCGTAGAGCCGCATGGTGTTGACCCCGCGGCCGGGGTCGCACTGCGCCTTCATGACCCGCTGACGGTTGTAGCGTTTCACCACTCCGACGCGGTATTCGAAGCGGAAGCCGTCGGTCGCCTGCTCGATGGAGTAGACCTTGCCGGCGGGGGTGAAAATCGGCAGTGCCTGCAGGTTGGTGAGGTTGTAGGTGTCGATATTCTCGTCCTTCAGAAGGATCGGCATGAACTGGTCGCCCTCGCGGTATTCGCCGAGGCGGTAACCCTGCGTGGCGATGGTGATGCCCTGCGCCATCTGGCTGCGGGTGACGCCGATACGCTGCCCCTTCATCTGCGAGTAGAGCGGCAGCCATGTCGGGACGCGGTTGCCCCAGCTGTTGCGGATGTTGACCGTGCCTGCCGTCCGCCACATGATCTCTTCGGCGGCCTGCGTCAGGCGGCGGAGCGTGTCGATATCGTCGCCGATAAACCCGAATTCGATCGCCGCATCGGGCACGGGCGAGAGTTTGAAAAGCGACGAGCGCAGCCACACGTCGGGGCACATCGCCCGGACATAGGCGTTGAAACGCGCCTCGACAGCTTCGGTCTGCCCTTTGTCGTGCAGTTCGACGAGGATGTTCCCGAAATTGGGGCGCAGCGAAACGCTGCTGCTGGCCAGGTAGTAGCGCGGCGGCGTGGAACCCATCGTCACCGAGACGGTCTTCACCTCGGGCTGCGCATGAAGCCACTCCTCCATCGTGCGCAGGTTGTGTTCCGTGTCCCGGATATTGTACCCCTCGGGCAGCAGCACGTCGGCACGGAAATAGGGCTTGTCGAGCGACGGGAAGAAATTCTGGGGCATAAGACCCATTACCGCCAATGCCGCCGCAAAGAGCGCCACGACGCCTGCCACGACGCCCCACCGCCATCGCAGCAGGGCAGCCAGCAGGCGGTCGAAAGCGCGGTAAAATTTCGTATCGTAGGGATCGTGCGCGGCAGGGTTCACGCGGAGCATGAAGTCGCCGAAAAGCGGCGTCTGCGTCAGGGCCAGCACCCAGCTCAGCAACAGCGACAAGGCCAGCACGACGAACAGCGGCTTGACGATCTCGGCCACGGACGACGGCGCCAGGTAGAGCGGCAGGAACGAGAAAATGGCGATCAGCGTCGCGCCGAGCAGGCTCCAGCGCGGGGCATTCGCCCCGTCGACGACCGCACGGCGCCGCGCGACACCCCGCAGCATGGCCTGCTGCGCGTTATCGGTCACCACGATGGCATTGTCCACGAGCATACCCATGGCGATGATGAACCCGGCGAGCGACGTACGGTTGAGCCCCTCGCCCAGGAACTGCATCAGCAGCAGCGTACCCCCGATGGAGAACAGCAGCGAGCTGCCGATCAGCACCCCGGCGCGGAAACCCATGACGAGCATGATGATCAGGATGACGATGGCCACCGACTCGGCGAGGTTCAGCACGAAGGTCGCATTGGCCTGCTGCGCGATGCGGTTCTCGGGATAAAGCACCGTAAGATCCATGCCGACGGGCATCTGGCGCGTAAGGCCGTCGAGCACGCGGATGATCTTCTCCCCGGTTTTCACCACGTCGACCTGCGCCTCGGTCGAAATGCCGATGCCCACGGCACGGCGGCCGTCGACGCGCATGAGCGTCTGCGGCGGGTCGGCATAGCCCCGTTCGACGCGGGCGATGTCGCCCAGGCGGTATTGTTTGCCCGAGGCAGCGGTCAGCATCTGGTTTGAGATATCGTCGAGGCCCTTGTAGGTTCCGGCCTCGAGAATCTGTATCTGGAGCGCCCCGGCCTGTTTCTCGCCGCTGTTGACGATGGTGTTCTGCTGGCCGATGGTCGCCACGATCGTCTCGGGGCGGATAGCGAAGTTGGCAAGCGCTGCAAGGTTGACATAGACGTTCACGACGGGCGTCTGCTCGCCGAAAAGGCTCACCTTCTGCACGCCGTCGACCGTCACGAGCGCCGTCTTGATCCGCTGTGCCCAGTCGCGCAACTCCGCCCAGGTGAAACCCCCGTCGACCGACAGGCCGTAATAGATACCGTAGACGTCGCCGAAATCGTCGGCCACGGTCACGGGCGAAGCCCCGGCAGGCAGCCGGGGCTGGATGTTGAGTACCTTGCGCCGCAGTTCATCCCACAACTGGGGTATCTCGGAAGCACGGGTCGCAGGGTCTAATTCGACCAGGATCTTCGACAGTCCGTAATAGGATTCGGACGTGATTTTATGCACGAGGCGCATCGACTGCACCTCGCGCTCGATCGGTTCGGTCACAAGCTGTTCGACTTCGAGCGGCGTGGCGCCCGGGTAGGAGCAGACCAGCGACGCACTCTTGATGACGAATACCGAGTCCTCCTTTTTTCCCAGCGTAACGAAGCCCAAGGCTCCGCCCGCCAGCAGGATGAAAAGGAAAAACCAAACGACTTTTCTGTTCTTCAATGAATATTCGGGCAGGCTCATCGTCGCATCAGTTTAAGATTCTCACCCGTTCGCCCTGCCGCAACTGGTAAACCCCGGCCGTGACGACCCGCTCACCCGGTTCCACCCCGCTGTCGACCACGACCCGGTCACGGCCGTACAACTCGCCCAGGGTCACGGCCCGGCGCTCGACACGGTCGCCGCCGATCACCACCCAGACGTAAGTGCCGCCTTCGGCCGGGGCATAAACGGCCGAGACGGGCAGGGATACCGCATCCGTGACGGGATCGGCGCTCTGCATCGTGACCATGCACGACATGCCGGGCGAAATCGAATAACGCCCGGTGTCGACATCCGTAAGGCGCAGCGACACGGGGAACCCCGAAGCATCGGACGATGTCTTGGCATAGTCCTTCAGCACGGCGGGGAACTTGACGCCCCGGTAGTTGTCGAACTCGACCTCGAAGCGGGTCGAAGGCGACGACAGGAGCGACAGGCCGCTTTCGGGCATGGTGAATTGCACTTTGGTCGTCACCGGGTTCACGACGCGAACGATGGACTGCCCGGCCTGCACGCGTTCGTAGTTGTCGACGAACTTGCGTTCCACGACGCTGGCGAAAGGCGCACGGAGCTTGGTCTCCTTGAGCAGGCCGAGGGAGTTCTCATAGGCGGACTTGACTTGTGCGTAACGGGTCTGGGCGCTTTCGAACTCCTGGCGGGATACGGCTTCGTGCTCCAACAACCGCTGCATACGCTGCATCTGCGAACGGGCCTCCTCGAAAGCCGACCGGTCGGCCGAAACCTGCAATTCGATATCCCGGGGATCGAGTTCGGCCAGCAGCGCCCCTTTCTTGACGCTTTCGCCCTGCGCGACGGGGACATCGAGCACCTGCCCCGGAAGCTTGAAGGCGAGGTTCACGGCGTCATCGGGCGTCGCCAGCCCTGCGAAGTCCTTGTCGATGACCGCCGCACCGGCTGCCGTGGTGACTTTGACGGGACGCACGGTCTGGGGCACAGGCTGGCGCCGGGCGCAAGCGCCCAGGAGAAAGACTACGATTAAAACATGGAAAGTTCGCATAATAAGAAAGTTGACTCCGTTCCCGGGGTCAACTTTCATACCACATGCCGCAAAATGTCCCTACGGACGAATATCGCGACAATTCTTTTTAGCACGGATCACGCCGTCCTCCAGCACCACCATGCCGTTGTTGGCGCGCAGCATGGTCTTCATGGTCGAAGCGTCTATGTTATAGCACCGTACATCCCCCGAACCGAAATCGTGGTAAGTGACCCCGTACAACGGCTGCGGGGTAAGGCAGACGACGCGGGCACCCTCCTCCGCGGCCCGCCGCACGACCTTGGCGAACCGCTTGGCGCAACCGCGCGGCAGGCGGTCGAACGACGTAACGCAGAGCATATACACGCGCCCGGGAGCAGTCACGATCTCCTCGGTCGCATCCCCTTCGGCATCGCGCAGGGAGAATTCGCTCATGAGCGGGCGGATGGCGGGCATCTCGTCCGTAGTCCGGGTATCGACCCACTCCCATTTTTCGGCATCCTGCCAGGCCGTGTCGTCGAGCGAAAACTCGCGCAGCTTGCCCGTCTTGATGTTGCGGTAGACAAGTACGGTCTCCGTTTCGCCGGGCTCGACGACCGGGGCGTGCATCCCCTCCCAGATATTGACCCCGACCTTATAGGGCAGGAAGTCGATCAGCGGCAGGTGGCGGTAGCAATAGTATCCCAGATACATCGTGAGGAAGAAAAAGGTGACGGTAAGCACGATTTCCAGGGGGTTGAAGGCGAAGATCTTGTCGGGGCGGTAACGCCACCAGACCACCAGAGCCATCGGCAGCAGCGCCAGGTTCTTGTAGAAAGTCTCCCACGGCGTCAGCTTCAGCGCCTCGCCGAAACAACCGCAGTCCTCGACGGGGATCACCGTAGCGCTGAGCAGGGTGAGGGCGGTGAAAAAGAGCATGGAAAGCACGGCGAAGATCGAGATCAGGCGGATACGTACCTTGAAGAGGAGCATACAGCCCATCATCATCTCGGCACCGCACAACCAGATCGAAAAGGCCATGCTCGCCCCCTGGAGGGATTCCATCCCGTAGATGGAAAGATACTCGTTGACCTTCATGGCGGTGCCCCACGGATCGATGACCTTCGTGAAGCCCGACACGATGAACGTGCAGGCAAGGATCAGCCGGCAGACATTGGCCAGCAGTTTAAAGGCCCTGGACTTCCGCATCGGCTTCGAGTATTGGTGCCAGCTGGGCACATATTTTAGCAAAAATACCCTCCGGGGAATCCATCGCCCCCGCAGGATCGCTGCAATCGACGACCCGCAGCGCGGGGTCTTTGGCCGCGGCTTCGAGGTATACGCTGCGCACGGCCTGTTGCAAGGCGAGCGACGCCTCGTGGATGTCCTGTCCGCCCTGCAGGTACTCGCGGTCGTCGCCCTCGCGCAGTTCGGAGAGTTTGCGCTCGGTAAAGGTGAACGGCACGTCGAGGAACAAGGACACGTCGGGACGCGGCAGGCCGTTATGACAGAATTCGAGGTATAGGATCCAGTCGGCCAATCGGTTGCGTTCTTCTCCGGCGGGCAGCTTGGCGCACTGGAAACCCACGTTCGAATAGACATAGCGGTCGAGGATGACCGCCTTGCCCTGCGCGAGCCACTCCCTGATCCGGGAGGCGGCATCGGCACGGTCGCCCGCGAAGAGCAGCGCCACGAGGTAGGGGTCGACCTCACCCACACCGCCGAACTCGCCGCGCAGGAAACGGGCTATCAGCTCGCCGTAGACGGGCGAATCGAAACGCGGGAAGTGCACATACTCGCTCTCGACGCCCCTGTCGGCAAAAAACCGGCGCAACATGCGGATTTGGGTCGATTTACCGGCCCCGTCCAAACCTTCGAGTACTATGAACATAGGTTAATTCCGAATTATTTAAGTTTTTATCCTTCAATAAGTTGCCACGGCCCGCTATCCGCGCAGCATCCGCACCGCGCGTTCCACGCCGCCGGCCAGCGCATCGGCCTCGGCCAGCGTATTGTAAAGCGCGAACGAAGCGCGGCACATCCCCGTCGTGGAGAAATGCGTCATGGTGGGTTCGGCACAGTGCTGCCCGGTACGGACGGCGATGCCCAGCTTGTCGAGGATCATGCCCATGTCGTAGGGATGCACACCTTCGACGTTGAACGACACGATGGCACATTTGCCGGGCGTCGTACCGTAAATCCGCAGCCCGTCAACGGCCGTAAGCCGTTCGGTCGCACGGTGCAGCAGTGCCGCCTCGTGCGCTTCGACCTCGGCCGGGTCGAAACGCCCGACGAATTTCACGGCTTCGCCCAGGGCGATGGCCCCGGTGAAATTGGCCGTACCGGCTTCGAACTTGAGCGGCACGGGGGCATAGGTGGTCTTGGCGAAGGTCACGGTATCGACCATATCGCCCCCGCCGAGAAACGGCGGCATGGCTTCGAGCAGCGCACGTTTGCCATACAGCACGCCGATGCCCGTCGGGCCGAAGAGCTTATGCCCCGAGAAGGCATAGAAGTCGCAATCCAAAGCCTGCACGTCGACACCGCCGTGCACGACACCCTGGCATCCGTCCACCACGGCGATCGCCCCCACGGCATGTGCAGCGTCGATGACGGGCCGCAGGTCGGGACGCGTTCCGAGCGTATTCGAAGCCTGCGTAACGGCGACGATGCGGGTCTTGTCATCCAGCAGCGACGGCAGCAGTTCGGTGCACAGGCGCCCCTCGTCATCGAAGGGCAGGACGCGGATTTCCGCCCCCTTGCGTTCGGCGAGCATCTGCCAGGGCACGATATTGGAGTGGTGCTCCATCTCGCTGACAAGGATATTGTCGCCCGCACGGACGAACTTTTCACCCCAGGCATAGGCCACCGTATTGAGCGAAGCCGTAGCGCCGGCCGTAAAGACGACCTCTTCCTTTTCGGCCGCGCCGATAAAAGCGCCGATACGCTCGCGTGCCGCCTCGTAAAGCGTCGTGGCCTCCTCCGAAAGGTAGTGCACCCCGCGATGTATATTGGCGTTGAGTCCGCGCTGCAGGTAATCGACCATCTCGATCACGGCCAGCGGTTTCTGCGACGTGGCGCCGCTGTCGAGGTAAACCAGCGGCTTGCCGTAGACCTCGCGCCCCAGGATCGGGAACTCCCCGCGTATTTTTTCAACGTCGAACATCGTTATGATTTTTCCAGTTTGGCAACCACCGCCTCCATCGCCGCCTCGCACAGCGGTTCGATGCCGCAGCGGCGTACGACATCGCCCACGAAGCCCTCGATCTGCACCCTCCGCGCCTGGGCTTCGCTCAGGCCGCGCTGCCGCATATAGAGGATCGCCTCGGAATCCATTTGTCCCACCGTCGCGCCGTGCGAGCATTTCACGTCATCGGCATAGATCTCCAGCTGGGGCTGGGTCGTGATACGCGCCGTCTCGCTCAGCAGGATGTTGCGGTTCTGCTGCTGCGCATCGGTGCGCTGGGCGTCGGGCGCCACATAGACCAGCCCGCAGAACTCCCCTACGGCCGTACCGCCCGCGACACCTTTTATATAAGAGTTGCTGCGGCAGTCGGGCACGTTGTGGTTCGTCCGCAGCCTGACGACGCAATGCTCCTGCCCGGCGGCGAGGAACGCTCCGCCCAACAGGCTTTCGGCACCCGGCCCGTCGAGATCGACCGTATAGGAGGCATTGGCGCTCGAAAGCTGCACCGCCGTGATATGGCAAAGACTGCGGGCAGCCTGTTTCACGGTCACCTCCGCAAAGGCTTCGGAAACGAATAACTCGGTCAATACGAAGCGTGCGCCCTTCTCCAGCACGATCTCCAGGGCCGACACCTCGGGCGAAGTATGGAGCACGGCCAGCCGCAGCGAAGCCCCCGCCGCAACCTCGACACGCATACGCCGGGGATCGACCGCAGCGAAAGGCTCGCTTTCCGTCCCGGCAACCCGGAACACTTCGCCCTCGGCCGTGCGGAACCCGCGGATAATATCGTAAAGCGCCGTCATTCCCTGTAATCGTTAATCAGCCAGTCGTAGCCCTCCTTTTCGAGCTTGAGGGCCAGCGTCTTGTCGCCCGTATGGATAATGCGCCCCTTGTAGAGCACATGCACCACGTCGGGCACGATGTAGTCCAGCAGGCGTTGGTAGTGCGTGATGACCACCGTGGCATTCTGGGGCGTATGGAGTTTCGTAACGCCCGTGGCGACGATGCGAAGGGCGTCGATGTCGAGTCCCGAGTCGGTCTCGTCGAGGATCGCCAGTTTCGGGTCGAGCATCGCCATCTGGAAAATCTCGTTCTTCTTCTTCTC
>ERZ773258.691-NODE-691-length-36347-cov-13.531908_pt1 | contig 36347 bp, 35 predicted proteins | sample MGYA00511962_ERZ773258 | MGnify/ENA primary metagenome ERZ773258 (study PRJEB29015, sample SAMEA2737755) | human gut metagenome | biome: human gut; feature: human-associated habitat; material: faeces | place: China | collected 2012 ... | reverse complement strand
TATTGATGTTAAACGCTGTGGATGGTTCTGTTGTTCCTATGGATAATGAATAATTTGTGATTGAATCAATTTCATCTGGGCACTGGCCATTCTGGCCAGTGCTTTCGGAGGATATAGACCAATTGGCCATGGCTCAGGAAAGGACGCATAATGATTTTTAAGGAACAAAAATTTGCACTTGCCATACTGTTGACCATACTGCTGATAATGCTTTGCGGGTGTAAACAAGAACCTACAACAAACTCTGTGATAAGTAAGAACGACGGCTCTTTCGATAGCGGAGTCCTCCAGCCTGCACCCCAGAACCAAGCATCAGAGAATATTAGCCTGCATAATGAATTTACTAGTACAGATAAAAGCGTAACTTTCTCTATGAACATTGAGAAAGAATGGCCTCAGAACGGCTCCCCTGTGGTGGAAGTGACACCCCACTATTTGACAGCAGATGATGCTAAACGGGTTGCAAATATACTTCTAGGAGACGCAACTTTTTACGAGAAGGAGCCTGTACAGGACCCGCGTTACTCAAAAGAGCAAATTCAGGAAAAGATCAGTCGCTGGTCTCAATACACGAGTACACAGGCTCTTTCAGACCTTTATGGGGATCAAGCGGATTCTCAAACATTGGAAATCGTAAAAGAGTTTATTAACGAATACACGCTTATGCTTGATACCGCTCAAAATTATCAGCCAAAGTTATGTGAATGGACTCTGAAAAAAGATGCCTACTATGTTGACCCATTAGAAGAACTGGAGGGCGTTGATCTCTCAAATAATAACGATGAAATACAGGCCATAGCCCAAGTTGGAAGTGTTGAATATACTCTTGATATTGCAACACGAAACAAAAATGATTTTAAGCTAAACAATATTTATCTATACCTTTCATCAGGAAGCAGTCCAAGATCGATTGACACACGAATCTTTTATTCAAGGCTGTGCCGGACCGAGAAGCCCTCAGAACTGGACGTTCAGAATGTGAAAGCTAAAGCGCAGAATATGCTGGATCAAATGGATTTAGGTCAGTGGCAAGTTGATAACAGCCGTGGGGAAACGACATATTACGGAGACGTTCCCGAATATGTGATTCACGTTAGTGCGGTCCCGGTTTTTCACAAAACTCCTGCTATCCGCCGTCCTCAACTTGGTAATTTGAAAAGTGACACTTCCTATGCGTCCAACTATTACTTGACAGATGCCAATTTCAAATTCTCTGCTAATGGTGATATTCTGGCATTCAGTATGTTTTCCCCGGTTGATGAAAAAGAGGTCCTAAACACGAACGTTCAAACAAAAAATGGGGGTGATTTGATAGAATTAGCGGAGAACCATCTGATACTCAGCGATTATTATGACTATGGCATGTCTCCGGACTTTCTCGATGTTTTTCAGGAATCTGCTGGAGAAAATGTGACCTGCAAGGTTGATATATGTCAGCTTGAATATGGTTTAATTCGGGTGAAGGTTCCCAACACGGATGAAAGCTACTATTACGTTCCCGGCATGATTCTATATGGTACCGTTGACTATTGGGGAGAAGAGTCTGGAAAAATCCTTGCTTCTAGCGGCGACCCGATTCTTTCTAATAACCGTATAATTCCATTGGTCGCCCTAAACGCCGTTGACGGATCCTTTATTGAGCTGAGTAACGAGTAAATAACGTGCGAGAATAATGTCTGGGATGCGAAGTGAACCGAACCAGTAAAACAGGACAATAGACAAAAAGCTCCGAGAATTATGTTGGAGCCTATGCGCTGACACAGGCAACTTTTCCGACGTCTGCCAGCGGGGACGTGATCGATATGCAAATCGACTCGCCCATAGAGGTTAAGACAGCACCCAATCCCTATGGTTCCCGCTTGCAGTCTCTGGTTGTTGTGAATGCGGTAGATGGAACGATTTACTGACGGGGAATATTGGTTCATTCCGGAAGCAAACGAAAGACCAACTGAAGAAAAGGGAGACGGTTTCCATGAACAACCTATTGTCTCAGCTTCGCCGGGGATGGACCCTCCGCTTTTGGCTGGCAGTTCTGGCTGCCATGTGCCTGACCCTCGTTACATTCCTCCAACCCATTCTGGCAACATGGCAGCAAGGCAGGAGGTTTGACCAGGGGTATCACAATGATCTTATGATGAAAGCGCTTACCTCTGATGTGGTAGCATCTTTTCTCCCGCTTCTGGCAGCGATTCCATTTGCTGCCGGATATCTTGAGGATGTAAAAAGTAAATTCTCACGGTTCTATCTGATTCGGGGAAGCTATTCAGGGTATCTCCTCAGCCATTTCGCGGCCTGCTGGCTCTACGGCGGCGGTGTAGTATTTCTGGGTCCCTTAATTGTATGGGGAATAACAGCACTTGTATTCACCCCCGTTGAGCGAGCTGTGAAAGGGTACACAAGCATTTCACCCCAGATTCTGAATCATCTGGTACTGCTATTTTGGAACGGCGGGTTATGGGCGGTAGTTGGGCTGACCATGAGTACCATTATGGAAAGCAAATACATCGCTTACGCCTCCCCTTTCATCGTGTATTACCTGTTGGTCATCCTCTACGAACGGTACTTTCCGGAAGCTGGGCTTCTCTCCCCTAAGAACTGGCTTGACCTGAAAACTTGGCCGTATGGGCTTGGAAGCGCAATTCTGTTCCTGCTGGAGCTGACGTTCTTATGTGGGCTGATCTTTTACATCCGGGGGAAAAGGAGACTGGAGGCCTTATGAGAAAAATCCGTCAGCCGTTATTCATTGCCGGATACAACTTCCGCCTGTGGCGGGGAAATCCCCGGATTCTGGTCACCTTTGCCCTCACGCTTATTATGAGTTTCCTTCTGACCGATAAGGCCGTTCGCTTTGCGGTAGATCATAATACGACCATGCAGATGGTGGAGTCCTTCATCTGGAGCTTTGGCGACAGTAATTCCATCCTTCTTTCCTCTGTGTTGCTGGTGCTGCTGTTTGCGGATATGCCGTTTCTGTCCTCCGGAACCCCCTTTTATCTGGTACGGACGGATCGGAGAACATGGATCACCGGTCAGGTGGTGTACATTCTCGCGGCTACGACCATTTATCTGGCCTTTGTTCTTGGAAGCACCATTGTATTGTCCATCCAGCAGTCCTTTGCGGCCAATATGTGGAGTCCGACAGCGGCAATTCTCGGCTATACGAACGCCGGAGAGCGGGTAGCGATCCCAGCTCTTGTAAAGACGCTGGAAATGAGCTGGCCTTATCAGAGTATGATCTCTATTTTCCTGTTGATGCTGGGCTATACCTCGGTCATGGTGCTGCTGATGTTGGCCTGCAATCTGTGGTTTGGTCAGGCGGCGGGAGTAGCCAGCGTACTGGTGTTCAGCCTATACGGCATTCTCATGCAGCCGGATACCATTCAGCTCATTCTCAAACTGCCGGATGAAGCGTATTATATTGCCAATGTCATTATCGGCTGGCTGTCCCCGCTCAATCAGGCAACCTATCATATGCACAATTTCGGATATGATAAGCTGCCCCGGCTGTGGCAGTCTTATTGTATTTTCATTGGGCTGTCCGTAATTCTGTATTTCGCCTCCATTCGGGGGGCAAAGCGGTACAATTTCAGTTTCACAGGAACGGATGGATGATAATGCGTGGAGATTTCAAATGCACTAATAAGCAGCACCGATTAAAGAAATATGGAGGTAAAAATGGCTAAATTTACCGTGTGCATAAGCTCTGTAATTGAGAGAGAGCAAGGGTTCCCTGATTATCGATATATTGCGAAATCGGTAATCGATCATATGGGACATCAGGCTGTGCGAAACCCCGAAGACGTCCATACACAGTACAACTTCGAGCGAGTATTAAATGAAGAATGCGACTTTTTCGTTCTTATCGTAGGAAATACGGAGTCAACAATGGTGGAACGGGAACTTAAAATCGCATTAGCACGGGGAATCCCCATATTGGCTTTTGCAAAAATACACTATAACAGCCAAGGAAAAAAGTTGTTTCCAACCAAGGGAATCAGCGCAATCAAGTCGGTTTCGCCAGAATTGTATAACATGCAAATTGCAACATTCTCGTCATGCGAAGATCTGGCCAGTGCATTGCATCAGGAACTTGAAAATGTTATTGACCGGAAGATCAAATTGACACCAATTATCGGTATCGACCCGCCAATTGCTTATACGGAAGGTGTAAAGCTAATTCAAAATGCGAAGTATCGGTTGATCGTTTCTCAGAGGACTTCGTGCTTACTTCTTGGCCCCCGTAATGGTGTCGCACACGAGCAGGCGTTTTATTCTGAAATGCTAAATTGGCTTAAAACGCCCAGAGATCATTCTGCATACTTTCTCCACTATTTTTCGATTGACAAGACGATTGCCGAAGCCAAAACAAACAATTATTCACTTCAAAGGGCCAAGAATAATCTCCAGCAAATCATGTCAGATAAAGAGTTAAGTGAGCGAATTATCTTTAGAGCATCTGAAGGCTTTGAAGCAATCTCTCATGTAATTGGAGACACGGGACTAGGTTTTAACTTTTTTGTTGGAAGTAACAGATACTATCTGTTCCTCCCCTGCTTTCTAACCAAGGATCAAGAATTACAACAGATTATTGCCAATGTACAAAGCCTTGGGAAGGCACAAACATGGCAGGATATTCTTAGGATGTACAAGCAATTAGATGTGGTCTAGAATTATGGAAAACATCATTGAAGTATGCGGCGTCAATAAATATTTCGGGGAAGAACATGTCCTCAAGGACGTTTCCCACACCTTTGAAAAGGGCAAAATCCACGGGATTGTAGGCAATAACGGTTCCGGCAAGACCGTCCTGATGAAGTGCATCTGCGGCTTCCTGAAGCCGGACAGCGGCGTTATTTACGTCAATCACAAGCAGGTCGGTAAAGAAACGGATTTTCCGGAGGATATCGGGATCATCATCGAAACACCGGGTTTTCTTCCTCATCTGTCCGGGACGCAGAATCTGAAGATTCTGGCGTCCCTGCAAAAGAAGGCCAATGCGTTGACCATCCGAACCGTCTTGGAGCAGGTGGGACTAGACCCGGATATGAAAAAACCGGTGGGAAAGTATTCTCTGGGTATGCGGCAGCGTTTGGGCTTCGCGCAGGCGCTGATGGAGGACCCCAGCCTTTTGATTCTGGACGAACCGCTCAACGGTTTGGACAAGCATGGTGTCGTCCATATCCGCAATGTAATCAAAGGACTCCGGGCAGAGGGGAAAACGGTGATTCTGGCAAGCCACAATCAGGTAGACATTGACGAGCTCTGCGATACGGTTTGCGAAATGGACGCAGGCGTTCTGACGGTGGTGAGATAATGGGACATTTGATAGAAGCCAACTTTATTCCGGATCAGAAAAGTACCGGAAGTCTGGAACGGATGCTGACGATCATCGGAGATGCCGGGGACACAATTTTTGTGAACAGCTCTCCCAAACGGGGCAAACTGTTTTTTGAAGTTCTCTGCGGCCTGCGAAAGCCGGACGCGGGGACAGTCACGATCAACGGCATTGACCCATACACGCTGACGCCCGACTTGGGAGCCGATTTTCGACGGAACAACATTGGGGCGATTCCGCAAGGCATGGGATGGATTCCGGAGCTTCGGATGATTGACCAGATCGCGTTCCCAATGCAGGCGGCAGGGATTGGAAACGGGGAAATCCTGAAAGCGGTAAAAGCTCTGACCTCAGAACTTTTGCCGCTGGACAGTCTGTACAATACGCCCGGAAGATGTACGGCCCGTAAGCAGGCACACGCGGCGATCCTGCGGGCGGTGATCTGTAACCCCAAGGTGTTGGTGTTCAATGGCTTTCTGGATGACCTGCCAGATTTGGACACAGACACGTTATGGCATGTCCTATGGGAGCTGCGCCCGGAAAACAGTGTGCTGATCTACCTCAGCGGCGCCCCGGCGCCCAGACAGATACGGTGGACACAGGAGCTGCGTGTGTAATGATGGAGGGAAGAACGATGATTCAGAAGATATTTGCGGCACTGCTGACTGTCGTGCTTGTGATGACAATGCCACTTGCTGCCTACGCGGATGACATCGGCGATACCATGCCTGCAGAGGGAAACGCTGCTGTTCAGGACGGTGCAGCATCTGATCCCGGAAGCAATGGGACTCCCGCAGACCCTTCCCAGCCGACGAATCCTTCTCAGCCAACGGAACCATCCCAGTCAACAGAGCCATCTCAGCCGACGGAACCCTCTCAGCCAACGCAGCCCACTGCGCCATCCAAAATCCCTACCGCGGTGGAAATTGATACGGAGCATATTTATCACGGTATGGATCGGGCTTACGAGGATGGTTACATACCGAGAATCAGCGACGACACCATGCATCTGGTTTTGCCGCTGCGTACTAACGGAACGCTATATAAAAACGAGATCAAGGTGTCTCTGGGATTGGGAGCCAGCGCTTCCGCGCCCTTTGAGATCGCCAACTACGAAAAGATTTTCACACTGGAATCCGTCGTTCCCAAGGATACGGAGGAATTTCAGGACGTGTTTCTGGTGCAGTTTGATGTGGCGCTTTCTGAAAAACGGTACAACGGAGTTTATCCCGTGACCGTCAACATCTCCGGTTATGACGAGGAAAACAATCCCATTAACTGTATTTACACCATCTACGTGACCATCACGGACGGGCAATCTACAGAGGTGAAGCCGACAGCGCCGGAGGTCGCTACCGCGGAACCGGTCGTGTATATCTCCGGAAGCAGAGTGGAGCCGGAAAGGGCAATGGCCGGAGAACCGTTCACGCTGACGGTCACTCTGAAAAACTCCCTGACCACGAAATTTGTGCGGAACATGCTGATAAAGGTGGACACCGGAAACCTGCACATCGATCTGCTGGAAGACAGCGACATCTTCCAGATCGATAGAATTCCGGCCGGCGGAGAGACGGAACTGACCATCCGTTTCAAAACAGATTCTTCGCTCCCCGCGGGAAAATATCCGATCAATTTTTCTTTCAGCTACGACAGCAGCAAAACCCTGAATCTGTCATCCTCCGGTACGGCGCTGGTGGAAATCCGGCAGCCCGCCAATATGGAATTGGTAATGCCCCGCTTTGCGGACAGCGTGACCGTGGGGGAAACCATTCCTGTAAACTTTCAGGTCATGAACATGGGTCGGGACCCGATGTACAATGTCCGCTGCGTTGTGTCCGGCTTCGGTTTCGCACCGTCCAATACCGGGTATATCGGAACCATGAATGCGGGAACCTCGGCATCTACGAAAATTGATTTATACATTATTGCCCTGAATGCCAGCAAGGGGAACGAGAATGGCAGCCAGTACGGCAGTACGGTCGGCACGGTTACTTTGATATACGAGAATGAAAATGGTGAAGAATTTCAGCAGGAAACGACTTTTGAAACGGTTGTAAACCGTCCTATCGTCCAGCTTCAGCAGACAGATAACGCAGAAGAGGAGGAACAAAAGGCGGCAAGCCAGTGGTGGGTATCCGTTCTGATTTTGGGAGGTGTAATCCTTGCAGCAGCCCTTGGAATTATCCTTGTCAGGAAACGCCAGAAAAATCGCGGCGGGGCATATCTGTAAAATCGCGGCAAAAACCATTCTGCGTTGTGGCTGGTCGGCTGTCATCATGCTGTGTCTGGGGCTTTACATGCTGTTTCCCGGCTCACAGGCCGCCCGGCAGCTCTATACAGAGAAGCAGATACCTTTTGAGCTGATTGCTTCCACAAACAGCACAGAGATCAATTTGGATACTTTGTCGCAAATTGTTGGTGTAGAGCGGGTCAGTCCGATCCTGCAAATGAATTGCCAGCTGACATTTGGAGAAAAAACCGTGAGCTGCCAGATTGATGCCGTGTACAGTGCCTATCTGGATGTAAACCTGACAGATGGCGCTCTCTTTACGGATAGTACCAATATGCCATACCTTGTTCTGAACGAGGCAGCGGCAAAACTGTTTTCCGAAAAAGGCAGCGACCTCCCAATGGCTGTTCAGGAAGAAATCCTGCTGAAAAGCGGAGATGTGGAGACAAAAGCGCAGATTTGCGGGATTTATCAGGACGAATTAGAAACACCCCAAATCTATATGGGCTACGAAGTGGCACGAAAGCTGTTTGGCGCGCAATTTACAGGAACAACCATCGCGCTTCGGCTTGTGAACAAAGGCGTTGTGGAGGAAGCAGCGGCAAGTCTGCGGAAACAGCGGCTTTCCGCAAGTGTAGATACGGATACAAGCCTTGCATGGAACCTTCTGGAGCGGCAAACATGGCAGACATTTTTGGTAAGCGCTGTATTCGTTGCCTGTTCCGCCATTCTGACACGGGAAAAGCTCCTTCAGGAAAGGCAAAGTACCAGCGGAGAATGGGAGACGCTTCTGATGGCGGGGCTAACGATTTATGATGTAAAGAAGATCATTCCGCTAAGAATCCTGATCATGGACGCAATGATTATGTGCGGCATCATGGCCATCGCTGCCGTAAATGGCGGTTTTGATGTCATAGCGGTCGTTTCAGAGCTGATCTGTATTTTGGTACACTATTGCGTGTGTTTGCGCTGATTGTTTGACAACGGTTCGACAAAACCACATAAATTGAAGAGATTCTAAAAAGTGAGCCTGCATTCCCAATTCAGTGAGTTGGTAATGCAGGCTTATTTCTGCTTTCAGGGGTAATCTCAAGGACTTGGTTTGAGAGATTTTATTCCAAGGTGATGGAGAGAACGCATGGAAGAAAGAAAAGCGAATTGCAACCTGACGGCGACGGCATACATTGCTCAAAATGGGCTTAGCCAATATGTCCTTTAATAGGCTCATCAGTAACGAGCATTGACATGTCACTTTGTTAAATGGCAGTGGCTAGCCTATAAAGCAAAATATCCGTAATCTCCGATTTTTTGACCCAAATCAAAAAAATCAAAGGAGATTACAGATGAAAAGAATTTACTTAGTAAAGAAAGATGAACGTCTTCCGGCTGCGGAAGATAACTGGATAGAAATGAACGCCCACCAATTTGCGCAGTTCTTAAAAACCGATACGGGACGAAAGCGCAAAAACAGGTTCCTTCAGCTGGATGCTACATTTGAAGAAGGCGATGCCCTGTTTTACGAATGCTCCGAAGATGAATATCCGGTGTGGAAAAGAGAGCGGGAAAGTAATCTATACAAGAACCGCAGGCAACGGGAGAGTGGATACTCCATTATTTCATATATAGCAATGACGGAAGATGGAGAAACGATAGAGGGAGAGAACGTACTTCCTGATACGAACATTGATATTGAAGGAGATTTGATTATGCGCTCCGAGATTGAACGCTTGATTCAGGCTGTTGCGCAACTGACGGATGATGACCAGAACATAATCCGCCAGTTTTTCTTAACCCAAGAACCGATATCCGAGCTGGAATACAGTAAGATAAATGGGATTTCGCAACAAGCTGCCCATAAGAGGAAGAAAGCTGCATTGAAGAAGCTGAAAGAAATTCTGCGCGAGTAATCCCGCACGGGGCGGCTCCTCACGGAGCCGTCCCGAAAGAAACTATCTACCGGAAGCAGACAGCCTGTTACGTGGATGCCTGCAAGTGAGGATGTCGCGCTGTTTTTTAAGCGTTACATGTGTGTAAATCTGCGTCGTTGTGACGGAACTATGTCCAAGGAGCTGCTGAATATAACGCAAATCAACGTCTTCTTCCAACAAAAATGTGGCAAATGAATGGCGAAACATATGTGGTGTGATATGAAGAGAAATACCGGACTGGTTGCAGTATTTCTTTATCATACAGCGAACAGACTGCTCAGACAGAGGATTGCCGAGCCGATTTAGAAAGAAATGGTTTGCGGTTTGGATATCGGCACTCCAGTAGTGCGTATAGTCGCGCAACGCATGAAGAACGTTTTGGTGCCCAATTTGGATCAGCCGTTCTTTGGCACCTTTTCCGTATATTTTAATAGAACCTTCTTGCAGCCCAACATCATTGGGCTGCAGGGAACACAATTCAGATATCCGAATGCCTGTCGCGAACAAGAGTTCTAGAACTGCAACATCTCGGACAACTACACGATAAGCATAGGTTCTCTTGTTGTAGATCGACTGAAGGCTGTAAACATGCCTTAAAAGCTGGTCGATAGTCGCTAAAGGGATAGTCCTTGGGAGTAGGGATGGTTCACGGAGCCTGATCCGCATATGTGAAAAAGGGTCGTCAGCAAGTTCTCCTTCAAATATAAGGTAGGTAAAAAATGCTTTCAGGCTTGCCATTTTACGTTTCACGCTTCTCACTGCATAGTCAGTATGGAGCCATGCTATATAAGCCTGAATATTTTCTTTGGAGAATGGATCTGCCTGCGACGAGGAAAAACGTATAAATTGGTTAATATCCCTCCTATATGCCTTGAGTGTATGCGTGTTGAGTGCTTTTTCGAACTGGCAATGGCACATGTAGGAGGTCAATAGTATTCCCAGCTTTTCTTCTTTCATAAGATGTGTCCTTTCCTTAGTTTAGGAAAACATTATATCACATGATATCACATGGAAACCGAGGGATTAAGTGTAAAAATAATTGATTTGTTTATAGAAAATGTTGCATTTTAAACAAATAAGGTGTAAAATATGTGTAGTTAATAAAGGATAATTCCTTATTATCCTAGATTGGTTTTCAAAACTGTATTGGGGAAATTTCAGAAGAATTAAAAGATAAGTTTGTTCATGCTTGAAACTGGTTCGGCTCATTCGCCGCTTTTTTGCTGGGATTATTGTTTCGCTTAAATGTCAGAGTTAGAAGATAAACGTTACACGCGGAAAAGTATGGCAAATAGATGTGGAACTTAGACACCCTAGAGATAAACATTTAAACCACCTGAAAATTTTGTGCGAGGTGGTTTGATGTTGCTTATGAAAGAATGATGTAAATTTGAGTTTGTGAAATGAGGGCTGGTAATGCTGGATCAATTAGAAACAGACGTTGAAAGACATATTAGCACCCATACAGAACGGTCTGCTGATGATCGTGCGGCGGTACATATTTTGGAGACATTCCTTCGCTCGGAGGGAAGAATTAATCCATCTTTCGCTACAGATGATAAGTGGCCTAACCACGATGGCACTTTTGAGTTTGTACCTGATCCAGAGATATCCCGAGCGCCAAGGCGAACCTTTTATGTTCAAATAAAGGGGACTCGCAATTACAGCGAGAAGAATGGTGTCATTAAATATGCACTGAGAGACTTGGCTTTTCCGGCGTTCATGTATAAGAAGGTCTCATTGGATCCAGGAATCTTATTTGTTATACTCAATCCAACAGAACGGGGTGGCGAGCGCGTCTTTTGGAAATATATTTCTGCCAGCTTTCTTAGTTCTATAGATTTTGCAAAGAATAGTATGACAGTCAATTTTTCAGCAGAAGAAGAAATCCTCAATAACAATGAGAGCGTTTTTTCATTCAGTAATAAATTAAAGGAAATTGCTGAGTGCCACTCATTTATCAATCAACTGGAAATTCATAACTATTCTCTGGAAGAGATTGAACGCATTGTCAAAGCGTGCAGCGAAGAAATTTCGGAAAGCATTGATAATTTGAGTATTCTCAATGACAATAGGGATAATATATCGCGACGAATCTTAACCAGGCTGGATGATTTGTGCGTTTCGGCTTTGTTGCTGAATGCCATAAAGGCTGGCCACAATTGCCCGAGCGTGGGCTTAGCTTGGGAATATTCCCTTTTAAAAATAGAGACAAAGTATTTGGGGAATTTCTATCGAGGCCTGCGATATATTGGGCGAAGGATCCCTGATGAAGGCCAATCAGAAAGACTGATGCTGAAGTATTATGGCTTTATGTGGCAAATCCGAAAATCATTATCTGCCGATCATGGGATTACCGTACTCCAAAATCTAGAAAAGTTCTTGGAATATACAAAAAAAGACGAACTGGACAGACGATACTACTCGCTTATAGCGGATGCGTTTGGCCTTATGAATAGGGAATTAAAGGTTCGCAGCAACACGAGATTCTACATTCAAAAAAAGCTACCATTCTATATTGGAACAGAGAGATATTTTGAAGTCACATTACAGCAGGCCAGTGCCTATGCATCAAAATATAACCGTATTACAGCATATACAAAGCTAAATATCTCTACCAGTTATTCTGTACAGGTTGAATATGTGCCAACCTCCATCAATTTGTGGGGTATTGATACTGAAATCAAAGTAATCACAGGTTGGAAGGTTTCCATCGATCCAAGTTGCCTAAACAAACTTGGGAAAATATTGAATAATCCAATCAAACTCTCAACACGATATGGTGAATATGATGCCCTAATGCGCTTCCTTACGGAAACGGGTATGAATTTCTTAGAGATGATTGATTTGAAAGAGGTGCGTTTTTCTCAACTGATTGAAAAGATTTATGAGGATACTCGGACAAGTTGCTTCAAAGAAGTACTTCAAGAATTGCAAAATAAGTACGCCATAGGTTCTACGCTCTTTGGCAGATATACGATTCGATATTTGTTGCTAAACTTACGCGAGGAGCTATTGAAACGTGTTATGCCGTCACAATTTAGTCCTCAGTGGAACCGCGCTGATCTTTATCTTTCAAAGAAATGCTTCCCTTTTGAACATAACCCATTAATCTCCAATTTGGCGGGTAGCAACACCAGTGCAATCAGCCAAGCAAAGTATTTGGCAAGTGTAGTTGAAAAAGAAAAGGCAGAAGCGGCCGTCCCGTACTGGGCTATTATGAAGTCCGTTCAGAGAACTGGTGAAATATACTGTAATCTTTGCGGTGAATTAACGGAAACATCAATTCAGAAGTATAATAATCAATTGGATCCATGGGAAAAACGGCAAGGTAATGGAATATGTATTAATGAAGGTACTGCTTATATTGAATCGTACGAATCATCAACACTTTCTATACTAAAAAAACTATTGGAACTGTCGCATATTCCCAATAGAGGCCAAAAAGAGCTTAATGATAGTTTCTTGCGGAGCAATAATATAACTTTTTCTGATCCCAAAAAAGCAACAGCTATTAGATATGCATTTGTTAATTCACGGGTATTACTCATATATGGAGCTGCTGGAACAGGAAAGACGACGTTAATCGACTGCCTTTCAACGATGATGAACCATCGCAGAAAACTTTTTCTTACGAAAACACATACAGCCTTGCAGAATCTGCAGAGGAGGATTTGTTTTCCGGGGGCTAACGCAGCCTTTATAAGTATTGATAGCTTCACCAGAAAGGTGAATCTTCCAGACTATGATATAGTCTTTGTAGATGAGTGTAGCATTATTGATAATCGGGTCATGAATGCATTTCTCAAAAAATTGCGGGCAGATACATTACTTGTACTTGCTGGAGACATTTACCAAATTGAATCTATAGACTTTGGTAATTGGTTTTCCTATGCAAGGGATTTAATTGGAACATGTGGCGCAAATGTTGAGTTACTAAGTACATGGAGAACAAAAGACCAAAACCTTATCGGACTCTGGATGGAAGTACGCAACAAAGGACCTTTGATAACAGAAAAATTGGTAATTGATGGCCCATTTTCTGAAAATATAGGTAGCAACATACTTAAAAATGAAATGTTGGATGAGGTGATTTTATGCCTAAATTATGATGGAAAATTCGGGTTGAATAATATGAACAGTTACTTTCAAAATGCAAATACAGCAGAAGCGGTCTCTTGGAGGGATTGGAAATATAAGGTTGGAGATCCGATATTATTCAATGATACAGAGCGGTTTTCTCTGATTTATAATAATCTAAAAGGGCGAATTGTTCAGATTAAAAAACACAGCAGCTGTATTAATTTTACTATTGACATACCCATTCCTTTGACGGAGATGGATTGTAAGAATGATGGGCTGGAATTCGTCAATGCAATTGAGAATGGTACACGCATATGTTTTGATGTCTTTGATTACGACGAGAACATGCAAGATGAAGATCGAATTAAGACAATTGTGCCTTTCCAACTTGCATATGCGGTCTCGATTCATAAAGCACAGGGGCTAGAATATCAGTCTGTCAAGGTTGTTATCCCAAATAGCAATTCTGAAAGAATTACCCATGGCGTATTCTACACTGCGATTACGCGTGCAAAGGAGAAATTAAAAATTTACTGGAGTTCAGAAACAATGCAAAGCATTGTAAATGGATTCTCATCAGATAGCTCAAGGCAGAAAAGTCTGGAAATTATTAAGAAAAAGCTACAGCTAAATGGTTGAGGTCAAAGCAACAATAGATGGTAGAAAAATGAATCTGCCAACAGGCTTAAAAAATCTATATAGGTAAATGAAAAACGTTTACTACTCGGATAATCTAGAAGTTCTGCCAACCAATCGTTTTCCTCAGTTTATGGTAAAAGCAATACTTCACAGAAATAAGTGTGACAGTATTTAAAATACGTGTTTACCATTAGTGATAAAGAAAGAGAAGGCGCATGATTATGGTAAAGAAGCAGGCACAAATTGCCAACTTTAATGTTGTTTTTGGAGAAGATGAATCTCCTATGCTCGATTACTTTAATTCAATAATATTCCCTGCAATGACTTCTGGTATTGAGAAGACTTCAAATGATGACAAATTTATGTTTATGAATATACGCACTCTCAAAAACCATGTCGGTACATACATTCTTACTGGTATTCTTGTAAAGAAAACCATTCTAGAAATTAAATCGGATCTCAATGAGCATGGTGAGTTAATCGAGAAAGATGAGAAACATTCTTCCGCACCATATTCTTCCTTTGCAATTAACTTGCTTAACCATAGAATGATATTCATGCCTAATCAAAAAGGAAGCCCATCAATTGCAACATTCAGAGGTACAGTAAGGTATGTAATAGAGACGTTCATTGAACGAGAAAATCAACAGCGAGATCAAGGGCAAAAGCTACCAGATGCAGAAATAAATGTTGTGGGAATACCTAGTGCTCACTCTCTAGGCGAGTTGCTTGATAACGTGCAAAAAATCAACAGTTTAACATTACGCTTTTATCCTCTCAATGGTGACATTGATTTCTCTGAAGCTTTCGGAATCTTGGCAAATGACATGCGAAACGAAGTGGGCAGTAAAAACGGCGAAATTGTTTTTAAGAGTCCAAAGTCGATTCATGGCGTCAAGAATATTCTGGAGAAAGCAGCTGGTACTATTTCACCTGTTTTGAAAGTTGTTACAAAAAATGGAAGTAAAGCAACACTGAAGGATTTTGAACTCTCCGAAAAATATGAGATAGCCGTTGATGATAGCACTGATTACCAAAAAGAAGAAACCCAGTTGATTGATAAGATGTCGTCAATTGACGCTTTGGCTTTTTCCAATGCAAAACATGATGAGATTTATAAAAGAAATCTTGATAAAATTGATTCTATGAACTGAAGCGGTGATTTTTATTAACATTGAAAAAGCACTTCAGAATGCAGAGACACTAAGGAAAATAACAGGTTCCTCGAGTATTTTCTTTAAATCGTTAACGCTGCTCAAGTTTTCAAAAGACAACATTATTCGGAAGATTATATTTATTGCAGTTGAAGGCTTTGCAGCATCAGTTATAGTGCAACAGTATTTAACCATACCAATAACGAAAGAAATAGCGGGCATATTAATTTCAATCATAATATCGTTGATTGCCATCGTCTTTACGGGCTACGCTTTTTTTCAAGCACTAATTAATGACAGATTATTGATAGCGTTATTAAGTGTAGACAGTAAAAAGAATGCAAACCTAGCAAAAACCAATGAGTATTTTGCAGAAGTGATGACCAATCAAATTACTTGCTTAATTGTCGACTTTGCTGTAGCTGCCTTTTCTATTATTATGCCAAATGATTGGTGCTTGTTTTCAAACAATGCTATAAACGAAATTCTCGCATTTGGGGCGTTACTATTCTTTTTTTACATCAATATTGAAAGTATTTGGGAAATGCGGAGTTTCGTCTACAATGTTTATCAATTATATAACTTACATGCATATTCAAGAATTCTAGAAATCAAAGAGAACAGTTCTCATCAAAATGAAACGAATAAGCCTTGACAGTATACTAATGTCACGCTTGTTGATGAAGCATCGTTAAGTCCCCGAGAATAAGTACGTGGTCGAATTTTGGCAATCCGGATTCGACCGCGCCTTGGTTTGATTTCTACGAGTTTGCACGAATTTGCATCCACAAAAATGTGAGCCAACGACTCCGCAGAAAAGGAATTGAAGCCACACAGCATAGGAATTTCTTTGCAATTGTGATTATTTCTACTTCCAAGCAGCCGGTTGCACCCTAACTTTTAAAATACCGGGGTGCGTTACCGTATTGCTTGGGAGAGCGCTTGAATGGCATTCAAGAGGTCAGCGGTTCGATCCCGCTTATCTCCACCAAAAACACTCGATTTCATTTGAAATCGAGTGTTTTTTCTATACTTTTCAGTCTGTTTTGTGCTGGGCATTTTCGCCTTGGACAACAAATGGACAACAGACCTTCTTAATTTCTTCTTTCTTACTGCGGGAAGGAAGTAGTTATGGTGTATCCACTATCTGCTGGTCAAGGCAGATTGGCAGTATGCAACAGATGATGACTTTAGCGACAACAATATTCTTATCGTTGTCAATTATGATACCGGCGAAGTATTAGACCAGTTTATGGCTGAGGAAAGCTGGCTTGAGGATTCGGAAAGCACGGATTATTGGAACTATATAATGCTCAACGAACCACTTGTGGGCAGCGGGTATGACGGCGGTGCAATTGTCACGGATTCCGAAACACGCACAGAACTTCCCGAGAGCGAGATTGCGAAGATCAACGAAGCAATTCAAAAATAGTATCGGAGAGGGATGTAAGTCCCGCTCCTTTTCCTGCCTGTTTCATTAGGTCGCGGCTGCACGAGATAAATGCTGCCCAAAGGAGGCGGATATTCCGGAGGGGGCGGACGGGCTTCCGGGGCGGTCTTCTCTGTTCATCGTCTGCGCGAAAACGCTTTCCTATATTTTCGTTGACCATTTTTTGTGCGGTCTATATAATGAAAGCGGCAAAGGGAGAAATCCGTTTGTAAGATAATTATGAAGGAGCAGAGAACTATGAAAAAAATCATTGCACTGCTGATGGCAGTATTGATGACCGCCGGTATGCTGGCAGCCTGTTCCGGCACTCCGGCTGAAACCACTTCCCCTGCCGCGGAGAATACCCAGGCACAGGCCGAAACCGCCGCGGTCAGCGCCGAGAAGGAAAAGGTCGCGCTGAAGGTCTGGGCAGACCAGGGCGAGCTGGAGCTGACGGAAAAGCTGTGCAGCGAATTTGCCGCCGAGCATCCCGAGAAGGAATACACCTTTGAATACGGCGCCGTGGGCGCTGTGGACGGCAAGGCCCGTTATCTGGAAGACCCTGCCGCTGCCGCCGATGTGTTCCTGTTTGCGGACGACCAGCTGGTGGATCTGGTCAAGGCCGACGCCCTGTACGAGGTGACCCGGAACACCGACGCCATCATTGCCGCCAACACCCCCGGCTCCATCAACGCGGCGACTTACGACGGGACTCTGTACGGCTACCCCATGACCTCCGACAACGGCTACTTCCTGTACTACGACAAGTCCGTGTTCACCGAGGACGACCTGAAGACCCTGGACGGCATTCTGGCCGCTGCCAACGCCGCCGGCAAGAAGGTACATATGGACGTCTCCAACGGCTGGTATCTGGCCTCCTTCTTCCTGGGCAACGGCTGCACGCTGACCATCGAGGACGGCAAGCAGGTCATCGACTTCAACAACGCCAACGGCCTTGCCGCCGCGGAAGCGATTCGGGCGTTCTGCAACGACCCCGCGTTTGTCACCGGTGATGACTCCGTTCTGGCGGGCGGCATCGGCGATGCCATCGCCTGCGGCGTTTCCGGTACCTGGGTTGCCTCCGCGATTCAGGAGAAGCTGGGCGACAACTACGGCTGCTGCAAGCTGCCTACCTTCACCTGTGACGGCAAGCAGGTTCAGATGGGCTCTTTCCTGGGCTGCAAGATCTACGGCGTCAACTCTCAGACCGCCTATCCCGTGGATGCCATGGAGCTGGCGGAGTATCTGACCGGCGAGAAAGCCCAGATCGAGCGCTACAACGTGCTGAACTACGGCCCTTCCAATGTCAACGCGCTGGCCGACGATACCATCTCCTCCAACCTGGCGCTTCAGGCTCTGAACGCACAAAGTGCGTTCGCCGTTTCCCAGATGGTTCTGGGCGGCTTCTGGACGCCTGCCGAAGCCTTCGGCGCGGAGCTGGAAGCCCATTCCACCGGCGATCTGCAAACCATGCTGGATCAGCTTGTGGAGCAGGCGCTGGCAGGATAAGCGCATGTTCATTCCGAAAAAGGGGCTGTAAAAAGCCCCTTTTTCGCCATCCCATGCTCACGGAGGGATATCCATGCAAGAAAACACAAAACGGAATATACTTCTTTGCGCCGCCGCGAAGGGCAGCTTCTGGACACGGCTGTCGTTTTTTATCATGGGAACCGGCTGCATCCGCTATAAGCAGTACGTTCGCGGGCTGATTTATCTATTGACCCAGATCGGGTTTCTCTGTTTTCTTAAGAATTTTGCCCTGCAATATCTGAGTAAGTTCTCTACGCTGGGTACGGAGACCCAGCGGAAGGTCTGGAACGAGAATTTGCAGATCTACCAGAGATTTCCCGGCGACAACTCCATGCTGATTCTTCTCTACAGCGTGCTGTCGCTGGCGGTGATTGCGGTATTCCTGTACATCTGGTACGCGAACATCCGGGATTCCTGGCACGCCCAGGAGAACCTGCGGGAGGGGCGGAAAATCGCGGGCTTCCGGGATGACCTGCACAGTCTGACCCATGAGCGCTTCCATATCACGCTGCTGTCCATGCCCATGCTGACGCTGGTGCTGTTTACGCTGCTGCCTATCATTTTCATGATCCTCATTGCGTTTACCAATTTCGACGCGGATCACCAGCCCCCCGGAAATCTGTTTACCTGGGTTGGTATGACCAACGTGACGGATATTTTCCTGGGCAACGAGATCAAGACCAATACGTTCTTCGGCCTGCTTGGCTGGACGATTGTCTGGGCGATTCTCGCCACGTTTACGAATTACATCCTCGGTATGCTGCTGGCCGTCGCCATCAACAGCAAGCTGGTGAAGCTCAGGCAGGTATGGCGCACCTGCTTCGTCATTGCCATCGCCATTCCTCAGTTTGTGAGCCTGCTTCTCATTTCCCGGGCGCTGGAGCCTGCGGGAGCGGTGAATGTGCTGCTGCAGGAGCTGGGACTGATCAGCGCGCCGCTGCCCTTCCTGCTGGATCCGACGCTGGCGCGGATTGTAGTCGTTGTGGTGAATATGTGGATCGGGATTCCCTACACCATGATGACCTTCTCCGGGGTGCTGATGAACATTCCCGCCGAGCTGTACGAAAGCGCGGAAATGGACGGCGCGGGGCCGGTCAGAAGATTTGTTTCCATCACGCTGCCCTATATGCTCTTCGTGACGGCCCCCGCGACGATCACCACCTTTGTGACGAATTTCAACAACTTCAACGTCATCTATCTGCTCACCGCCGGCGGCCCCTTCTCCCTGGACTACTATCAGGCGGGAAAGACCGATCTGCTGGTCACATGGCTGTATAAGCTGACCGTGAACCGGAATGACTACTCTCTGGCATCCACCATCGGCATTTTCATTTTTATGCTGGTGGGCAGCTGCTCCCTGCTGGTGTATAACCGGACAGGCGCCGTGAAGAAGGAGGATCAGTTTCAATGAACAATATGCGCAGACGCAAGCTCGTTTCCTCGGTGGCGCTGAATGTGGTGATCGCGGTTCTGGCGATGCTCTGGCTGGTGCCGGTTTTCTGGCTGGTCGTGTCCTCCTTCCGGGCGGAGCAGGGGGCGTATACCTCCTACCTCTGGCCGAAAAGCTTCACCCTCGGCAATTACGTCCGGCTGTTTACGGACAGAAGGCTGTTTGATTTTCCCCGCTGGTTCGGCAATACGATGCTGGTTGCCGGGTGCAGCTGCGCCATCACCACGATTCTGGTGCTGATGGTCGCCTATGTGTACTCCCGGCTTCGCTTCCCCAGCCGCAAATTCCTGATGAATGCGTCGCTGGTGCTGGGAATGTTCCCCGGCTTTATGAGCATCATCGCCATTTACCATTTTATGAAAGCGGTGAGTCTGGATCAGACGCTTCTGGCGCTGATTCTGGTGTATTCCGGCGGCGCGGCGCTGAACTACTACATCGCCAAGGGGTATTTTGACACCATCCCCAAATCTCTGGATGAGGCTGCCATCCTGGACGGTGCTACCAACAGCACGATCTTCTGGAAGATCATCCTGCCCAACGCCAAGCCGGTGATCGCGACCACGGCCATCAATGCCTTCATTAACCCCATCGTGGACTATATCTTCGTGTCGGTCATCATGAAGGACAATTACAACAACTTTACGGTCGCAAAGGGTCTGTACACCATGGTGGATAAGACGAATATCTACGAATACTACACCGTCTTCTGCGCCGGTGCGGTGATCGTGGCGATCCCTGTGGTACTGCTCTTTATTCGAATGCAGAAATACTACGTTGCCGGCGTCGTCGGCGGCTCGGTGAAAGGATAATGTATGAATCCCGCAACAATTTACCATAGACCATTGAGCGAATTCGCGTTTGCCACGGACGCTACCCACTATGTTTTCCGCCTGCGAACCGGAAAAGGCGAGGCACAGAGCTGCCGCTTCTTTTACGCCGACCGCGCCGCCATGGCGCCGGAGCTGGATTTTGCCTGCCTGCCCATGAAAAAATTCCGGGAAGACCGGTATTTTGACTGGTACGAGGTTCGTCTGGAAACAAAGCTTGAGCGTATCGCCTACTATTTTGAACTGTCGGACGGGGCGGAGACGCTCTGCTATTTTGGCGATTGCTACGAAATGGCCGGAACGCCCACCCGAGCCGATTTCTTCCAGCTTCCCTTCAACCATCGCGCTGACCGGCTTTCCGTCCCGGAATGGACGAAGGACGCCGTTGTCTACAACATTTTCCCGGACAGCTTCGCCGACGGGTTCCGGACGCTTTCCGGCGGCGCCGATGGGAAAACCGGTTTGGGCGGCACCATCCGGGGCATTACGGAGAATCTGGATTATATCGCGTCCATGGGGTTCAACTGCATTTATCTGAATCCGATTTTTGCGGCGGAATCTTACCACCGGTATGACACCCTCGATTACTACCAGGTAGACCCACATATGGGGAGCAAAGAGGATGTCCGCGCGCTGGTAGAGAAAGCCCATTCCCTTGGTATCCGGGTTCTGCTGGACGGCGTATTCAACCATATCAGCAGCCGCCATTTCCTGTTTCAGGATGTTCTGCGGAACGGTATGGAGTCAAAATACTATTCCTGTTTCTACCAGCTACCGGCGAAGCCAAAGCTTCCCGCTCCCGGCGAGCTTCCGGAATATACCTGTTTTTCCTACGTTGCCAGTATGCCGAAAACAAACACCGCCGACCCGTATTTAAGGCAGTATTTCTGCGACGTCGGCGTCTACTGGATACGGGAGTTTGACATCGACGGCTGGCGGCTGGACGTGGCGAACGAGCTGGACGACGGCTTCCTCCGCGCGTTCCGTACCGCGGTAAAGGCGGCAAAGCCGGATGCCGTCATCGTCGGGGAGGTCTGGGAAAACGCCGCCCATTATCTGAACGGGGATATGATGGATTCCGCGATGAATTACGATTTCCGCCGGTATTGCCGCAGATTTTTCGCGGAGGAAACGGTGGATGCGGAAACCTTCGATACCAATGTTTCCACCCTTTTGCTGCGCTATCGGGAAAACGCCCTGTTTGCCCAGCTGAATCTGCTGGACAGCCATGACGTCAGCCGGTATCTGTCTCTGTGCGGGGAAAATGTCGACAAAATGGAGCTGTCGGTGCTGCTGCAAATGACCTTCCCCGGTATGCCCTGCGTGTTTTACGGGGACGAAAAGGGGCTTTGCGGCCTGAGCGAAAGCGAGTACCGCCAAGCGATGGCGTGGGGAAAATCTCACTCGCTGGAGGATATCTACCGCCGCCTGATCTCCCTGCGCAAGGCGCACCCTGCCCTGCGGTACGGCGATTTCGTGACGAATTTCGCGGCAGGGAAGACCTACAGCTACAGCCGGAATTGGGAGAATACAAGGATCACAGTCACCATGAATCTTGGCGACGCACCCATTCCCGCACCGCAGCGGGGCAGATTGCTCTTGAAAAAAGGCGGCAATCATGCCATAATCGGTGCATGGGAGTATGAAGTACGGGAGGAACGGATTCATGGCGGTGACGATTTATGACGTGGCAAAGGAGGCGGGGGTATCCATTGCCACGGTTTCCAAGGCGCTGAACGACAGCTACACCATCCCCGACCAGACCAAGGCGGCGATACGGGAAATCGCGGACCGTCTCGGCTACCGCCCCAACGCGCGAGCCAAGAATTTTGCCCGGCAGGCAAGCGGCACGGTGCTGTTCATCACGGATTTCTACCAGAACATTGCCTTTGAAAATCCCCATATGTTCGAGATCATTTCCGGCATTGCCACGTATCTGGACGGCAAGGACTATTCCCTGACCCTGAAACCGCTGACGAAACAGGCGGCGCCCCTTTACATCCGGGACATCATCCAGCAGCGGCAGGCGGACGCGCTCATCATTCATGCTTTCGTTTTAAGCCCAGAGCTGGCCGCGATCCTTTCCCGGGTGGATTTCCCCTATCTGGTCATCGGAAAGCCGGGGTTCCGGTGCAGCATCTGCTGGATCGACGTCAATCACGAGCAGGCGGGACAGATCGCCGCGAATTATCTGCTGGACAAGGGCTACCGGAGAATGGCCTTTATCACGGGACAGGAAAACGACGCCCTGTCCCAGAGCCGCCTGCGAGGAATCAATCAGGTCATGTCTGAGGAAGAGCTGAGCGTTGAGGTTGTCTGCAATGAATCGCCCTACGCGCTGGACGACGAGGCGCTGTACGGTCTGCTGATGCGCCGCCCCCGACCGGAGGTGCTGCTTTGCAGCAATAACCATCTTGCTCTGCACTGCCTGCAATACATCCGCCGGATAGGTCTGAAGGTACCGCAGGATATCGCGCTGCTCACCTTTGACAACTACCCCTTTTCCATGCTGACAGACCCGGCCATCACGGCCGTGGAGGTGGACATGCACGACATGGGCGTCAACGCCGCCCGTTTTGTGCTGCAGCGGATACGAAAGCCCAATTTACAAACCCAATCCTACTGCACCTCCCCGTGCATCCTGGAACGGGAGTCTACATAATGGTAAAAAGCCCCTGCTTTCATCAAATGAAAGCAGGGGCTTTTCAAAGACACAACGAGGGAGGCGCTGCCTCCCTCGTTGTTGGTGTTGTGCGCCAATGCTGCCGAAAGATTTTATGCGGTTTTCAGATAGACCCTAAATTCCTATTGAATTTTCTTCCGTAGCGTGATGTTTTTTATATGGAAGTAGTAAACGCATAAACGTTCATAGAAGGATGAACGCTATGATAAAAACACATAGTCACTTCGGCAAATTGGCCAATCTGTAACGGTTGACAGTTTGCCATTTTATTGGAGTTCGCATAAGTGATTACTTTTTCCGGCGGAGGGTAACGATTTGGATCAGCAAAACAGGAAGAAGCCGTTTCCGGAAAGTGCCGTCCGGGTCATTGCGTGGGACGGTCCGGTCAGAGCTACGGCCAAGGCCATTACAGCCGGACTGATACTAGTTTTCAATAAAACGGTTAAAAACCGTTTTATTCGGCTGCTGTTTCAGCAGCCAGCGGCGTAGCCGCAAAAAAACGTAAGTCCATACATTTCTCGCCGCTACCGGCGGCCTGCGAAGAATTCGCAGGATAAAATGGTGTTAACCATTTTATCGAGAAATAGTATGATGTGCTGCGATGGAGCTGCATGGCACAAATCGGGAACACTGGAAGTGCCTGAGAATATTGTACTTTTCCATATCCCTCCATACACACCAGAGATGAATCCGATAGAGCAGATCTGGAAGGAGATACGAAAGCGCGGCTTTCGAAACGAGGTTTTTGCATCCTTGGAGAAAGTCGTTGATCGTCTCTGCGATACCATTTGCTCGCTTACCCCTAATACCATTTTCAGCATTACCGGACGCGATTGGATTATTAAAGCGTTTAATTAGGTTTTAGTATCAGCCATCTTTTTGCCCCACTTCCGCAGTTCCGAAAATGGGAAATATTGCGCAGCCGTTGCCAGCGCAAGCTGGCTTACGGATGCGGCATACCCCTTGCGGGTACATACAGGATTCCTCCATTTTCGGAACTTTGAATTGGGTCAAAAATTCTGGCTGAGACTTCTTGCCGAATTGTGCGGTGTTGCCTAATACTTGTTTTCAATAAAACGGTATTTAACCGTTTTATTGAAAACTAGTATTAACCATTTTATCGAGAAATAGTATAAGAAAACCCGGAACGGCAAACCAAGCATTTGCCCTTGCACCTGTAAAAGGAAAGTAGACACTCACAAAAGTGTGGGTGTCTACTTTTTTGGTATAGTACAAGGGAAAGAATGTGAGAGCGTGGGGAAAAAGGGAACACCCCACAAGCGGTATGGCAAGGAGGAGAGAATGAAGGTAAGCGCTCAATAACCCCCGCCTGGGGAATCTTTAAATTTCCAGATCGTAAATCTTGGTAATCTCCGTCGGCCCCTCCAGCAGTAAGGATGTGACGTTCCCGTTTTCCCCGCCGACGGTGATCTTCAGCGTGCCGCCCATGTTGTGGGCGGTGAGGACGCCGCCGGGAAGCAGCCCCTCCTTCCACAGAACCGAGGCCACGGAGCCGCAGCCGGTGCCGCAGGCGCGGGTGTAGCCCTCCACGCCCCGCTCAAAGGTCAGGATGCGGATTTCCCCGTTCCCCAGCAGCTGATAAAAATTCACGTTCGCCCCCTTGGGGAACGCGGGGTCAAAGCGCAGCGCCCGGAAGGTTTCCACAAGGCCGTCGGCATCCGCCCACAGGTCGCCCTTGTACTCCGCCACCGCGTGGGGAACGCCGGGGTGTCCCAGCTCCACGTAGGCCACGTCCCCCTTGCGGTGCAAGTCCAGCACATAGGGGTTGTTCAGCTTCACCCGGTACAGGTTTTCGTCCAGCCGCCAGCCGGGGACAAGCCCCGCATCGGTCTCCACGGTCATAACGTCTCCTGCCAGACCGATGTCATGGCCGAACCGGCAGATGCACCGGGCGCCGTTGCCGCACATCTCGCCCCGGGTGCCGTCGGAATTGTAAAAATGCAGCCGGAAATCCGCCTTGTCGGAAACGTCCGCGGCCATGAACCCGTCCGCCCCCGTGACCGCACAGCACTTCCGCGCCAGCGCCGGATAGTCCGGCGTCAGCCCACGGGCGTCGATGACCATAAAGTCGTTGCCCGCGCCATTCATATAGTAAACCTTCATAAAATTCACCTCGAATTTTTATCTAAGATGCCTGCCTACGCCCCGAACCGGGTGAAATACGTATACAGCGGCGTGAGCTTGGCGAAGAAATCCGCCACCTCGTTTTCCAGCTCCGCGCCGAACATTTCGTCGCCCACGTCCTTACGGCGGATGCACTCAATGCCGCCCTTCCAGGCAAAGTAGGGCGCAAGAGCAGGATTTGTCGTCTCCTTGGGGCGCTTGTACAGCTGCGCCGTCACAGGCTGTCCCACCGCCGCCTCCGTCCGGGCAATCAACCGCAAAAATTCGTCGGGGCAGGCGGAGATATACTTCCGAAATTCCTCCATCGCCGCCGTCCTGGGATGCCAGAGGGTAAAGCCGTAGCTCACACCCTCGGGACGAATCTCAAAAAACAGGCAGGGATTTTCCGCCCACCACTCCACGTCCTGGCGGATGCAGAGCCACAGGCTCTCCTTATAGGGGTCGGGATGGTGCAGCCGGGCGTCCCGGTAGATGCGGCTGACCTTCAGAATCGTCCCCGGAATCTCCGTGAAGGGTGCGAACAGGTCCTTTCCCAGCGCCTTCATCGGCTCGTACAGGGTGCTCACGTATTGCTTTTTATGCTCCAGGAACCAGTCCCGGTTGTTGTTCATGCGGATGCCCCAGAGAAAATCAACGGTCTCCGGGGTGAAGCCGGTAAACATAGAATCACTTCCTATCTGAATCTGCCCTCAGCACCTGCCCAGGGGGTCGTCCCGTCCCTGGCGGGTCTTGTAGATCACCTGACCCAGCTCCTTTCCGTCCACCGGCCGGTCGGGAATTTCAAAGGTATAGCGTTCGGTGGCGTTGATGAGGGTCGTGCCGTTGTAATCCCGCACCCGATCCCGGGCGCCGTAGCGCAGGTGGACATGCCCGTGGACAAGATACTTTGGGTGGTATGTATCCAGCAGCCCCACCAGGGATTCAAACCCCCAGTGCGCCGGATCGTCCCCGTCGCCCAGGCCGTAGGGCGGCGCATGGGTCACCACGATGTCCACGCCCCCCATGCGCTTGAGCTTCCACTTGAGCTTCTGGATGCGGCGGCGCATCTGGTCGTCGGTGTACTGGTGGGGGCCGGGATGGTACCTGCGGCACCCCCCAAGACCCAGAATGCGCACCCCGTTGTAGGTCACGATGTGATCGTCGATGCAGTCGCAGCCCTCCGGGGGAACCTGGCGGTAGTTGGTATCGTGATTCCCGTGGACGTACAGCAGAGGGCACCGCGCCATGGTGACGAGAAAGCTCAGATACCGCGCGTTCAGGTCGCCGCAGGAGAGAATCAGGTCATACTCCTTCAGCCGCCCGGGGACGTAATGATCCCAGAGTGCGGCGCATTCCTCATCGGATACGGTCAAAATCTTCACGGGGCTTCCCCTCCTTCTCTGCGGGAATTTTATCTCGGTAAATGCCCAGCTCCCGCACCATCTGCTGGGAGATCGGCAGAATCTGATCAAAGGTGGGGATGCTGCCCACAATGTTGTCGCACAGCCAATCCATGTGCAGCAGCTCCTCCGGGGCGAACCCCCGGGTACCGTCGGACTTCACCGTACCGTCCTGGGCGGTGATGCGCCGCCGGAAGGGGTCGAGAACGCCGTCCTCCAAGCCCTTTTTCAGAATCTCCGCAAACTGATGCACGCCCTCCGGGAGCTTTTCGGACAGCCGGACGCCGATGACGCCGCTGTCCATGCCCAGCCAGTAGTTCAGGGCGGTGGATTCTCCCTTGTCCCGCTTCCAGCCTCCGGCGAAAATACTGCGGATGACGAATTCATAGAACTTGCCCCAGACCCAGATGGGCGTTCCCAGAGGAATCAGGTCGCCCCGGTCGTTCATCAGGTAGGTGCCGTAATTGCAGAAGTCCAGATACATTTTCGCCTGGGTCGGCGCGTCCCGGTTGGATACCACACGGATGCCGTCCGCCAGCAGATCGGCCTGGGGCGTTCCCTTGACGCACGACCACCGCAGCTCAATCTGCGCCCGGGGGTTGGTCATCTGCGCCCCCAGGGCAAAGGCGTTGATGGAGGCAGGGACGCCGAAAATCGGGTAGGAGGCGATGTAGCCGATGCGGTTGTTCTGCGCCATGGCACCGGCGATGGCGCCGGTGATGAACTTTGCCTCGTAAATCCGTCCGTAATAGGTGCGGATGCTGGAATAGGCCTGATCGACGGAGCAGTTGAGAAATCGCACCTTGGGATGCTCCACCGCAGCCTTCAGCGTGGCACGGCTCAAGGGGGGCGCGGTGATGAACACCACCTGCGCGCCGTCGGCCACCGCCTGCTCGATGATCGGCTCGGCCAGCTCCGGACTCGCAGCGTCAAAGTAGCTGCGCAGGGTGACCCGGTCGCCGAACACCTTTTTCAGATGCTCCTTCCCCTCCTCGTGACCCAGCACCCAGGTGCTGCTCCCGGGGTTCATCTGGTGGACGAAGGCCACGTTCAGATGGTCGGGGCTTGCGGAAATGAACCGCTCTAAGAGGGACGCCTTGGAGGTGTCCTCCGCCTTGGTCTGCACCTTGACGGCCTCCTGCTTTTTGGTGTTGGCGACCATGTCCTCCCGCAGGGCGGCGACGCTTTTTTTCAGCTCCGCCGTGGACAGCTGCCCTAAGTCCTGAAACGGATACAGATCCAGCCACAGCAGCAGTGCTTCCTCGGGTAGAACTTCCTCCGGCGGCACCTGCAGGGCGCTGAACGCGTCCCGGAAATAGTGGAAATAGGCGTTGAAGGTGCGCCGTTCCGATTCCTCCCAGATTTCGTCGCTTTTCTTCCCCAGATGCGCCAAAAGCCTGGCATAATCTCCGGGATGGCGGAATTGGACGCAGTACAGGTGGGAGGCCTTGTAAAAGTCCATAAATTCATAGTACGCCTGAATCCGCGGCTCATCCGTCAGGGGCGGCACAATCCGCTTGACGGTGCCGGGAATCCGGGGGGAGCCAAAGTGCCGCAGGACGCTGACCCGCTTGTTGCCCTCCTGAACGTAGAAATTCCCCAGATATTCGTAGCACAGAATGGGGTCGGTGATGCCCGTCTCTCCCAGGTGGGCAGCACAGAGGTTGACCCACTTGGTGGCAAACTCGGATTTGCTGTCCAGCAGCGGGCAGAAGGAGGCGGTAAAGGCCGAGATGCGTCCGGCGGATTTGGTGCCGATGATCCGTTCCGAGGGGATTTCCACCAGCCCCACGTCCACCACGGAATCCGTATTGTTTTCCGGCAGAATATCGTCCAGCACGGCAGGGTAGGGCGAGCGCCCCTCCATCACAAGCTCCCGGTATTCCCTCTGGCCCTGTTTCAGCGCCAGGTTATATTCATCTAAAGCGGTCTGAATCGACATGGCAGCCTCCCAAGAACAATAGTTTACCATATGATACCACATTTTCGCCGGTTTGCAATCACTATCTGCTCTTTCCTATTTGCATTTCTTACGAAAAAGAATGCAGATCCGCCCCGCCGCAAGGAAATCTTAAGGCGCCTGCGCTCCCTCCGACTTGTTTTTTCACGGAAAAACGAGTACAATGGGGAAAAACAGGAATTTCCATGAAAGAGGTGGTTGGATGCCGGCCAGAGACAATTCCGTAGCCAGCTACGCCCAGCAGATTCTCACCCAGGTGAAAACCGTGGTTGTGGGAAAGGATCCCGTGCTGCTGTGGGTGCTGGCGGCGATCCTCGCCCGGGGGCATATCCTGTTGGAGGACATTCCCGGCGTGGGAAAAACCACCATGGCGCTGGCCTTTTCCCGGGTGCTGAGCTTAAGCTGCAGCCGTGTGCAGTTTACCCCGGATGTCCTGCCCTCCGACGTGACGGGCTACTCCGTGCCTGACGCCGCCGGGGAAATGCGCTATCAGCCCGGCGCGGTGCTGTGCAATCTGTTCCTCGCCGACGAGCTGAACCGCGCCACCTCCCGCACTCAGTCTGCCCTTTTGGAGGCCATGGAGGAAGGGCAGGTCACGGTGGACGGGGTGAGCCACCCCCTGCCAAAGCCCTTTACGGTCATTGCCACCCAGAATCCCACCGGCGCGGCGGGCACCCAGCTGCTGCCTGACAGCCAGATGGACCGGTTCATGGTGCGCCTGTCCATGGGCTATCCCAGCCCCAAGGACGAGGCCGCCATGGTGCTGAACCGGCAGGGCGGCAACCCCCTCCATGAGCTGACCCCTTTGATGACCCGGGAGGATTTGACCGCCATGCAGGACACGGTGGAAGAAACCTACCTCAGCGACAGCGTGGTCAATTATATTGTAGCCCTCATCAGCGCCACCCGGGGCAGCGCCGACATTCTCCGGGGCGCAAGCCCCCGGGCGACCCTGGCCGTCACCGCCATGGCAAAGTCGGTGGCACGGCTTCGGGGGCGGGATTACGTGACCCCGGCGGATGTGAAGGAGGTCTTCGTCCATACCATTGCCCACCGGCTGATTCTCTCCCCCAGGGCGGAAGCCCAGGGAAAGCAGCCCCAGACGGTATTGCAGGACATCCTCACCGCCGTCCCCGCCCCCCGGCTTCGCTGACATGGTCGGGCGGAGATTGTGGTATCTGGCGGCTCTGTTCGGCTGCTGGGTATTTTACATTGCCTACGGCGAGTGGTTTTCCTGGCTGGCGCTGGTGATCGTAGGGGGGCTTCCCTGGCTGTCGCTGATGATCAGCATTCCCGCCATGCTATCCTTCCGCCTGTCTCCGGACGGGGCGGATGCCGTTCCCATGGGTACGGAGGCGGAAACCTGGCTGCTGGGCAGCAGTGCCTTTCCACTGCCGCCCTTCAAGGGAAACATCCGCCTGCGCAGCTGCATCACCGGTCAGACACAGCGCTATCGGGCGGGTTCCGGACTGCCCACGCAGCACTGCGGCGGCATCGTCGTCACCGTGGCGCGGGCGCGGGTCTGCGATTACCTGGGGCTGTTTGCCTTCCCGGTGAGGAAGGTGGCGGCCAAGACCGTCCTCGTCCGCCCAAAGCCCCTGCCCATTCCCGCCATACCCGACCTTGACCGTTACATTGCCCGGGCGTGGAAGCCCAAGCCCGGCGGCTTTGCGGAAAACCATGAGCTTCGGCTCTACCGCCCCGGGGACAGCCTGAATCAGGTGCATTGGAAGCTCACCGCCAAAACCGGCAAATGGATGATCCGTCAGCCCATGGAACCCCAGCGGGGGTTGGTGATGCTGACCATGACCCTCCGGGGAGCCCCGGAGGCGCTGGACAGAAAATTCGGGCGGCTGCTATGGCTGGGGAACTATCTCGTAGGGAAGGACGTCCGCTTTGAGATCCGCGTCCTGACCGCCGAAGGGGTGCAGTCATCGTGGGTGCAGACGGAGCAGGAGCTGAGCAAAGCCATCGACACGCTGCTGTGCGCCGGGGAAGCAAAGGAAGGCTCCATCCGGGATTTTGGCTTCGCCGCCTCCTGGCAGTACCACATCGGAGGTGAGCCGGATGAAGCGTAAGCTCTGGGTCACCGCCGGAATCGCGGCGGCACTGGCCTTTCTGATCGCCTTCGGCGCGGTGGGATGCGTGGTCAGTGGGTTTGACCTGCCCTTGGACGACTATGCCGGGGTGGTGCTGATCTGCGCTGCGGCATCGGTTTTCTGCGCCGCGGCCTTCAGCCTGAAATGGGGCGGCGCGGCGGTGCTGTGCGCTTTTGCGCTGCTTGCCGGTTATGCCTGGCGGCGGGAGGAGGCGGCAGAGCAGCTGTTTGGGCTGCTGTACCGTATGACCTCCATTTACGGCAACGCCTACGGCTGGAACCCGCTTCCGTTGTCCGACGGCGCGACGGCGGTGGATATTCCCATGGCCGCCCTGGGGGTTCTGCTGGGCGCCGCCGTGACCTGGTCGGTGTGCCGGAAGCTGGGGGCGTTTCTCCCGGTGCTGGCGTCGCTGATCCCCCTTTCCGCCTGTATGGTGGTGACGGATACCGTTCCGGATGTGCCGTATTTATTCTGCCTGCTGTTCGGTCTCGTCATTCTGATTCTCACCGGCCGTGTCCGCAGGCAAAGCGCCCCCCAGGGCAACCGTCTGACCGCCATGGCGGCGATCCCGGCAGCTCTGGCGTTGGCAGCGCTGTTCCTGGCATTCCCACAAGAAAGTTATGTAAATCGCTCGGAAGCGACCCGGAATGCCATTCTCTCCTGGTTCCAGAGCATCCCGGAAAAGGTGGAAAACGTTCGGCAGGAGGTGACCGTTTCCGTTTCCTCTCAGGAGCCGGATCATGTGCGCCTTGCGTCCCTGGGGCGGAGAATCGAGTCGCCCGTAACGGTGATGGAGGTCACGGCGGAGATCGGCGGCACCCTCTACCTCCGGGGGCAGGATTATGACGGCTACGACGGCATGACCTGGACGACCTCCCGGCACCGGACGGAGGACTTTTCCCTCACCGGGGTGGACTACGGCGACGTGTCCATCCGCACCGTTGGCGAACGGGCGCTATTGTACCTGCCCTATTACCCCGCCCGGGGCATGGCGCTCATCGGCGGAAACATGAGCAACACCTGGGCATACACCGAATACGTCATCCCCCGCGCCGGACTCCCGGACAACTGGCGGGCGACGGCAATTTCCGGGTCGGCGACCCCGCCCAGCGCAGCATCCCCCTATCTCACCCTCCCGGACGCGACCCGCACCCGGGCGGAAACCCTTCTTGCAAATATTCTGGGCGACACTTCCTCCACCGTGGAGAGGGCAGAGAAGATCGGCGACTACGTCCGCGCTTCCGCCCGGTACGACCTGAATCCTTCCCGGATGGGCGAGGGGGAGACGGATTTCGCTCTGTGGTTTCTGGAAAGCGCCGAAGCGGGCTACTGCGTCCACTTCGCCACGGCGGCGACGGTGTTGCTCCGGGCGGCGGGGATCGAAGCCCGCTATGTCAGCGGCTATCTGGTGAAAACCGCCCCCGGCACACCCGCCGACGTCACCGAGAAAAACGCTCACGCCTGGGCGGAATATTATGAGCCGACGCTGGGCGTCTGGCTGGTGCTGGAAGCCACGCCGTCGGACATGGCCGCGGCACAGCAGCCCGCCCCGGAGACCGTGCCGGAAGCCACCCAGGAAGCCGTCCAGCCACCCTCCCCGGAGCCGACGACCCCGTCGCCCTCCGCAGCTGCGCCCTCCAACCCGCAGACGCCGGCCGCGTCCACGCCGCCCCAGCCGGACACGCCGAGACAGCACGCCGTCGGAAAGATTCTGGCCGTGCTGTTCATACCGGCACTGCTGGCCTTGACGGCAACAGCCCAGCGAAGCGTCCGCATTCACCTTCGCCGCCGCAGGCAGGAAACCGCCCGCCCCAACGCCCGGGGGCTTGCCATGTGGCAGGAGACGGAGCTGCTGTCCAAACTTCTGCGCCAAGCGCCCCCGGAAGCCCTGGAAGCCCTGGCGCAGAAGGCCAAATTCAGCCAGCACACGCTGACGGCGGAGGAGCTGGAACAGTTCACGGCGTACTTGACCGACGCCCGGCATCAGCTGGGGCAAAAACCCTGGTATCTGCGGCTGGTTTATATGTATCTTTATGCAGCGATTTAAGGAGAAGCCTATGGAAGAAAAATTCATCGCCGCCTGGGCGGCAAACCGGGAGAAAGCGGAAACCCTCGGCATTCGGATGCGTCCCGTCCCCACCGAAGACGCCATGAAAACGGCGCACCGCGCCTTATCCGGCAGCCGTCTCAGCGACGGCTTCAACGCCCTCAAAGAAAAGCGCCGTCTTGACCTGACGCTGGAAGCCCTAGCCGTGGACAAGCGCTTCACGACGCTGTTCAGCGACGAAGAAGCCAACGAAGCCCTGACCCGTCTGCTGGAAGCGGGCTACTACGGCGGATAATGACAAAAAAGAGGAAGCGTATTTGCTTCCTCTTTTTGCTGTCTAATTCGTAAAACCTCACTTTTCCAGCGCCATGACCTTATCGATCCGGCGCTGATGGCGCGCTTCCCCGGAAAATTCCGTTCCGAGCCAGACGTCCACGATCTCCATTGCCAGATTTTCGCCTACGACCCCCGCACCCAGTGCCATCATGTTGGTGTCGTTGTGCAGACGGGTCATTTTTGCCGACCAGGGGTCGGACAGCAGGGCGCAGCGGATGCCGTCGATTTTGTTGGCGCTGATGGACACGCCGATGCCGGTGGTACACAGCACAATGCCCCGCCGACACTCCCCCCCGGCGACAGCCCGGGCGGCCGCCGCGGCAAAGTCGGGGTAATCGCAGCTTCCCGTGGAATAGGTGCCGAAGTCCCTGACCTCATGTCCCTGCTTTTCCAGATGCTGGATGATTTTATTTTTCAGCGCAAACGCGCCGTGGTCACAGCCGATGGCAATTTTCATAGTTCAGTCTCCTTTGTTCTCAAATCACGTACCCGCCGCTGACGCCCAGCACCTGCCCGGTGATAAATTCCGCGTCCGCCAGATACGCAATGGCCTTCGCTACATCCGTGGGCGCACCGTTGCGTCCCAAGGGGGTTTCCTCCGCCATTCCCGCGAGAATGTCCGGAGCGACGTTCGCACACATGTCCGTGAGAATGACCCCCGGCGCCACGCAGTTGACCCGGATGCCGCTGGGGCCAAGCTCCTTGGCCAGCGCCTTGGTCAGAGCGATCACCGCCCCCTTCGTGGCGGAATACGCCGCCTCGCAGGACGCGCCAACCTGCCCCCACATGCTGGCCACCGTCACGATGCTGCCCCGGTGGGTCTTGAGAAAGGACGGCATGACGGCGTTGACGCAGTGGTAAATCCCCCCCACGTTAACGGCAAACAGCCGGTTCCAGTCCGCTTCCGCCATCTGAGACAGCAGCCCAAAGTACATCGTCCCGGCGTTGCAGACGAGAATGTCCACATCCCCCATCCGGGCAAACGCCCGGTTCACGGCTTCCCCGTCCGCCACGTCGCAGCAAATGGCGGCGGCTCCTGTTTTGTCCGCCACAGCTTTCGCGGCGGTATGGTTTTTCTCGTACAAAAACGTCACCCGTTCGCCCCGGGCGGCGAACAGCTCCACCGCCGCTGCGCCGATTCCCCGGGAGCCGCCGGTGATCACAACATTCCCCATAGAATTTCCCGCCTTCCGCAGTCCATTTCCGTCTCATGAAAAACGGGCTGCCGGGGCAGCCTCACCGTATCTAAAAAGCCTCGCAGAGGAAAGCCGCCCGCAGGCGGCAAATAAAATTGAATCATTTTCTGCCGGGGCGTGTACCTGGCAGAAAATACCTCTCAGGCTGCAAAGTGTGCGAGTTGGCCGCCTGCGGCGGCCAAGGAGTGCGCGCAGCAGACTGCCATCCCATTGTTCCAAAAGGCCGACGGCCTTTTGGAACGGGATAGCCCGTTTTTTTACCGCCTTCTGCTCTTGGTGCGGTGATCCGCACGCATGGAGGAGAGCTTGTTGTCGGATTCGGACATGAACGCCTTCAGCTTTTCCTCAAACAGCTGGTCGGCCGTCTTGGGGGCGGCGGGCTGCATGGGGGCGCGCTGGGGGCGGTTCTGCGCCGGAGCGTTGTTCTCCCGGCGGAAGCCGCCGTCCTGACGGGGTGCGCCGCGATAGTTCCCGTTCCGATTTCCGCCGTTCTCACGCTGGGGCTTGGGTTCCAGACGCTTAATGGACAGGTTGATCTTGCCGTTTTCCAGGCCGATGACCACGACCTTCACGTCCTGACCCTCGGTCAGGTGCTGCCGGATATCGCTGACGTAGGCATTGGCGACCTCGGAAATATGTACCATGCCCGTCTTTCCCTCCGGAAGGGAGATGAATGCGCCGAAATTGGTGATAGACTTGACTTTACCCTCTAAAATGGCTCCAACGGTTAACTCCATAGTATGCTGTGATTCCTCCATGTATTTTCAGTTAATGAATTGATAGGATCAGGACTGCGGCTGTAGATCCAGAATAAGGGTATTGGGGTCAGCCAGCCCCAGCTCGCTTCTTGCGATGTCCTCCACGCTCTTCACGGAACCCAGATCCTCGATCTTCTCCTCCAGATCCCGGCTCTGCTGTTCCAGAGCGGCGGCCTCGTCCCGCAGCTCTCCGGTTCGTGCCTGAATGCCGGTGTGTACCCACCTCAGAGCTGCCAGCGCCGCCATAGAGAATAGGATAAGCACTGCCACGATGATCTTCAGCGCCAGCGAGCCTGACCGGAAAATCACTTTTCCCCTGCGTTTCTGTTCCAATGGGTTCACCTCTTCGTTTTCGCCGTTTTTCCCGACGATGATTCCATCTTATTGTAACCCATTTTTCCGCAGATGCAAATAAAATTTTTGCAAATTTTGAAAAATTTTTTACGGGAATGAGAGCAAAGCCCAGGAGCGACCTCACGAATTTCCAGAATCCGGAAAAAACAGGCGCGATCAGGCCGCCGAACACCAGATCCCAGGCGATTCCCCCGGCCAGCAGTCCGACGGAATACCCCAGCCGCAGGTCGCCTCTGCACACGCGAAAGCTCATCAGCAGCCAGACCCAAGCGCCCCCCGACAAAAACAGCACGTCCGCGGCAAATGTATGCCGTGGGCGCAGGGGGCGCAGGAATTCGTAATACACCCCCAGTGCCGCCCCCAGCAGACAGCAGCACAGAAAGCGGTGCGCTGCCAGCGCGGGGGCGGTCATCCGAACAGACGGCGCTTCCATCCGGCGGCCTGCCTGGGTTCCTCATAGGCCAGCGCGGAAACATTGCCGTCCACCTCCACCTGCCCACCCTCCAGGGACAGGGTTTTCAGCTGCAATTCCTTTCCCTGGACGATCAGCGTCCCCAGGGAGGTTTGCAGCACCACCGCCGTATCGTCAAAGCTGACCACCTCCGTCACCCCGGTCATGGTCAGCTGCTGCCGCTCATTCAGACAGAGCCTGTGGGGCATACGCTCATCCGCCATAGCCATCCCTCCTTGCCTTTGCCATACGCTATGCTCCAGGCGGCGGGAATATGCCATAATACTATTTCTTCATAAAATGATTTCATCATTTTATGAAAGCCGTTTCACGG